>ERZ1066135.125-NODE-125-length-72925-cov-16.311953_pt1 | contig 72925 bp, 64 predicted proteins | sample MGYA00382782_ERZ1066135 | MGnify/ENA primary metagenome ERZ1066135 (study PRJEB33369, sample SAMEA5778365) | biofilm metagenome | biome: Industrial cooling water; feature: Water cooling tower basin; material: Biofilm | place: United Arab Emirates | collected... | reverse complement strand
CGATCGTTCCCAGGAACCATAGCGCCGGATAAAAGAACCATGCGATCGTTCCCAGCAACCATGTCACCGGGTAAAGGAACCATGCGATCGTTCCCAGCAACCATGTCACCGGGTGAAGGAACCATGCGATCGTTCCCAGCAACCATGTCACCGGGTGAAGGAACCATAGCACCGGGGGAAGGAACCATACGATCGTTCCCAGCAACCATAACACCGGGTAAAGGAACCACGCGATCGTTCCCAGGAACCATAACACCGGAGAAAGGAACGGTATTAACGGGGAAAGGAACGATCGTTCTAGCTGAACAAATTCTTAAACCAGCAGTACACTTATTTTTGGTGAATGAGAAAACAATTATGGTTTAGAAAACGATGATTCGTGCTTGAGTGAAACGCTTACAGGGTAGCCCCAACCTCTCGAATGACCAGGGGGCGGCTATGGGGTTAAGCATATCGAGCGCAAAACGTACCACTATTCCCGTACCCACCACTGCGCCAAAAGGTTAATCCGACCGTTGTTGGGGAGAGTGATGATGTTCAGGTTGTCAGACTTCACTTAGAATGAATCACAACCAGCTATTTAATCTATCTGGAAGCCCAGTCTTCTTCCTAAAAGGCTTAATTTCAGGATATGGGTCGCCTGGGATTCGAACCCAAGACCAATCGGTTAAAAGCCGAGTGCTCTACCGCTGAGCTAGCGACCCGTAGGGGATTGATCGATCGTTCATTATTTGATTGAACGTTCATCGACACAGAATCCTAGAGTAACATTTCAGTAGGCTCCTCTGCAAACTTTTTTGAGCAAACTCGTCCGATCGTCTTGCGTACCACTGCCTATACCTACAGTGATTTAATCTGGGAAACGCCCCCACCTGCGTCGATTTGGGGTTGGGAAGTGGATCAGATTTATCAGGATTTTGAACCCCAGCGGCCCCAATTACAGCAACTGATCCAGGACTGTCAGCACCAACCAACGGATTACCTGCTGCTGCGCCGTCTGGAAGAGTTGGGGGATTCTGTAGCGCAGGTGTGCGATCGACTGGCAGAACTGGAAGCCCTTGGTCTGTGCATTCTGGTTCTGGAGCAGGATTATCCGTCTTCTAGCCCTTCACTCCCCGCTGCCTGCAAACCACAGCAATTACTAGAGCTATTGAATACAGTTGAGACTCAGCAACGCAGTCGCAAAATTCGGCGCGGTCATGGTCAGAATCGCCTCAAGAGTCTCCCCCCACCCGGCAAGCCCCCCTATGGATACCGCCGAGGCAAAGATCGGTATGTCCTCGATCGCCCCGCCGCTAACATTGTCAAAGATTTCATTGAATATTTTCTGCTTTATGGTTCACTGCGGGGTGCCGTACGCTATCTGGAGCAAAAACATAGTAAAAAAATTTCCGTTTCCACCGGCAAGCGATGGTTAACCAGTCCGGTTTATCGTGGTGATCTGGTCTACGAAAATCAACAGGTGGTGCGGGGAACCCATGCGGCCATTCTGCCCAGAGAAGAAGCGGCCCAGGTCGATCGATTGTTACGGCGAAATCGCAGTTTACCATCCCGTTCCGCCAGTGCTCCCCGTTCCCTGGCCGGCTTAGTCAGTTGTGCCCATTGCCAGTCCCCCCTGCGAGTATCCCAAACCACAACCCACCGGGGCGAACGCTCCTATCTCTATTTACGTCCCACCACCTGTCCCCAAAAACCTCGCTGTCCTGGGATTCCCTATCAAGCGGTCTTAGAAGCCACCATTGAGTTAATCTGTGCCGAACTCCCCCAGGCAGTAACGGGAGTCAATTTGCCCGCCCTGGCCGAGATTAAATCAGAAGTAGAACAAAACCTTGCCCAGCGAGAACAGGCGATCGAGCAACTGCCACAACTGGTGCAACAGGGAATTCTGGATCAGGAAACGGCCCTGCTGAGAACTTACAAGCTGCGGGGTGAAATTGCCCAATTGCAGGATCGCTTAGCCCAGCTCCCCCCCTTAAATCTCAAACAAATTGCTCAGACCATTTCTATTCCACAATTCTGGTTAGACCTGTCTGAGACAGAACGACGCTTTTACTTTCGTGAATTCCTGCGCCAGGTTCAAATTGTTCCCCACCCCGCCCCGCAGTGGTCCTTACGACTGATCTTTATCTTTTAGGCCAACAGCCCGATCCCTTAGTGAATATGTTTTGGCATGAACAACTCTACCGCACAGATGCAGTAATGACCAAACTGGAATTCCCTGTCTAAACGCCGAGTTGGCGGCTGACTTTGCAGGATCTGAGCATAGAGGAGTGGACGTTCTAAATTTGAAAAGTTCAGCCCTACCTGTAGGATCAGAACGTTCAAGTTGACAATATGACATGGCTCCTTCCCTTCCCCCCCAAATCCAGCTCCTGCAAATGGCCACGGCTAACTGGGTTTCCCAATCCATCTATGCCGCTGCCAAACTGGGTCTGGCCGATCAGTTGCAAGCCGGACCGCAGTCTTGCGATCGCCTGGCAGAACTTACCCATACCCATGCTCCCTTCCTCTACCGTTTGTTACGGGCTCTCGTCAGCCTGGGGGTTTTCAGTCAGACCAGCACTGGGGAGTTTGCCCTCACCCCTGTGGGAGAATTTCTCCGCAGTGATGTTCCCGGTTCCTTACGGGCTATGGCAGTGATGCAGGGGGAAGAACACTATCACGCCTGGGGAGATATCGTTTACAGTCTCCAGACGGGGGAAAACGCCTTTAACCATCTCTACGGCATGGACATCTTTACCTACCTGGGCCAACACCCAGCCTCAGCCCAAATCTTTGACCAGGCCATGACCAGTTTTTCCTCGATCGAGATCCCCGCTGTGATGGCCGCCTACGATTTTTCTGGTCTGCATACGATCGTCGATGTAGCCGGAGGACATGGGAGTTTACTTGCCACGATCCTGCAGGCCTATCCCCAGAGCCAGGGCATTCTTTTTGATCAGGAAGCGGTGATTGCTGGTGCTCAACCCCAACTCACCCAGGCGGGTGTTCTGGATCGCTGTCAACTGGTGGGGGGTAGCTTTTTTGAAACGGTACCTGACGGTGGAGATGCCTATCTGCTCAAGCATATTGTTCACGACTGGGGGGATGAGGCAGCGATCGCAATTCTGAAAAACTGTCGGCAGGCAATGGGCAACAGCGGTAAGGTGCTGGTGATCGAACAGGTGATTCCCCCTGGCAATGGTCCAGCCACCGCCAAACTACTGGATCTGAATATGATGGTGATGTGTTCCGGCGGAAAAGAACGCACGGCAGCGGAGTACCAGATCCTGTTTGAACAAGCTGGCTTCCACCTTAATCGGATTATTTCTACCCCAGCGGAGATCAGTGTGCTGGAGGGCATTCCCGCTTAACTTCCGACTCACTGGAAAGGGCCTCTAAGTGGCCAGTCTATTTGGGATACACCGGCAAGGTAAAGTGGAATCCACTACCCTGACCCGGCACAGACTCCACCCAAATCTGACCGTAGTGGGCCCGGATGATCCGCCGACAGAGTGCTAAACCTAACCCGTAGCCCTCCTGGTGTTCATCCCGTTGCAACCGGAACTTGTCTTCAAAAATTCGTTCCTGATTTTCCAGGGGAATGCCGGGGCCATTATCACAAATACTGACCTGAATTTTCTGTGTGGTGCGGTGCAGGATGGAGACCTCAATCAATCCCTGTTCAGGGGTGTACTTGCTGGCATTTTCAAGCAAGTTAATCAACACCTGTCGCACCCGATCGCTATCGGCATAAACCAGGGGTAAATCTGTGGGAATATCCGTCTGCAGTTTTTGCTGCTTACTCTCAAAGTGACTGGATAAATCGGCTAAAACTTCCTGGCAGAGAGATTTTAAGTCCACCTTGCGCGGTTGTAAACTGAGTTCGGAACTCGACCCGCGGGCAGCCTGGAGCAGGTTGGTAATCATCCGTTCAATCACCTGCATTTGGGTGCGGGCGTGATGGGTCAGGCGTTGCAGCAGTTCCGGCTCAATCCGGTTGACTGGCTCTCCCTCCTGGCTTTCCCAGTTACCATCCAGGGTTTCCAGGGCTATGGAAGCAGCGGTGAGGGGATTACGCAGATCGTGAGCCAGCATGGCAATAATCCGATCCTTAAACCGTAGCTGTTCCCGCAGAGCTTCATTCTCTTGGTTGAGACGAAAGACTTCATCGGCTAACCGCATCAGTTCCACAGAGTAACCGAGGGGAGGCGGGTTAGCGCTCAAGCCTTCAGCCATGTCCCGGCGCTGATCCAATTCCTGTTGCCAACGCTCCCACCAGAGATCAACCTGATCCAGTAAGTTCTTGCCGGCCAGGGTTTGGCGGGGTTCAGGGCTAATTTTGATCAATACCGGAGTGGCAACCAGTTTGAAATGTTCTGCCAGATAGGGCTGCTCTCCCACATCAATAATTTTCAAATCAATTGGATACTGGGCTTGTAACCCCTCAAACTGTTGACGAATACGCTGCACCTGCTCAGATGCCCCGGAACGCTTATCGACAAATAAGAGCAGTTCGAGGGAAGCTCCCCTCCCCGCAACCGGTTGAGGAAACTTTTCAGGAGAGGTTTGCATGTCGTCTGCTCAGTCCTTTGTGAAGGTCAGCAACTCCAGGGAAGCGAGAGGGAACAATAACGATTGCCTGCGGCAGACCGGAGGTCATTGGGTGGGATCTGGCTTCACTGTCCACGCTTAACTAGATTAATTAAATCTTAATTGATTGTAGTGGGATCACCACGATCGCAGAACAGAGGAGCAATTCAACTCCAGGCAGGCGTTGCTGGCTCACAACCTGGATGGAACCTGAGCAGCTAGGGCAGGTCAGTTTTCGCTTCATCCCTGAGGGTCGGGGGAGATTCTCGCTTATCATTAGAAGCAGAGAAAAGTTCCAGGAGACGGTAAACAGCAGCTCCAGTTTGGGGAAGAAATTGGGGTTGAAGCAGACGGGGATCAAATTGGCTCATCCGCTGCCGATTTTCTGCTAAACAGGTCGCTAAAAACTGAACGGGTGTAACCTCAAAACTGATCGCACTGATACCTGTAGCGGTAAACCCCCCCTCTCGATTCCCGGAACGGCGAATATCATTGATTTGCCTCAGAATTGAGCGGCCATAGCGCAACAGAGCATAGGTATCCCGCCAGAGTTTGAACCGCCGTCCCTGCTGGATTTGCAGATAGGCGATCGCATTGACAAAGAAGACAATATGGCGGGCTTCCTCATCCAAAAGGGGTTCAAATAAATCGGTGAGACTGGTGGGCACAAATCCAGACTGGCAGCCCAACCGAAACATTCCAAAGGCCAGGAAGGAATCAATACACTCCATGTAACCGAAATTTACAAAGGTTTGATGCAAATTAGCGGGGACATCGTAAAGAGGGCGTTCCGGCACAGCAATGTCGTAATGGCGCACCAGGGTTTGAATCAGCCGACAATGACGAGCTTCTTCCTTGGCCTGCAGGGCAATGGCAGTCTGGAGGAGGGGATCGCTGATCGTTTCGGCATAGGCCGCTAACATCGTTCCGGCTTCGTGCTCAGTATCAATTGCAATTCCCCAGAATGGGATACTTTGTAACCGTGCCCGTGCCTCCTGATCCAGGTCGGGCCAGGGTAAATGCTCCGGTTCATACTCCCGATAACTGTCCAGAAAACTGTGACAAAATAATTTTTTATGCGCTTCGGAGCCGATTTTCATGGGTTCGAGAGACAAAAAATACTTGTTTTAGAGTACAGTCAAGAACTGTTAAGTTCAAGAGAGGCAAGGGGAGTGAGGGATGGTCAGGGCCAGTGGGGCGGCAAATCAACGGCTAATTCTGGTGCTGGGTCCCGCCCGATCGGGGAAAAGCGAGTGGGCGGAGGCTCTGGCCAGACGATCGGGGCGCTCCGTAACCTACATTGCAACTTCTGTACTTGACCCTGACGATCGAGAATGGCAGCAACGCATCCACCAGCATCGTCAACGCCGTCCGCCGGACTGGCAGACCCTGGAGGTTCCCCTGGCTTTAACGGCAACCCTGGTCAAAGCTGCATCTTCCGACTGTTTGCTGGTGGATTCCCTGGGTACGTGGGTGGCCAACGGTTTGGAGCAGCCAGAAGCGGATTGGCAGCAGAGCCAGCGGGGATTTCTGGCTAGCTTAGCCCAGGGTCACTGTCAGGTCATTTTAGTGGCGGAAGAAGTCGGTTGGGGGGTGGTACCCGCCTATCCGCTCGGCCGGGTTTTCCGCGATCGGCTCGGTCACCTGGTGCGTCATCTGGGCGGGATCATGGACATTGTTTATCTGGTTAGTGGGGGATACGTGCTGAATTTAAGTCAATTGGGACAACCTCTAGAGCAAGAATTAAGCCAGCCTGAATAAGCTAAATTACTTCTCCAGAAAGGGACAACTTGAGCCGAACAAATTGTTAAGATTGAATGAATATTATCAAGGATAGTGTGAGCAGTGGGGACTGTGAGAATAATGATTCCCTCGAAATCTGTAGAAACTAAGAAATAACTGCAGATTATTTCTACAAGCTCCCAAAATGAAGATAGAAAGTAGCTTCCTTGCCAGAACAAGATCAGGCATTCATTTATTTCATCGCTTTTTCATGCATCCTTCTTTCAATTAAGACATTGCCATGGCCAATCCTGAACAGGTGAGAAAATATTTAGCTTACTGGTTTCAACTGGGGAAAAAAGTAGTGATCCACCCTGGTCCAGCCCTGCTTCCCCAACCGGTAATTTGTGGCAATCGCTACAGTGATGCTTTTGAAACAACTTGGCAGCACATTCTTGCCCGACCGGAGCAGGCCTGGTTAGACGGCACCGATCAAACCATTGCCCAGCTCTTAGGTGAAAATTGGGAGATGGGGGATTGTGCCCGCTGTGCCATGCCCGTCCCTATTCATGCCCAGGGGCTACCTGCAACCAGTTGTCCCTGTCAGGATCTGTGTGATTGGCCGAATACGCAACTGCCCCAACCGCGCTCACCCGTGGATAGCCATAGCCACTTAAAAACTCTACAACAACGGTTAAGTAAGCTCTAGCCATCAACGCCTGGTCTCCTGGTAAGGTTCTCACCACAGGATTGCAGCCGGGTCAGCACCACCACCAGCTCATCGATCGCCTGTCGCACCTGGCTGTTCGCTACCCCAGTTTGATTCACCAGCACACTGAAGACCAGGGGAGAAAAGCGAGGGGGATTCAGATAACCAGACAGAGAGACAACAGCGCTGAGGGTGCCGGTCTTGCCCTGCAATTTTCCCGCCCCTACCGTTCCCCGCAATCGTTGCGCTAAGGTTCCCGTTTGGCCTGCTACAGCTAAAGAGGCGCGAAAAATATCTGCCTGGGGAGAGGCGTGCATCCCCTTTAAGAGTTGGATCAGACTGGTGGGAGTGGCCAGATTGCGGCGGGATAAACCCGATCCATCTTGCAGTTGGTAAGCCTGGGGATCGACCCCCACAGTTGCCAGGGTGGACTGCAGAATTGTGAGCGGGTCTGCCTCAGGAGTTGGGGGTGAGACTGTTCCACCAGCCTGGGCCAGCAAGCTCTGGAGCAGAGCCTCAGCATAGAGATTATTACTATCCTGATTCGTGGTTGCAATCACTTCTGCCAGGGGGGGAGAACTAAGGTGGGCAATCCTGTAAAGGTTTTGCTTGTCTTCCGAGGGGGAGGCTTGCACAATCGCCTGGTCTACTTTAATCCCCTGTTTACGCAGAGCCGCCTGGAGTTTGGTTAAAAAATGTCGCGATGGCTCCAGGACTGCCACAAAGGCCGGTTCGGGGGTCGAACCCACCCGCAACTGTCCAGTCACCCTCAGAATGGGTCGGAACAGATCTCGCTGCACCTCAATCCATTCCGGTTCTTGAGCCGTTACAGTGCGGGACTGATTCACTACCTGCCACTGGGCCGCCGCCTCTGGATCGACAAACTGCACCTGCAGGGGTTGCCCAATTGCCTGGGGAAGTAAATTTAAGCCGATCGTATTCTCATCCACCATTAGGTGACTCACGGGTACAGCATTGGCAGCTTGGAGATCACCCCATTCCCAGGTGGGATTAATACCAGTGGTGTCGAGAGAGCGATCTTCCACCTGCAATTGCCTGATCCGCCGCACACCCTGACGATGGAGATCAGCAGCGACCTGTTCCAGATCGGTTTGCTTTAAGGTCGGATCTCCCTGGCCCACCACCCGTAATTCCGCTAACATTGCCCCAGATTCTCTCGCGTAAAATGGGGTTATCCATCTAAACTTAGCGCCCATCCGCAGCAAAGCTGCCGCAGTCGTGAATAATTTGACATTAGAGGCAGGAATAAAATACTGATCCGCAGCCTGGCTATAAAGGGTTTTGCCCCCCAGGGTTTGCACCACAATGCCCCAGCGGCCGCGCCGAAATTCTGGCCGGTTAACGATCGCCGCGATCGCTTGATCCAACTGGGCTGGACAAATTCCCCCTGAGTTCGGCGTTAAGGTCACAGGAGGACGACGGGAAGACGGTTCCGCGACTCCAGCACGACTAGAGAACCCTAAGATTGGAGCAGCCATCAAAACTGCCAGTCCAGTGGAGACGGCAATCCGTCCAGGGGAAGCGTTTGGCACCATTTGCGACTTAATTCTTAACACCATCTGGGTTGGGGTTGGCACAAAATTTTATGAGGCTAAATCTGAACAGACCATGAAACCTGCGATCAATTTACTGATTATCACCACAATGCTTGCCTCTCTGGGTATTGCTATTCCGGTCAAGGCAGATTCCGTTGCAGCTCGCTGTACCATTTACCCCAAAGGTCAAAAGCAACCCTCTACCCCTGCCCCCTGTGTCTTTTCGCAACACCAGGGCTATGTCAGTATTCAGTTGCAGCATGGCAAACGCTATGACCTGATACCCGTCGGAGATCGGCCGGAAAACTATATTGACCAGCAGGGCCAGGCTGCTTATCGTCAAGCGGGATTGGGTGATCGTCCAATCTCAAGCCACGGGTTGGATTCGCAGCGATTTTATTACTTTTGCTGATGGCGGTGAAGCTAGAATAACATCGCTCTCTTCTGTTCTAGCCTATGCAATCTGATGAGCTTGATCCGGTTGATGATGATGCGTTAGGGATGCTGATTGCCGATCGCTACTTAGTGACCAAACTGAGCGCCCAAACTGAATGGCAGAAGACCTTTTTGGCTGCAGATCAACTTGGAACTGGACAACACTGCATCATCCAGGAATTTGACCTGCAACAAAAGACTGAGGCTGAGGCTCTCGTCAAGGAGTTTAGCCCGCAGCTCGAACGCTTAATGGCTCTAGGTAACCTGCAGATTCAGCACCTCATCGATTTCTTTGCTGACAATAATCGGGTTTACCTGGTTCAGGAATATGTGCAAGGAAAAACCTATCAGAAATTACTCCAGACCCGTGCCTCTCTGAGTGAACCAGAAATAGTGCAATGGTTGGAGCAGATTCTCCCCATTCTCAGTCAGTTGCATAGCCACAATATCAGCCATGGTCATCTCTCACCCAATGCCTTTGTGCTCAGACAGTCTGATCAATCACCTGTTCTAGTCAGCTTTGGTGTAATTCAGGATTTGCAAACCCAGGTTTCACCCACAGGATTTCAACCCAGTTTACTGGAGCAGGTGCGATACTTACCCATGGACTCCATTCCAGATGGAATAGCGGCGGATCTCTTCACCCTGGGTATCACTGCCTTAATCTTGTTGACAGGTCAGCAACCTCAATCGCTTTTTGATCCTCAAACTAAAACCTGGAATTGGGAGCGGTGGAAACGGGTCAGTGATGGCTTAGCTGAGGTCTTAAACCGCTTAGTGGCGCTACGGACAGCCGATCGATTTAGCAGTGCTCAGGAAGTTCTTGCTGCTTTAAACACCCCTAGCTTGCCACCCACCCAGGCCAGCCCTATCCCCTCCATTCCACCTCAGTATGCTCCCGCCCCCCCGCCAACCATAGCTTCGCCGCCCCAAACGCTTGCCGTTTCCCCACCCCCCTTGCCTTACCCCCAGACCCAACACCAGGTTTATACCAGTCCCCAACCCTTAAAGGTTCAGCCTTCAGGACTACAGGATTGGCAGAAAGCAATTCTGATCGGCATTGGAGTGGGCACAGCTATTCTTTGCGGTTTCCTGCTGTTACGCTCCTCCTGGGCCCCTGTTTCTCAATCCTCCCCTTCTCCTCAAGCAGCTAAACCCAGTCCGAACACCTCTGATATCCCGCCCACCTCTGTCACAACTCCCGTCCCTTCACCTATCCAGTCCATCTCCGAGCAAGAAGCCAGCAACCTGGTTAATCGTTGGCTCCAGGCTAAACGAGTTATCTTTGCTCCTCCCTACAACCGTCAGCCGATTTACGATTTAACAACCGGTGAACTGTTGGCCGATCTAACCAAATCAGATGGACCGATCGCCTGGTTAGAAAACAACAATGCCTACTATCGATTTGGTGTCCAACGCATTGACGCAGTGGAACAGTTTGCAGCAGATGGAAACAGCGCCACCATTGCTGTTCGGGTGACGGAAGAACGCACTCTGTTGATTAATGGCCGAGTCGATCGCAACGAAAGCGACTTTGCGACCCGGTCAGTTCGCTACAGCTTAAGATTGGCCGATGGGCAATGGAAAATTGCTGACTATAGAGTGGTGCGCTGAAAAGAGTGGTGCGCTGAAATCCGTGCTAATGTTCGCTCCCAGCCTATGCTCTATTGGCTGCCAGCAACTCAAATAACTTGGTGTAGTCAAAGCTTCTGGGGTCTTTGCGGGTGCCCGTCCGATCCACCGCATAGTGAGTTGTAATCCTATTCGTGGGAATGCCAGCCGCCTTGATCAGCCAGGCCAAGGATTGATATTCCGCTGCTGTATAGCCGCTGTGGGTTGCATTCTTATTATTGCCATCAGCAGGGCTTTCCAGACTGATATGGTAGGAGAAATTGTTGACGGAGGACGGCAGTTTGGGGTTAGTCTGCACCGTCTCAGGGCCATTAGCACCATAAAACACTGAGTTCCCAGCCCCAAAAGCCCGTTTCTCTAGAGGAACCAGGTGAACTACTGTTCCATTTCTCAGGATTAAATCATGGTAACTGGCCTGGGCCAGATCATCAGGGCGATGGGTTTGAAAAGCCGCGATCGCCGCCCGACCAGAAATCACCGTTTCGTGCAGAACAACGAGAGTGACTCGATTACTAATGGGATGACCCAAAGCATCCTGAGTCAGTCTTTCACCATAATTGGACGGATCTACCCAGGCGTTCTCTTGGGGAGGAGTTCGTAAAACTTTAGTCTGACTCCCACGGGGCAATTGAGCCGTATTGACTGACGGAGCCACCTTGTTTTGCTTTTGCATCAGAGAGGGGGATAATTGCTGTGGAGCTGATGGGGTAGGGATTGATTCTGTAATCACCTCAGTTCTACTTCTAGCCAGCCGGTTAACTTGCCAAACAGTAAAAGCAGCATGGGCAGCTAGAATCAGTGCAATCGCCAGAATGACCAGGCTGATCAATTTCCGCTTTTTATCTGGCATAGTTCACCTTCTCAAATCCAACATCAAATGCTTCTCCCTCTATTTTTCATAGCTGGATTGCAAGCCTATGTTCTGCTACGGACATACTGAATTCCAGTACCAAAATATCTCCCGATCGAGCATACGCTGCATCATTTACTTCCTTAACCTTTTCTATCATTTCTGAAACATTTCTGAAAACATCAACTTGAGGAACATCTCGATCGCTTCATCCGTCAGTTCTGCCCTACACAGGTCAATGTTTGCACCTTCCCATCCTCGCTATAGCCACCCTAAATGGGTTCGGGAAAAAGGGGGTGTGGGGTTCCCCCACAAAAGGGGTCCCACCCCTTTACCCCGTTTAAATCTCAAATAGGATTGCTATAGGGCGTGGAGAGTGATTGCAGAATTTAGAAAATATTCCTGGACTGACAAATACGCCCTGACTTATGCTTGGCTCAGCCGGAAACAACTGGGCACTCCTAAGCTAAATACCTTCTTTATGCGTGAGCTACAGTGAGGAAAACTGCGATGAGCTTAAACAAATCTTTTAAACGAATGAGTGCAACGGCACTGCTATCCTGTCTTTGCCTGACCACCGCTGGGAAAGCCAGGGCCGAACAGGTGGTGGTGTTGGGGCAGACCACTTTGGCTTACAGTGAAAATGAGTCCTACGTGCTCAAATTAGCAGACTGCGATCGCCAACCCCGCTATTCAGCGGTTAAGTTGCAATCACTGCGCGGAAATGCTGACCTCAAGCAGGTGACTCTGGTTTATGGCAACGGGGAGGTTGATCGACTGCCAATTGTGAAGCGGCTCAATCAGGGTACCGAAACGGGCTGGATTGCGTTACAGGGCGATAGACGACGCTGCATTTCCAGGATCACCATCGTGGGGGATACGTCCAATAGCTCTGCCAGTCGCGCCCTGCTCAAAGTGATGGGGCTAACTCCAAATAACTCTGTTGGGCCCAAGCCTGGGAGTAGCACAAGTAGCTCTTCTCAGGGTTGGTTGCTTGGGGAAACGCTCCTTGCCTTTGCCGAAAATGATCGGGAGGTGCTCAATCTGGGCAATTGCGATCGTCAGCCCCGTTATCAAGCCGTTAAAGTGCGGGCCGTACGCGGTAGTGCCGATATCAAACAACTCAGCCTGCGCTTTGGGGATGGCACCACTCAACAACTCAATGTGCGGGAAAACTTGAATCAGGGGAGCGAAACCCGCTGGATTGACCTGCAGGGAAATAAACGCTGCATCACCCGGATCACCGTGGTGGGGGATACGGACGATCGCTCTCAGAACCGTGCCCTTCTGCAAGTTTTTGGCCGTTAGATGAATGCCCGCCAACTGGCTTTTATCACCCTGCAAGCGGTGCATCGGGGAGCTTATGCCGATGTGGCTGTGGAGCGATCGCTGCGCCAGCATCCTCTAACAGAGGAACGGGAACGCCGGTTGGCCACCGAACTGATTTACGGTTGTGTACGTCGGCAACGCACCCTGGATGCCCTGGTTGACCAACTGGCCAAAAAACCAGCCCGTCAGCACCCCCCCGATCTGCGTACCCTGCTCCACCTGGGTCTTTATCAACTCCGTTATCTCAACCATATTCCCGCCAACGCTGCGGTTCACACCACCGTTGAATTGGTTAAGCACAGGGGTTTGGCTGGTTTAGCTGGCTTTGTCAATGGTTTACTGCGCCAGTACATCCGTCAGTCAGATGGGGGTGATCCGCTTAGTTTACCTACTGATCCGGTGCAACAATTGGCCCTGCTCCACAGCTACCCGGACTGGATCGTGGCTAACTGGATTGAGCAAATTGGTACCACAGAAACTGATCAACTCTGTCAGTGGTTGAATCGCCCCCCCAGCATTGATCTCCGCATTAATCCCCTGCAAACCTCAATCGAACAAGTGGGCAGTGCATTTCAGTCCGCTGGTGTTTCAGTCCAACCTCTCGCTGGTTTACCCCAGGGGCTAAGGTTAACGGAACCAAGTGGCGCGATCGAGCAACTACCGGGATTTGCTCAGGGTTGGTGGAGTGTTCAGGATGCCAGTGCTCAACTGGTGAGTCATCTGCTCAATCCCCAGCCTGGCGAGATCATTATTGATGCCTGTGCGGCACCGGGGGGCAAAAGTACACATATCGCTGAATTGATTGGGGATGAGGGGATCGTCTGGGCCTGCGATCGCACCCCGTCCCGGCTCAAAAAACTGGAACAAAACCGACAGCGGTTAAAACTAAATTCCATCCGAATTCGCCAGGGAGATAGTCGCATGAGCGAATTCACGGCCCAGGCTGATCGAGTCCTGCTGGATGCCCCCTGTTCTGGTCTGGGAACCCTGCACCGTCATGCCGATGCCCGCTGGCGACAAACCCCTGAAAGTGTGGCCCAACTGGCCCAGCTACAAACTGAGCTGCTGCATCATACTGCTACCTGGGTTAAACCGGGTGGAACGTTAGTGTATGCCACCTGTACCTTACATCCAGCGGAGAACGAAACTGTGATTCAGCACTTTCTCGCTCACCATCCCCAGTGGCAGATTCAAGCCCCCCGCCATCCCCCCTTCAGTACCGATTGGTTAGCTCCCCAGGGATGGATTAAAGTCTGGCCCCATCGGCATCAAATGGATGGTTTTTTTATGGTTCAGTTAGGGCGATCCTAGAGGGCGATCGTAGTAAGCTATTAAGAATTTATCCGCCCATCCATTGCCTGGCACCGAAGCTTAACCTGGGGCAGAGCAACGATTGCATGGCCGGAACTAAACTTTAGATGGGGAGTTGTAGAAGTCCGATGCTGAGCCAGGAGAGAATGACCAGTTCCCAGGAGTGTGAGCGGGCCTGGGTTGAGGTTGACTTAGCAGCTTTGGGTGAAAATACGCGCAGAATTAAAGGTCTGCTCTCTCCTTCCACTGAATTGATGGCCGTGGTCAAAGCCGATGCCTATGGTCACGGTGCAGTGATGGTGGCCCGTAAAGTTCTCCAGCAGGGGGCCAGCAGCCTGGGGGTTGCCACGATCACGGAGGGGATTGAACTGCGGCAGGCGGGAATTGATGCTCCCATTCTGGTCTTTGGTGCTGTGAATACCCTGGCAGAGGTACAGGCGATCGCCCAGTGGCAACTGCAAGCCACCCTCTCAAGCCCCAAGCAAGCTCTAATTTTTTCTCGTCACCTGGAACATCCCTGTCCCGTCCATCTGGTGATTGATACGGGTATGGGGAGATTGGGCTGTCCCCAGGAGCAGAGCCTGGAATTGATCAAGTTTGTCTATAGATTGCCCCATCTCACCCTGGCTGGCCTTTGCTCCCACTTAGCGATGGCAGATGCGATCGACCCAGGCTGTATGGAGCAACAACGCTGTCAGTTTGAACAGGTAGTTCAGCAGGTGCGCTGTGCAGGGATTCCTCTCCCCCCTTTACACCTGGCCAATTCCGCCGCCACCCTGCGTAGTCCTCAGTTTCACTACAATCTTGTTCGGGTAGGACTGGCCCTGTATGGGCTGTATCCGTCCCCCCATTTGCGATCCAGGGTAGAGCTACAACCCGTTTTGCAAGTGCGGGCCCGCATTACCCTGGTAAAAACCATTGCTGCTGGCAGTGGGGTTAGTTATGGGCATCAGTTTGTTGCACCCCAACCCATGCGAATTGCGGTGGTGGGGATTGGTTATGCCGATGGCGTGCCCCGTAACCTTTCCAACCGGATGTCGGTGCTGTTGCGTGGCCAGCGGGTACCTCAAATTGGGGTGATTACCATGGATCAATTGATCATTGATGTCACGGGGATAGAAAACGTCCAGGAGGGAGATGTGGTAACGCTGATCGGGGAAGATGGGGAAGATCCAGGGGCCACCCCATCCCGTTCAGCCCAGCCTCAGGTCGATCGCATTACGGTGGAGGAATGGGCTCACACCCTTGGCACGATTAGCTGGGAAATCCTCTGTAATTTTAAGCAGCGCCTTCCTCGGATCGCAGTTTAATCCTCTGAGTCTTTCTATGCCAACCCAATACCTTCTCCCTCCGGGTCCTTGAGCTGCTTGATCAAGCGAGAACTGCGATGGACATTGGCCAAAGATTTGGCAGACTTATATTGATTGCAAGACCAATTGCAAGAACTGACCCAAACCGCTATTGTTTCCACCACAGAAAAACTTCCAGCCTTAAGGCGTTATCCGCAGCTGGACTTTCAAACCTTGGCATAACCTGGGCTGCAGAACGATTACGTTATTTGTCCAGTCAGGTTTTGCACTGCACAGTTGAACAGAACCAAGCTACCTCCGTAGCTTTCCTGGCAAGACATTTCACAAACAGGTTTTTGTCCCCTCAAGAATGGCTTTTGCGAATCTTGTTCCAGGGAAATAGTTTTTTAGCCAGTAATAAGTAAACATTAAGAGAGGGGGAGGTCTGCCTGTTAAGCTAAAGACTGCGCGCATAGGAGATGGTTGGCATGACAGGAGTTTGCTTTCGATGGCGTTAGTAGTGGGCGAAGTTCTCCAACAGGGCCGCTACCGGGTTGATGCGGTCCTAAGTCAGGGAGGGTTCGGCACAACCTATAAAGCCACCCATACCCTTTTGAAACAAACTGTAGTGATTAAAACCCTCAATGCCAATCTGCATCGCCAGCCAGATTTTGAACAACTACAGCAGCGCTTTATTGCCGAAGCCCGTCGTTTAGCCAGGTTTCAACACCCAAATATTGTTCGAGTAAGTGATTTCTTTATTGAAGCCGGGTTGCCCTTCATTGTCATGGACTATATTCCCGGTAAAACTCTGGCTCAACTGGCTGGAAATCAACCCCTACTGGAAGCACGAGCAATCCACTATATTCGCCAGGTGGGAGCAGCCCTCCAGGTCATCCATGAACATGGTTTATTGCACCGAGATGTTAAACCAGAAAATATTATTCTACGGGAAGGAACTGATTCTGTTGTTCTGATCGACTTTGGCATTGCCCGTGAATTTAAGCTGGGAGTCACGGAGACAAATACAGGGTTGCTTTCTGCTGGCTATGCGCCCCTGGAACAGTATCTGCCCCGCCCCCAGTGGACTCCGGCAACGGATATTTATGCCCTGGCCGCTACCCTCTATGCCCTACTAGCAGGAAAAGCTCCCGTGGCCTCGGTCCTCCGCGATCGGGTTCCCCTGGAAGATTTACGTCAGCTTCAACCCTCAGTCAGTCCAGCGGTGCAACAGGCGGTTTTGCAGGGAATGGCCCTGGAAGCGAAACAACGTCCCCAAACCATAGCAGAGTGGTTAGCTCTCCTGCCAATGGTCAAAGATCGCACTCGTTCCCGTCCCCCCCAGAGCCGCACCAGACCAACGGTTGCCGTGATCCCGCAGCAGAGTTCTGCCCATTCGCTCAATGGTGCAGAGGCGGTGCCAGCAACACTCTACCCAGATTTGCCCTCTCGCCCTTCTCCGCTGAGGACCCTCCTGATGACTGCTCTGCTGGCTACTCTGGTCGGAGCTGGCTTTGGTTTGTTTCTACGCTTTGGCCAATCGCAGATTGCTCCTCTAATGCGCCAGGAAGAAAAGTTTCCACCCCGCGATCGCCCCCAGTTTTCTCCTCCCCTGCCCTCTGAACCTGCTCCTGACTATAACCCGCCCGTATATTCCCAACCCGAACCTGTGCCCCCGATCGACTCCAACGATCCGGTTGACGAACCTGCTCCTACCCCCTCCCCAGAACCCAGTCCCGAACCCAGTCCGACTGAGTCCCCGACCCCTGACCCCAACGCTAGTCCCACTGAACCGCCTCCCCTCGAACCGGCCCCCAGTCCTCCGCCAGAACCTGCTCCTCCCGCAGCCCCGACCGCAGAACCCGTCCCCAGTCCCCCGCCAGAACCTATCCCTCCCGCAGCCCCACCAGTTCCTTCCCCTTAGTGCTGGGCCGAGGTTGAGGTTGAGCAAAACTACTCCAGAACGCCCTGATAGCGGCTCTTATAGATTCGTGAACATGACTGCACAAAGCAGAACCTATGCTGCAGGGGTGACTCCGGGGTGTACCATCAGAGTTAACGAAAGTTAAATTTTGCTGCTCCTTTTAGTGCTCCAGGAATTGTCACCATGACTGCAGTTACCCCCAGTCCCTCTGCCACGTTGCCCCCCTTCTGTGAAGGTATTCAATATTTTGGTGACGGATTACCTGATTGGGAGGTTTATGGTCAAACCGCTGCGATCGCCACTGGAGCAACCGCAATTGCCAGCCCCACAGATCCCGCTGCCGTCTATCAAACCCTGTTGATGGCCGATGCTCTGCGTTATCTGATTCTCCAAATGACTGCCAGTAAAGCCTCTGGTCACCCCGGTGGATTTGCCAGTCAGGCGGAAGCCTATGCAGCTCTGGTCATGCTCGGTTACAAAAATATCATTACTGAAGTGGGCCACCATGCCCCCGGCTTCTATTCGGCCATGTTTCTGGATCGCTCCCTGGAAGCCATGGGGATTGAGACAGTGCAGCACTTGCGCGATCGATTTCGGGAAAAACATGGACTGTTAGGCCACCTCTCTGGCTACATTCCCGGTATTCTTGCCCCCGCCGGCCCCCTGGGACAGGGACAGCACTTTGCCATGTCCGCGGCCTGGTTGCATCGGGATAAACTGTTTCCGTTTACGGTAGGGGATGGTGGACTGGGGGAACCCTATGTGATCAGCAGCATGGCCCACTTCCATACCGCCTTTCCCCAGGTGACCAATTTTCTGCCTGTTCTGGTCTGGAATGGCTACAGTCAGGAACATCACAGTATGGTTTCCCTCCAGAGCAATGCCGCGATGATCGACTACTGGCGGGGCAATGGGTTTAAGGAAGTGATTCTGGTGGATGCCAAGGACTACGATGACCAGAATCAAGCGGGGGATTACGTCGATAGTACAGCGTTTTCTTTCAAGCAACGCTTAGCCTTCACAGCAGCGGTACTGGTGGCCTGCGATCGGGCGGCGAAATCCGCCTTAAATGGCACCCTGACGGTTTTGATCATTAAACAACTGAAAGGTGCTGGAGTTCATGCCAGGGGAGCAAAATCCCATAATCTCTATGCCCAGCACACCTTAGATAACCCGGACATTATCGCTGCCATGCAAGCCAGAGCCCTATCCCCTGCTGCCTGGAATTTGGTGCGGACGAATGCAGAACGAGCCGGAGGAGGGCCAGCCGCTCAAACCGTAGTGACGGAATCGATTTTGCCGCTGCCGGATTTGGGTAAATTGCCCCTGGAAGCGTATCCGGTGGGAGGCGACCCCAAAGTTTCCACAACAGCGATGGGACGGTTAGTCGGCCATGTGGGGCAGCAGGATAAAGCCTATCTGGTCACCAATGCGGATGGCAATGAAGCCTCCGGGATTGCCAATATCAACCAGGCGCTAAAAATTATTCACCCCACCAGCGACCCGCTCTACAACCAGAATCCCCAGGGCCAGGTCTACGAACCTCTAAGTGAAGATGCCTGTGCGGGCTTAGCGGCGGGATTGTGTTTGATGGGAAGCCGCACCCTCTGGTGTTCCTATGAATCCTTTGCGATCAATGGACTACCGATCTGGCAAACCGTTACCCAGGCGATGGCTGAACTGCGCCGTCCCACTCCCGCTACGGTGACTCTGTTTACCGCTGGCGCATTGGAGCAGGGCCGCAATGGTTGGACTCACCAACGTCCGGAAGTTGAAGCCTATTTTGCCGCTATGATGCGCAATGGCAATGTCTTTCCCCTGTTTCCCCCTGATGCCAATAGCATTCAAATTTGCTACGAGTGGGCGTTGAACCAACAGAATAAAGGGGTGGTGATTACAGCCAGCAAATCTCCTCTGCCGATTCGGACCACGTTTGAACAGACCCGTGCAGCCTTAGAAACCGGAGCGATCGTGCTGAAGGAAGCCAGTGGAGCGGGTCAGACCGTTGTGTTTGCCGTGTTGGGGGACATGGTCTTGATGCCGGTGTTGGAAGCCGCTAAGCAACTGGAAGCTGAAGGAATAGGGGTGCGGATTGTTTCGGTCGTCAGTCCCCGTCGTCTCTATCGTCCTGAGGATGTGGCCTGGGAAACCTGCTCCGAACCGGATGGTGGCTTTATGGACGATCGCCAGTTTGCCACTTTCTTTGGCGGCGATGCTCTGATTGGCGTTACCGGGGGAGCCAGTGGGATGCTGGAACCCATCATGTTGCGATCCACCTCCCGGCGAGATACCTTTGCCTGGAAACGGGGAGAAACCACCGCCAGCGCCGGGGAATTGATGGCCTATAACGGGTTGGCCGCCACCTCGCTGGCAAAACGGGCCCAGTCCCTGCTGAGCTAAATCTGTACTGCATGGTTGAACAGCTTCACCTCTGGGATCAGCCGCACCCCACTGAACTTCAGTTTGAGCGCACCAGGGGGATAGAACGCTATGACCTGACCCAGGGCGAATTGGTCTATTATCCCCATTTCTTCAGTCTGGCGGAGAGCGATTGCTATCTGGAACAGTTAACCAGCGAAATTGACTGGCGACATGAACCGATCAAGCTTTACGGTCGGGAAATTTTGCAACCGCGCCTGACAGCCTGGTATGGAGATGCGGGTAAATCCTATACCTATTCCGGTATTGAAATGCAACCCCAACCCTGGACAGCAGCGCTATTAACGATCAAACAGGAGATCGAAACGATCGCTGGTGTCATTTTCAATAGTGTCCTGCTTAACCTCTACCGCCATGGACAGGATAGTGTGGCCTGGCACAGTGATGATGAACCAGAATTAGGAATTAATCCAGTAATCGGCTCGGTTAGTTTTGGGGTCACCCGCAAGTTTCAACTCCGCCATAAAGTCCAGAAAGAGCTGAAGCAAACAATTGAATTGAGCCACGGTAGCTTTCTGCTTATGAAAGGCACAACTCAACATCACTGGCAACACCAGATTCCCAAAACAGCGAGAGTGAAAGACCCCAGAATTAACCTGACATTTCGAGTCATTAATCCGTAGTTTCCCAATTGACACAGGTATTCCAGTCCTTTAGATTACTGAGAAACACTCAAACCAATCATAACTCGGCAGTTTCTCATGAATCAACTTTATGCCTGTTTACTCACGGGTTTACGCAAATTAAGCCACACCCACGGAGATGATGCTGGCTTTGAACGCTACCTGCAATCTTTACAACCCTATGTTATCAACCTAAGAGGAGGCTACAGAAATACTCGCAATAGCCGTGTGAAAGTTGATTATAGTGACTCCAAAACCCAAGCTGCATACTTGATGGCCTACTATCCCATTTATGCTGAAATGACCTATAGGGTATTGCAAAATATAGACAAAAAGATGTTAGATATCGAGAGAAATCACCTAAATGTGTGTTTATTTGGAGCTGGGCCTGCCCCCGAAATTCCCGGTCTACTCAGCTATATTTCTGAAAAATTTCCTCAAGTCAAGACGATCCATTGCCATATTTTTGATATTGCTGCTACAACCTGGTCGATCGCCCGTAATATTACTCTCCATGATGTTGTACCTCAATTGTGGAAAGGCAAGTTCGAGCTAACTGCAGAGGATCTTGATTTCTGCCAGCCAGGCTCTTTTACGCGAATCAACGATCGCATTGCTGAAAGCCACTTATTCATCTTCCAAAACTGTTTGAATGAGCTTCCTAACCCTGTAGTATTTAATCAAAACATTACCCATCTTATTAATACAATGGCTCACAAAAGTATGCTAATTATTGCAGACCTGCGTAAATATGATGCGTCTCTCGTTCGTAAAAAAGAGATTGAAGCTCAGATAAGGAATATGAATGACTATGGATTAAAAGAATTTGAACAGGAAATTTTTAGTTTACGTGGATTAGAACAGGGGGATCTTGACTTTAAGAGAACACTCGCTGTTCCTCCAATAGTGAGAAATAATTTATTAACTGGTGCTGATGGACTAATTCCTAGAAGTCATGTTAACTGTAGCTGCTTAGCAATAAGTAAAGTTTATCAATTAGCCAGAGTGGACGAGGAACTATCCATACCAGCTTCTGCAAAAACGCAACAATCATCTATGAGTTCAGAATTGATAGTGGAACTGCAAGCTTATATGGATTCTTTGAATACTAAAAATGAAGCTATCCTGGCACAATTGACTGTCAAACAGCAGGAGCTGACAGTTCAATTAAATAAATATCAAATAGAATTAGAAGAAATCAAAGCTGGTCATGGAACTTTTCCCAAACAAGATCTAGTTGACGATCGCCTCACAAATCTTCAAGATCGAATTGAGATACTTGAACGAAGTTTACAGAGTCTTGATCTGACGTTACGAGAGTTTGTCCAGGGTGAAAAGAACAATATAGTTCATCAGTTAAAAACACATCAAACCCGTATGGAGCGGCGCTGGGCGATCGCTACTCTCATCTCTACTGCAGCTATTCTTATAAGCGTTTTGGCTGTCATTCTTCTACTTATACGTTAATTGATTGAGCAATAAATCCAAATTGAAAAGTTTAAAAAAAGCTTGATTTTACTCAAATCGTTACAGCTATGGCAGAACTAAGCTTGACATCTCAAAGACAATCATAATGTTCGAGTTGTGAATATCTGTATGCTAAAAGCTCGTGACATTATGACGGAAGAGGTCGCTACCATCACAGGCTCAGCGACTGTGGCAGAAGCTATCAAACTGCTGAAATTCAAGGAACTGCGGGCCTTGATTGTTGAACCCCGTAACGATGATGATGCTTACGGAATGGTGACGAAAACGGATATTGTCTATAAAGTGGTTGCCTATGGTAAAGACCCCAATAAAATGCGGGTTTATGAGGTGATGACTAAACCCTGCATTGTGATCAACCCTGATCTGGGAGTGGAGTACGTGGCTCGCCTCTTTGCGAATACAGGTCTGCGTATTGCCCCGGTGATTCAGCAGGGACTGTTGGGTATTGTTTCTGTTTCAGACATTCTCTATAAAGGAGATTTTCTGGAAAATCCTAAAGTACCTCTCTTGCGGCGAGAACTAGATCGGGCGATCGCAGAGGCTAAAGCGCTTTCTTCCTCCCACCAGCCCGATGCTCAAGAGTGCTTGAATGCCTGGGCCCTGGTAGAGGAACTGGAAGCTGAAGCCGTTTATCAAGAAGGTGTGGTTCCTCCCGAAAAAACAGCTTTCCAGACGTTCTGTGATGAGCATCCAGATATTTTGCATCTGCGCCACGATCGTCTGGTCGCTGTTTAACCAACCCTGCATCGTTTACTGACAAGTCAAGATGAGAGTAGGGATTGTGATAGGATCAGAGAAAATCACAAGCCATAGCAACAACATTCTGTGTCGTCAATATCCTGTCGCAATCCTCAACCCCGCTATTGACAGGAATGCAAATTCATTCTTTACCTAAACTAGTTCTCCAGTAAACTTAAGCAAAGCTGGCGGAAATCGTCTCCCCGTTGCTCGAAGCTTTTGTACTGATCAAAACTGGCACAGGCCGGGGAGAGCAGCACAATGTTAGCACTATACTTCTGGGCTAATTCCGCAGCACGGGGAACGGCATTGGCCATGGTTTCCACAATTTCATAGCGGTTATAACCGACTTCCTCCAACCGCTGGGCAAACAGGTTCGCTGCTGCTCCAATCAATAAGACTGCCGCTGCTCTGGTTTGAATCATTTCTAGCCAACGGCGATCGTCCCCCTGTTTGGCCTGCCCTCCGGCAATTAAAATCACGGGGGCCGGAACAGCCACTAACCCGGTTTCCGCCGCGTCATAGTTGGTGGCTTTACTGTCATTAATAAACTGAATCCCTGACCAGGTGCAGATGGGCTCTAAACGGTGCGGTACCCCGCCAAAGTTGTTCACGGCTTCGGCGATCGCCGCCACGGGAATTCCGCCCAGATGTGCGACTGCCACTGCCAGCAGTAAATTCTGCAAATTGTGGTGGCCGGGCATTTTCCAACTACTGACGGGCACAATCGGCTGTTCCTGCACTTTCACCCAGCCCTCTTCTAGATAAATTCCCCGTTCAATCCCGTGGGGCAGGGCTGCCCGTCCGTTACAACTGGTCCACCAGGCATCGGGCCAACGATCGCCCAATTCTTGCCGTAGATAGGGATCATCCCCATTCAGCACTTTGTATTCAGCCTGTTGCAATAACACCGCTTTGGTTTCCCGGTAGCACTCCAGGGTACCATGGCGTTCCAGGTGATCAGGGGTGAAGGTGGTCCAGACGGCAATTTTGGGGGCCAGCCTGGGCAGAGATTCCAGTTGATAACTGCTGATTTCGGCAATCACCCAGTCGATCGCTTGCTCAGAGAGCACCAGATCGCAAACGCTATAGCCAATGTTGCCACAGGCGATCGCTTTTAAGCCAGCGGTCTGAAACATGGCTGCTACCAGAGCGGTTGTGGTGGTTTTGCCGTTGGTGCCCGTGATGCCCACCCAGGGAAATTGCCGCAAATGTCGCCAGGCTAGTTCAATTTCGCCAATGGTTTCGATGCCAGCGGCCCGCGCCTGCACCAGCCCCGCCCCCTGCCAGGGAACTCCTGGACTGACCACTACCAGATCGGGAGAATGGCTGTCTCGATCGATCCCAAAGTTGTGCGCCAGCAGCACATCAATACCTTCCTGATCCAGACGTTGTTGTTGTTCAACCAGGGTGGGCGTTGAGTTGCGATCGCTAATCGTCACCTGCCAACCTTCCCGGCGCAGCAATCGGGCCGCAGCGATACCAGATTGACCAAGACCAATAATGTGAGCGTGGGGCATGGGTGAAGCCGAGCAGAATGACCAAAGCTAATTTTGCATCCCTCACTCTACACCATCCTGTTGACCGGAACGTATTTATCTGTAAGCATGAAAAAAATAGAGGCTAAAATGGCGATGCCACTGTGGGAGGAAAACGATCGTGAGAGTATTAACGTTAGTTGCACTGCTGGGTTTGCTGGTGCCTTATAGCGCTAATCTCGTCCTGGCTCAAGATCAGCCGATCAAAATTCAACAACCAATTGAGCAGCCCAAGAAAAAAAAGCGCGATAAATCCGATCCTAAGTTGACCCTGGTGGTCAGGGTGTCTGATGCCAAATTAACAAGTGAAAATATTGCTGGAGCCTGGTTCTATACCTTGACAGGTACAGTCACGAATAACACCCAGGGCATGGTACAGAATGTGATCGTTAACTACGAAGTGGTTGCTCCCGATACGGGCAAACTACTGGCTGCTGGATCGACCAGGGTTAACCCCGAACTCTTACAAAATGGGGGGCAGGGGCGTTTTATGGTAGCACCGAATGCCGGGGGGAATGTCAGGGTGACGCTGGTAGAATGGTCTAACCCCGATCGCTCCTATGGTTCCTTTGCTCAACTGCAAACGTTTGCGGGCAATTAACCAGTGCTCAGACGGAGGCAGCGGTCAGATTGCAGACACGGTTTCTACCCCGTTGTTTGGCCAGGTAAAGACACTGGTCAGCGATGGCAATCAAACTGGCAATACTCATCCCCTGACCGGGTATGGCGGTGGCTACCCCCACACTGATCGTAACGTAAGGGTTGGGGCAGGAGGGCGTTTGAACAATGCAAAGGTTTTCGATCGCCTGACGGATGCGTTCACCCACCTGTAAGGCCCCTGCCAGTGGAGTGTTGGGTAAAATGACGGCAAATTCTTCTCCGCCATAACGGGCAACCAGATCAGCAGGGCGTTTGACGGTGACTGCGATCGCCTGGGCCACCTCTTGGAGACAGCGATCCCCAGCCTGGTGGCCAAAGGTGTCGTTGTAGGTTTTGAAGAAGTCTACATCACATAGCAAAAAGGAAAGGGGCAAACAATCCCGACCTAAACGGGCCCATTCTTCCGCCAGGTAGTCGTCCAGTTTACGGCGGTTGGCAATCTGAGTCAGGTTATCAATTGTAGCCAGGATATTGGCTTCTACCGCTTTGTTATACCACTGGGCTTCCACCGCATCGCCGTGTTCGATCAGGGTTTGCAGGATAATTTCCAGATCCATCTTTTTCTTAGAAATTGTATTCAGGATCAGGCGCAATTTATCCTCTGCTTCCACTCGTTCACTAATTTCGGCTTCCAGGCGTTGGTTTAAATCCGCCAGTTCCGTTTCTACCGCATCGCCATGTTCGATTGTCGTTTGTAGAATCACTTCCAGATCCGATTTTTGCCGGGAAATGACATTCAGGAGGGACTGCAAGGCCGCCTGCCGCCGTTGCCGTTCCCCAATCTCAAACTGTAGCTGCCGATTGGCTTCCTCCAGTTGCTGCTCAATAATATCCCCGTGCAACGCCGTTGTTTCCAAGGTCACGAGCAGATCTTGATTGGTTTGTTGCAGCCGTTCTACCTGTTGCCGCAACCTCTCATTTTCTGCTTGCAGGTCCATAAGTTCAGCCTGATTGTCCCTTGTCATTTCCATTGCTCTTGCTTGTCAAATAAACTCCAGATCGATCGTGGGCATCAGCCGTTGCAAATTTTTTAAGGATTTTGACTGCCAGAGAACTTTTTTGGAACCCAGAACTTTAAGGTGGACATTGCCCCGATTGCGAATATCGACAATAAACATCGATAACATACTAATTCCAGAACTGTTGAGAAATTCTAATTCCTGCAGATCCAGGATCAAGTTATTGTTCTGAGCGATCGCCTCAGTTAAGACATTGATGATGGGTTGATAAGCATCTAAGCCCTCCAAACGGAGAAATCCCTGGCAATAAACGGTTTCTTGCTGGGGATCGTACCAGATACCATAATCCTTCGTCCTGATTTCCATGGTTCCTTTAGTGTCCAGAGTTTTCTATGCCTGAGTTGAATCCTAACTTATGTCATCGCTTCCAGATCTAAATGGGCCATTACAGTCACTCTGGTCAGGGAGGAGTTGGCTAGCAATTCAAATTTCCAGCTAAAGCGGGCAGCATAGTCATTGATTAGGGTGAGAATACCGATTCCCGACCCTCCGCCTCCGCTGGCCGCCAGCTCTAATTGTTTTAAATAGAGTTCATTGATATCCGTGGTTTGAACTTGTTCAATAAAAGCTTGATACTTTTGAACAACTTCAGCCGCGGCACTATTAGAAACCACAAAAATAATTTCTTTGACATAAAGATATAGAGAAATACTGACCGGATGCTCCGTGGAGCCATATTTCATGGCATTTTCTAGCAGTTCATTCGCCAGATAGCTAACAGACGCTTTAACAGTTTCCTGGCGATCGCGGCCCTCCAACAATTCATCTCCAGGAAAAAATGTAGCAAAGTAATCCCCTAGAAAATCTGCTGAGATGCCATTAGTGGACCAGCGTTGTCGCCAGGCTCCACCCCGGGGAGAAAAGCCGATCGTCAGGTATTCCTGGGTAGCGGGAATATCCTCAACAAAATCTCCAAAAACTTTTATTACTGATGTGTCCACTGCGTTCATCGTTGGGTTACCTATCCTTTTGCTTAATAATCAACAGGGTGATGTCATCATGAACCTTCTGTTCGCCAACATAATTTAATAAATCTTCAACCACAATGCGCTGAATTTCTGCCGCCGAATGGCCCCGGTTCTCCTGTAAAACTTGGCGTAATCTCTCCAGACCATAGGGTTGATTTTGGCTGTTAAACGCTTCGGTAACGCCATCGGTGTAAAGGACGGCTAAATCCCCCGGATGCAGTTCCACTTCCGCCTGGGCAATAAAGCCAGAAATATCGAATTCCAGCCCCAGGGGAAACCCTAAATCGAGGGTATCAATTTGTTCAATTTCACCGTTGCTTCGTACGATAATTAATTCTTCATGCTGTCCACTCAGGCGCAACCGTCCAGAGTTGGCCAGGGGTTCATAATCCAGCAGAGATAGAGTCATGTTTTTACCAGAGCGCATGCGCCGGGCATTCTTGTAGAGAATTTGATTGATCGCATTCAGATAAGCAACTGGATTGTTTTCCTCCACTGTTAACAGGGCACGCACGGCGGTTTGAGCCATCAGCATCATTAAGCCACTTTCTAAGCCGTGACCCGTGACATCCCCAATTCCGATTTTAATTCTACCATTATGCTGTAAAACATCGTAATAGTCTCCTCCAACCTCCGTCGCGGGTTCCATAAAGCCGGCAATATCCAGATTGGGAATAGCTTGCAGTTCTTCTTCTTTGGGCAGGATCATTTTCTGTAACCGACGGGTAATTTCCAGCTCTGCCCCCAGCCGCAGATTTTCTTCCTGTAATTGCTCATTTAACCGCGTAATTTGCTGGTTGGCATCTGCCAGAGCCAGTTCCGTTCGCTTGCGCTCGGTAATATCCTGAACGGTGCCTTCGTAGTACTGGGGATCGCCCTCTGCATCTCTGATCAGGCGGACATGTTCGGCAATCCAGATCACCTCACCATCTTTGCGGTAGACCTGGGATTCAAAGTTCGAGATTGCTTCCTGTTCCTCCATCAACCGGATAAACTCTTGGCGACGGTTGGGATCAACATAAAGCTGGTCAGCCTGCAGTTGCCCGATCAGTTCTTGGGCGGAACCATAGCCATAAATTTTGACAAGGGACGGATTAACCTGTAGATACTCCCCAGTTAAAGTGGTTTGAAAAATACCTTCCACTGCCCGTTCAAAAATACTGCGATAGCGTTCCTCTGATTCCCTTAGGGCAATTTCTGACCGCTGCCGTTCGACTTCCAAGCGAGTCCGCTGCCGAGTTTCTTCCTGGAGTTGATGCAGGGCTGCTTCCAACTGGCGGGATTTTTGTTCCAGTTGCCAGCTATAGTGAATCCCCTGGGATACTTCTTCTAGCAATTTAATCACTGTGTTGGAGCGGCTGCCATCTTTCTTTTCCACTCCCAACCAGGGTAAGGGAGGAAGGGGAGCATCCGTTTCATAGACGATTTTGAACTGTCCGTCACCACAGTACTGGCCGACCCGGCAAGCTTTCCAGACGTGGTGATTGGTGGCGATTTTAATCAGTCCACCTGGAGCTGCATAGGTTTGACCGTAAGCGGCTTGCCGGACTTTATTGACTTGAAAGGATTGGGCGGTTTCTACAGACTGCTTCCAGAGATAAATTTGGGTATAGGCGGCTTCGATCGGATCACTGGTGACACTATTGGCACCGCAGTAAGCCCGGAAGTTTTCGACAAAACGCTGGTTGGCGGGGGTATCAATGCTTTGAAAGTAACTCCAGCTAGCGTAGTGACCGATCGCCGCTGCCCCAATGGCTTGAAATTCGTTTTCGCCCATACTCAGGGCCATGATCGGGATCTGGGCAGGGGTGAAGCCCGCGGCTTGAAACTGGGGATAAAAGTATAGTCCACTCTCGCCATTGAGGGTGCTGCAGATTGCCTCTGGTTGCAGGTAGACAATTTGCTGCAGAATTTTGCTGAAATCCTGGCCTCCAAGGGGAAGGTAAGCTTCACCGGCCACCGTGCCTCCCTGTTGCTGCAGTTGTCCGGCAATGATTCGATTCAAGGTGCGGGGAAAAACGTAATCTGAACCGATCAGAAAAACCCGCTTGCGATTGCGTTGGAGCAACCAGTTGACAGCCGGTTCTACCTGTTGATTGGCACAGGAGCCGGTATAAAAAATGTTGGGGGAGCATTCCAGCCCTTCATACTGCATCGGATACCAGAGCAGCACATTCCTGGCTTCGACGACCTCTTTGACAACTTTACGACTGAGGGAGGTCCAGCAACCAAAGATCGTTAAGACCTGCTGCTGGTCAATCAAACGATTGGCTTTCGCGGCAAAAACGGCCGGATCGGAGGCGCCATCTTCGACGATCGGCTCAATTCTGCGGCCCAACACTCCCCCGGACTGATTGATTTCTGCGATCGCCATCAGGGCTGCTTTGACTAAGGGAGCGCTGCTGAGGGCCATTGTCCCACTGAGAGAGTGGAGAATACCTACCTTGACGGCTTCTAGGGGTTGGGGATCAAACGGGTGAGCGAACACAATTGATTTGCCTGCGTTGACCATTACTGGTTTGTACAACTAGGAATTTTTGTTCCTGACAATGGTTGTGCCACTATCACTCCCCCCGACCCGATCAACTCACTGGTTGGGGAGCCATGCTCTTTCACCATGAGTGATTGCACCGAACTTTCTCATTTAATATAAGCCCTGCCCTGACCAGTTGCATCAGTAAATTCACGGCTTTGAGCAACTGGTTTCAGGGGAACAGTTGTTTAGAGGGAAACAGTTGTTTAGGGAAATAGTCGATACAGGACTGGATCAAGCTTGTGCAAGAGACTGCCACCCATCATTCCATCTACAGCCCCAACCAATCGCTGCAGCGTGAACAGCAGTTGGCGATCGCCGGCCCAACTTCGCTCTACAGTTTCTGGCTGAACGGTATTGAGCAGAGAATCCAGCACATAGATGGCAACTGCAATATCATCCACCAGCCCCACCGGCCCCAGCAACATATCAGGGATCAAATCCAGGGGAGAAACGTAATAGAGGAGGGCCAACAACACTTTAACTTTTTCCCGCAGCGGTACGGTTTCATCCAGTAACAGTTTGACAATCAGGTGGAGCAGATCAGAGGGCAGCAAAATGTAGTCCAGCAATGGATTGAGTACACCGGGATACTGCTGGTTCTGACTTTGCAGGTAAAGGCGAAGGAGTTGATAAAAATCTCTGTCTTCGTTCATTGCAATTTGTCGGGGCAACCTTATATCTTCCACCCTAAAGGGCGACGGGACGGGTGTACACTCTCGAAAGAGATAACCTATGGTGCTGCCTTACTCCAGATGCAGGGGGGATCCCCAGGAATTTTGGGGCAAGAAGGTGCGATCGTCCGCTATCGGTGCAACGGGTTCAGTTAAGGTAAACTGCCCGGACTCAATCCATTGTTTCAATTCCATGGCTACCTGGCGGGAGAGGTAAAGGCTGGCCAGAGGAGCGACCCGCACTGTTTTCCCTTCAATCTTAATCCGGCCAGATTTTAACTGCCCATAGCTGACCAGACCAAAGGTGGGGCGGACCCGGCGGGGAATGGCAAAATCCACCACGGGGGCAACCAGATCTTCATCCCGCACCGCACAATAGGTGACCACCTGTTCATTCAAGACGGGGATCGGCACCCCCACTCCCAGCATCAACGACGGGCCGTAGTGTTTGAAGTAGCACCCCCTCACCCAGCGCCGATCCATTTGCTTAGCATCCCCAATCAGAGCCAGGGTGGCAGCCGGACCGATCGGCGTGTCATTAGCCAACCGTTTTTGTAACGGGAAATGTTGGGTGCCTTCCCAGGTAACGTAACCGATACCGCCGCCCAAAAAGATGCGGGTACCGATGCCGATGGTTTGTAACTTGGGATCGTTCAGTAAGGGAGAAAGGGCACCAGGGTTGGAGAAGACTGCATTACCCAGTTGGGGTTGGAGCGGCCCCAGATAGGTATGAAGCAGGCGATCGCCCCCATTCACGCCCACAATAAAGTTCTGGTAGAGATTGCGGGGATTGAACAGGTAAAACTGGTTGATTGTTTCGCGGCTAATTGTGGTTTCAAAGGAAGCGCGGGGGTAGCAGTCGGTCACCTGGCCGATCGCTCGCAACTGCACAGATTTACCGGCAATCAAGTCTTCAATCACATGACCACCGCCGCGATCGCGCAGATCCGCATCATCCATATCTCCCATTCCTGTGGTTTCCACCGGTTGGGCTGCCCCCAAATACAGATCGACTGCACCAAATCCGGCATAGGCCGCTACCCCATCCAACCAGCACTGCCGAATCTTCAGGGGAGGGTCGGTGTGTCCAAGGTTAATAATGGCTCCAGAGGATTCCATCGGCTCAAACGTGCCCGTCGTAATCACATCGACTTCTGCCGCCGCCTGGGCCACGCCGACTTCCATCACCCGTGCTTTCAGTTCTTCAATGGTCAGTACCTTCACCCGGCCCTGGCGAATTTTTTCGTTGATTTCAGCGATCGTGCGGAGGGTTGGCTTCATTCCTGTCCTGGGGGAAATACTTACCCTTGCGAAGGGAGTCAGCTTTAATTTTACGTTGTTGGGGCAAGATGCTATTGTCCAAAACGGCTGAAGCCAGTCCAGGGACACATTTTAGATATCTTTAATTTGAATGCTATTTGAGCACAAACTGCCGCCTGAATGAACGGTTTTTTTATCGACTTTTTTCACAGCTTATTTTGAGCTGCAATAGTTCTCTGAGTACGATCCTATAGCAATCCTATTTGAGATCCAAACGGGGTAAAGGGATAAAACCCCTTTCGTGGGGGAACCCCACACCCCCTCTTTCTCAACCGATTTAGGGTTGCTATATAACTTATTGATCTGGAATATTTGATTGTCAGGGCTGATAATGGGAAAGTCCTCAACCTGGCCGAAAAGATGAACAGGTTCCGGTTACAACTGGCTAATCCCTTTTACTATCCCCTGGCAGTTCTGGTGGCAGCGATCGTTCTAGTGGTGGGTGTGCGCGTGCTGTTATGGCCGCGATTGATCATGCTAGTTGTGGCCGCAGGGATTGCCACCGGATCAGCGATGCTCTTACAGGCGCGGCAAACACAGGTTCTGAATCTGGATAACCCGGAACTGACACGGGATTTGCAACAGGTACGCCAACGGGCCAGATTGGTGGCGGAACGGGCCGAAGTTTTACGCCAGGAAGCGGGGCAACTCTTAACCGACGCGGATCAGATAGACCTGTTAGCGACGGTTCAGTACGCCTGCGATCGAGCTGTGGAACTGCCCCAAAAACTAGAACAATTAGCCCGACACCTGCAGGGATCAGATTCTCTGCTATCGCCCCTAGAACTGCAACAACAATTGAAACGGGTGCAACGGAAACGTTCCAGCAGTACCGGGGTGGCCAGGGAACAATTAGCCCAACTGGAAGCGAGCCTGCAACGCAATCTACAGCTAGCCCGCCAGGGAGAAGATGCCCGCCAGGCCCAGGTGGTTAGCCTCTCAACCCTGATTCTGGAAGCGGCGGGGATGCTGCAGGACTTACAAAATAAGTTACGTACCGCTAATCTGGGCGATCGGGAAACGGCGGCAGAGTTGCGATCCCTGAGCGAAACCCTGACCAGTACGCAAGAAAACCTGGATCTGCTAGTGGAACAGTCATAACCAGATGTTTGATCATGTCTGTAAATTCCTGGCTGAAAGTTTTCCAGCAGATTTTGCGACCTGGTTGCTGGGTGAACCCATTCCTCTCGCCAAACTGGAGCCAACCGAACTGTTCCTTGAGCCGATTCGGGCTGATGCGTTGATTCTATTACAATCCGCTGATCGGGTACTCCACATTGAGTTTCAAACTGATCCCGATCCTGAAATGCCCTTTCGCATGGCTGATTATCGCCTCAGAGTCTACCGGCGGTTTCCCGATAAGGAAATGCATCAGGTGGTGATTTATTTGCGCCGGACAAGATCACCCCTGGTCCATGCAACACGGTTTGAACTGGCCAACACCCGCCATGAGTTTAGCGTGATTCGTCTGTGGGAATGCCCGGTGGAAGAGTTGCTAGTTGCCCCCGGTTTGTTGCCCTTTGCTGTTCTAGGGCGAGGGAGCAGTCCACTCGAAAACCTGGAGACCGTTGCTCAGCGGCTGAATCAAATTACTGATCGGGCTGAGCAAAGCACTCTGATGGCGACAACTGGGATTCTGGCTGGGTTAGTATTGGACAATCAGACGATTCGACGATTACTGAGGCAGGAGATTATGCGCGAGTCCGTCTTTTATCAGGAAATTGAGGCTGAGGCCACGCAGAAGGGATTGCAACAGGGATTGCAACAGGGACTTCAACAGGGACTTCAACAGGGACTTCAACAAGAGAAAACACTCATCCTCCGGCTGCTCGTCCGCAAAATTGGCCCGGTTTCCCCTCCAGTGCAAAGCCAAATTGAAAGTTTGCCTTTAACCGAATTGGAACAACTGGGAGAAGCCCTAATGGACTTTAATAGTGCTGATGATTTGACAAACTGGTTGCAGCAGAATCAGTAGCACCGACGACTATGGCCTGGCAGTTTAACCCCGTCTATAAACCCCGTCTGTTGTGCTGTGGCAGTGGGCAAACCGTTGTGGTAACGGGCTGGACGGTGAAAGAAACGGTGATCAAGCGGCTACAACCCTCAGATTATGCGGCGATCGGGCAGCTCTACAGTCCGACCAGGGGAATTAACTTACTGATTCGCAATTTGCTGGCCAATCCCCACGTTCGCCATCTGGTGGTGCTGAATGCCACCCGCGAAGATCGCAATGCCGGAGCCTGTGAGTGTTTGCTCGACTTTTTTCATCACGGTTTTATGGCGGGCACAACCGATACAGGACGAGAGTGCTGGTTAATTAAGTCAGCCATTGTCGGTTATATTGATGCCGAAATCAGCCCGGCTGCTCTGGAACAATTGCGAACTGCGCTGGAGGTGAAGGAAGCCCGATCGCTGATGGAAGCGGTTGAGCTGGTGAATGCGTTTGCTCAAACAGAAGCACCCGTCTGGGGTAGCCCACTGATCTTTCCTTATCTGGAATCTGCTCCCACGCTTTTGCCTGGCCCCCGCTATGGCCATCGCATTGAAGGGCGCACCATTGCTGAAACCTGGGTCAAGATCATTCATCGGATCAAAAACACGGGTGTAATTCGCCCCACCGCCTACGATGGCCAGTGGCAGGAGTTGATCGATCTCCTTGCAGTGGTGACGGATGAACCCGAAGACTTTTATTTCCCAGAGCCTAACTATCTGCCCTGCGATCGCCCCTTTATCCGCGACTACATTGCCCACATTCTGGAGGATGCCACGGTCCAGGAAGGGGTGAAATACACCTATGGACAACGACTGCGTTCCTGGTTTGGGCGAGATCAAATTCAGCAGGTGATTGAGAAGCTGTCTGAGGATCTCGATTCTGCCCGAGCGGTGATGTCCCTCTGGGATGTGGCAGATCACGAAGCTCAGGCCAGCCCGCCCTGTCTCAACCATCTCTGGGTGCGGATAGTCGAGGGGGAATTGTCTTTAACGGCAACCTTTCGTAGTAATGATATGTTCAGTGCCTGGCCAGCCAATGCCATGGGGTTACGGGCCTTACAACAACATCTTCGTGACCGGATCAGCCAGAACATCGCTCAACCCCTGCGCCTGGGCCCGTTAATTACCCTCAGCCAGAGTGCCCATATCTACGATGATTGCTGGGAAAATGCCGATCGACTGCTGCAAACCCAGTATCCCCACTGTCAGCCCCGCACCTACAGTGATCCCGCCGGTAGTTTTCTGATCAGTCTTGAGGAGGGGCAAATCTTAGTCGAACATCTCACCCCCGGTTCCGGTGAAGTGGTGGGTTGTTTCAGTGGGAAGACGGCGGCTGCCCTTTATCGTCAGTTAGCGGCGGATTGTCCAGCTTTAGCGGTTGATCATGCCCTTTATCTGGGAAGCGAATTGCAGAAAGCAGAACTGGCGCTGCGCCAAGGATTAACTTATGAACAGGACAAACCCTTGCCACTCTTGCACGCGGTTAGGGCCAATCCAGTGGGGGCGGTTCCGTTGGACTAGTCAGAAAGAGCGAGTCCCGATCGTGTTCTCCATCGGCCTGCCATTCTGCAAAGGTTAATTTGGTTTGATCAATCTGCCAGGGGCGGGGGGGTTCAGCAGTTTGGGGCGCAATGGACCAGAGATTCTGTTGCGATCGCAATGAGCTTAAAAAAGGTGCGGCTTTTAGTGTTACCAGTAAGCGCTGATCGGGGCTGGTGGTCATGATCCGGTTGCGCTGAAATACCCAGTTACGGGAAACAACTGTACCCACCTGATCGGGGCGGCCTTCAATCTGACGGGGATAGAGATCCCTGATCCCGACCTGGGCCGACTCATTGCCAAAAATTAAATTATTTTCCACCGTCACATTAGCCGCTGACCAGGCAAACAGTCCCGGTGTTTGTAAGTAATTAGGTGCAATCTGGTAGTTGTTGGCAATCACACTGTTTTTAATTGTAATTGGTCCCTCTCCCGCCTCCAGAAACAAACCAACCACCGCATTATTGGCCAGCAATGCCTGCTCAATTACAATGTCCCGGTTATCGGTATCCAGCCATAGCCCGGCGGCCAGGTTGGCGATCGCCCGGTAGCGCACAAATTTGCCTCCGTGGATGTGAAAAAACTTTTCTCCCGCATCCCAATCGTAGAACTGCCCCCAGGCTCCGCGCCAATTGTTATGGGAGGTTTCATGATCCTGAATTTCTAAATTTTTGATCCGATAGGCAACCATGCCTTTTTCACCATTGTGGCTGAGCTGGTTGTGGTGCAGGGAAATGTGTTGAGAGTCTCCCAAGCTTAATCCCTGCCAATTGTTCCAGCGAAACTGACAATTTTGCAGCGAAAGTCCAGAGGCATGGCTCAACCCCACCGCACTGCTGAAGGCTCCCGCTGTATGCTGAAACGTGATTCCCCGCACCGTCAGATTGTCCACTGCCGTTAAGTTCAGCAAGCTTTTGCGGGTAGCCACTTCTACCGTCTGCTGATTTGGATCTTGTCCCGCTTTCAGACACAGATAAATGCGATTCTGGTCTTCATCGATATAAAAACTGTTGGGCTGGAGCTGCTCGAACCCTAAAACCTGGCGCAGGAGTTGGCCATTCACAAACACCATTTCTCCCCGCCGCACGATCTCCGCCAGCTCAATTTTGTAGTCTGTCCAGGGATTCTCTGCTACCCCCCAATCGTAGTTCCAGGTGTGAAAGTAAATGGGTGAATTGGAATTGGGTGGATTTGCATAGGGCTGCCAGTTGCGCCAGACTTCCGAGCCGGAAAGAATGACTTTGTGGTCTGGTGTTGGCTGTTCTAAGGATTCACCCCTGGCAAAGGCGGGTTCAGGGTCAGAACCTGTGATTGCTTCCAGCACAATTGGTGGCACAGCACCAGCTTTAGAATTGGGTGTGGCCCGATCGACCAAGCTACTTTTTTCATTAAATACAATACTTTCCCGGTACATGCCCGGATAAATTAGCACTTGAGTAGAGATGCCGCGATGGCGTAGTTCGATCGCCCGCTTCAGGCCCGCCCCGATCGTTTTTAAGGGAAATTTAGCAGTACCGGTGTTGCGATCGGCAGCTTGAGAATGTTGGGGATTAATATAGAGAACCTGTGCGGTGCTGTCTAACCGGGGGGAATGGGGTTGTGGCGGTTGCGACTGTCCCCTGGCCCAGAAACTAAGGAACAACATGAGGATGCCGGCCAACACCAAGGTCAGAAGGACAAGAACAAAGCGTTTGGACGGCAGGGGCAGAATAGGTGATTTCTCCAGAGGGGCTGATTAATTTTTTTCACCTTATAAGAGGCAGGGGGGAGATCAACTGGGTAATCCCCTGACTGACCAGACCGGGTTGTAATCCTGGCACGGGTAACAAATCTGCCACTAAACCCACCCCTAGAAATAAGCTTAATAGGCTTGCAATTGAAATTCGATTACGTTTCATACCTGATTCTTCAACCCCCGGAAACGCTGGTAAGTCCTGAGTAATAGCTTGCCAGTCTGGCAATTTCCCCAACTGCTGCAATTGGATCATCCGTTTGGGTGATATTTGAAGGAATTAACTATACCATTAATTTGCCCAATATATTTAAATCTCAGTTCAGGCGGAACAAGGTATGGGAAATGTTAACATCCCTTATATTCCGTACTTATGATTTAACATCAGCCCCCACATGGACCTGGCATGAAAATCTTTGTTTATTACACTCCCGAGCGAGTTCCAAACGGAACAGTAGCTGAATGCGCGATCGCCGTGGATGTTTTAAGAGCTACAACCACCATTGCCACAGCCCTAGCCGCGGGAGCAGAAGCAATCCAGGTGTTCAGTGATCTTGACAAGCTGATCGCGACCAGTGCCACCTGGCCTGCAGAACGATGCATTCGGGTGGGAGAACGGGGGGGTAAAACAGTGGATGGGTTTGATATGGGCAACTCCCCCTTTGACTGTACGCCGGAACGGGTTAAGGGTTGCCGTCTGTTTATGAGCACAACGAATGGAACTCGTTCACTGCAACGGATTGAGTCTGCCAAAACTGTGATTGCCGCAGCCTTGGTCAACCGGGAAGCCGTCGCTAAATTTGTCTATGCTCAGCAACCGGAAACGGTCTGGATTGTCGGTTCCGGATGGGAAGGTAGTTATTCGCTTGAAGATACGGTGTGTGCCGGTGCGATTGCCCACAGCTTACTTCTGGCTACAGGGATTCCCCTGGAAGATCTGGCGGGTAATGATGAAACCATTGCGGCGATCGCCCTGTACCGCTCCTATCGCGAAGATTTGTTATCCCTACTACAACAGGCCAGTCACGGTAAACGGTTGCTGAACCTCAATTGCCACGAAGACCTGAAATACTGTTCCCAGACTGACATTCTGGATGTCCTACCCATGCAACAGCAACCTGGTGTTCTTGTAGCCCATTAATGAGCGATCATTTCATCTAAGATCATTTCATCTAAGATCATTTCATCTAAGATCATTTCATCTAAGATCATTTCATCTAAAAGGAGTTAGGGCTGGGTCAGAGCATTAACTTGTTTGATGATAGTTTTTGTATAGGCTTGTGCAGCAGAGTAAATAATATGATCTGAATTCGTCATTTCATTCTCATTAAATGTGACGGGTTCAGGGATATAGTGTACCCAGCGGCTTTGAGCAACAAATGCCTGCATGGATTGTTGGAGTTGATTGTAATAGATTTGAAACGATCGATTCTGGTAGAGTTTGGCATCGATCGGGCTATTAACAATAACAATAGGGAATTGATACTGATTCGCCAGATCGATCATTTGCTGTAGAGCTACACGATTCACCTGCGAGAGTTGGGATTTATTATTTTGAGTAAATTTAACATGATCTGCACGCTGGGCGATTACGTTCTCTGGGTTGGCAACAAGGGTGAAAAAAAAGTCTGGTCGGTTGCTTTGGGTTAACGGATCTCTAGTTTGAAAGAGGGTATCTGGTTTAGCAAGGGCATCCTGTAAACTGAGATTTTTGGAGTAGAGGGGAACATGGCGATCGAGAAAGATATCTAACGAACCCTGTACCCCCGGTTTAACGCTGGGGTCGAACTGATTCCAGAACCCCCAGGGCAAGGGAACTTGAGAAACCAAACCCCAGAGGATGTCCCGATGCCAGATATCATAAACATGAACCAGTAAAACCTGGCGGGGGGCACCATATTTTTTGACATATTCACTCAGCATCCAGGCGTTATTGATCACACCCGCATCGCCTGTGGTACAGAGATTCAGCGCTTTTACCCCCAGGGTTTGCTCAATCAAACTGGGATCAATGCCCTGTCCACAACTGGAATCCCCTAAAATCAACCAATCTACTGGTTGTTTCAAGTCCAATAAAAGTTTCCATTTCTGGGTTACTCTTAAATAGCCGGTATTCCTGGGATAGTGGTTGAGATACCACAGGGCAACGGCATTAGTGAAGCAAACCAGCAGTAAAGCATAAATGATGGAGATCAAAATCCGGGCTGGTGTTACTGCTTGAAAAAGTTCTTGAGGTAAACGGTTACTTTTAGTCATGGCTGCTCCTCTGGGGTATGAAGCTGGATAGATCGAAATTAGAATTGAAAGTAAATAAATTCACTGGAGGTTCTAACGCCGTAGATCACAATCCAGAGCAGAAAAAAGCTGTAGATTGGCACCCGAATCCAGGCGACTAGTTTCGTTAAAATCAGCAAATCTCCAGTCAGCGCTTGAAGAATTTCTACGATAACTAACGGCAAAGAAAAGAAGATCAGCTGGGATAAAATCGTTGTCTCACTCTGGCTCAGATCAACGCTCCAATGGGTCAACATGTAATAAAACTGAGCAAAGGAATGGGAACGGAAGATCAGCCAGCTCAGATTGATCAGCACAAACATGATCAGCATTTGCAACCCCACCCCACAATAGGAAAGGATGCGATGCTCAGGTTGTAACGGCTCAGGCTGGCGACGATCGTAGATGCGGTAGACAATCAGAATCGCCCCATGAAATGCTCCCCACAGGACAAAATTCCAGGCGGCTCCGTGCCATAACCCCCCCAGCAGCATGGTAATGGCAAGATTGCGATAGGTATTCAGGTTTCCGTGGCGATTGCCCCCTAAGGGGATGTAAAGATAATCTCGTAACCAGGTTGATAAGGAAATATGCCAGCGGGCCCAGAAATCACTGGGATTAATAGCAAAATAGGGCAACCGAAAATTAACCATTAACTCAAAGCCCATTAGTTTTGCCAGTCCCCTTGCAATATCTGAATAGGCAGAGAAGTCACTGTAGATTTGCCCGGTGAAGGCCAGGATGCCGACCAGAATATCCAGACCCTGATACTGGGTGTAGTTATTAAAGATGGGGTTAGCAATCTGAGCCAGATTATCCGCAACCACCACCTTTTTGAAATAGCCAAACAGGATTAAAAATAACCCGGTATCAATCTGTTCTGGCTTGATCAAGCGTCGAGCTGCAATCTGGGGCAACATATGATCGGCTCGTTCGATCGGCCCCGCCACTAATTGAGGGAAAAAAGCCACAAATGTAGCGTACTCCAGCAAACTTTTGGCAGGCTTCATTCTGTCTTTATAGACATCGAAGACATAGCTTAACCCCTGGAATGTATAAAATGATAGCCCCACGGGTAGGATGATGTTGAGCGTCACTCCATCTACTCCCATACCAAATAAATCCAGGATTCGCACCAAATTAGCCTGAAAGAAGTTGAAATATTTGAAAAATCCTAGAATTGCTAAATTAACGGTCAGAGAAGTTAAGAGTAAAAATCTTCTCCGCTTGAAATTGGAAGATTGATCAATTAACCGGGCAATGGTATAGTCTGCGATCGTTGAAAAGCATAATAACCCCAGAAAACGCCAGTCCCAGTAGCCATAAAATATATAGCTGGCAATTAATAATAAAACATTTTGAAGCCTATATTGCCTTCTCAATAGCCAATAGAGGAGATAAAACCCAACAAAGAACTGTAGGAAAACAAACGATTGAAATTGCATGAAGCTGTCAAATAAAAATCAGAAAAAGTGATAGTCCCCTAAGTCTGATCACAGGGACGATCTGGACAGTCTGGCTTAACTCAGGACGTTTTATGTTTTATAGTGTTGCTGAAGCAGATGAAATTTTAATGAACTATTTGGCCGCTTCGGCAAAGTATTTTAGCGTCTAATCAGCTAATCTTCGTCTGTATTTAGAGGGATGCCGAATGGGAACGCTGTTGTAGTGGCAGGCGCAGGGTAAATGTACTTCCCTGTCCTAACTCACTCCGCACCTGCAGGCTACCCCGGTGTGCATGGGCAATCGACTGAGCAATGGCTAATCCCAAACCCGCCCCCCCGCGATGGCGAGAACGGCTGCGATCGCTGCGAAAGAAACGAGTAAAAATTTGAGTTTGCTCTGCTGCCGTCATGCCGATCCCGGTATCTTCCACCTGGACCTGCCCCTGGCGTTGATGTCGTTCTAACCGAAGCACCACCCTGCCCCCCGCGGGCGTATAGTGCAGGGCATTACTGAGTAGATTGGCCAGTAAACGATAGACCTGCTCTCGATGCCCCTTGACGACCAAAGCTTCCTGGGGTAATTCACTAATCAGAGTGAGATTCCCAGACAGGGCTAAGGGCTGAAAGTCTGCTACTAATTCTTTCACCAGTTCATTCAGAGTCCAGGCTGAGGCGGGTTGGCATACCTCCTGCTGATCCAACTGACAGAGCAGTAGTAAACTCTGGACCAACTGGGACAACCGTAAGCTCTGGCGATCGATCACCCCCAGGGTGGACTGCATATCCTCAGTGGAGAGATGCTCAACCTTAAGGGCCGACTGCACCATGGCCCGAAGTGAAGTAATTGGAGTCCGCAATTCATGGGCTGCATCCGCGGTAAATTGTTGGATCTGTTCATAAGCTTGACGGATGGGTGTAACCGCCATTTCTGCTAAGCCCCAACTGGCTACAGCGGTGAGGGCGATTGCGCTGCCCACAATCGTGAATAGAATCAACTGGACTGAAAAAAGAAAGCTGCTTTGTTCATCCAGGCGTTTAGCCACCTCTAGACTCCCCCAATATTGTTGAGTAGAGGTATAAAGTTTGCGCTTCGTAATGTAGTAGCTTCTTCCCCGGCGATCGCGCTGTTTTGACCACAATCTGCGATCGTCACAAGGTAAGGAACGTCTGGGAGAAAATTGAGCAATGCCCAGGGGTTGATCTTGAAGGTGACGTCCATCGACAATCGTGCGCAGGCGGATACAGTAACTTCCTTTATAAATCCGGCTGAGAACTCTTTTTTCAGCTTGCAGTAAGCCACTCTGGGCAATGGGGACATTGCTAGAACAGGGGAAATTCTGCAGACAGAGATTGGGTAGCAGGTTACTCACGTTCGGTTCAATCTGGCCAGGTTGCTGTAAAGCAGGGGCGATCGTGATCTGCACAGCGGTGGCCACCCCATCCACTTCCCGCTTCATGCTTTCTCGCTGAATATCGTTAATCAGACGATAAATAGTTAAGCCACACAGAGTCAGGATTACAGCCATCACCCCCGTGTAGGAAATAGCCAGGCGGCGACGGCTGAGGATAAACAGCTTATTTGGCATACCTGGGATTCAGACGGTATCCTCGACCTGGCAGGGTTTCAATCAAATCTGTGCAGTTGCAATCGGCCAGTTTACGACGCAACAGCCGGATCTGAGCGGCCACCACATTGCTGATCGGTTGGGTACTATCTTCCCAGAGTTGATCGAGGAGTTGTTCACTGCTGGCCACCTGATGGGGATGGCTGAAGAAATATTCCAGTAATTGAAATTCTTTACGGGTAAGGGCCAGGGGCTGGCGATCGCCTGAGTGGGTCTGCACAAAAATGGCCCGGGCCGTATAGTTGAGAATCAGGTTGGCAATCTGGCATTCCTGGGGTTGGGTCTGGGGCGATCGGCGCTGCAGGGCCCGCAATCGTGCTAACAATTCTTCCATTTCAAAAGGTTTAACCAGATAATCATCTGCCCCCGCATCCAGACCGGCAATTTTGTCCTGCAGTCGATCTTTAGCTGTTAAAAGTAAAACGGGCAGGGAGCTGTGGCTCCGTAGTCGCTGGCATAACTCCAACCCGGACATTCCCGGCAGCATCCAGTCCAGCACCATCAGGCTATACTCAGCCCATTGCTGCTCTAGAGCGCTCAGTAAATAGTTCCAGGCTTGTTCACCATCCTGCACCCAGTCCACAACATACTTTTCCTGTTGCAGGGCCCACTGCACCGCCAGACCTAAATCTGGTTCATCTTCCACTAGCAAAACCCGCATAAGCTGATCCCTTTCATCAAGACTTCATCTTGACCTGACGGCATAAAGGCTGTGTTTGCCATCCTCCTCACTTTCTCAAAGTAGCCGATCCGGCATATCGATTGTTATTAGTTTTAGTGCCGAGCTCCTTGCGGTTACCGTCAGTCTTGCTTATTTACCTCTACAGTTCTCACACTGCTGGCCATCCCCGCCACCTATCCTCCTCTGACCCAGCGATCGCCATGCCCCTTCAAGGTAACCGAGCCAGAAGAGCGATCGGGGTGAGGCTGATCATTCTCTTTGGTTAAATCCTGGGTCAGAGACTCAAACCCGGTGAAAATGAGAATGGTTCTTATTGTACAATGAGAGTCATTATCAATCTCAAGGGGATTGCCGATATCCAGGGAGGTGTAATGTTTCCAGATTGTTTCCCTACCCGCGGGCCGGTCGTGGCTGGTCTGCTGGTTTCACTTCTGACCAGTTGTACTTCTACCTCTCCCCCAGTCCGTTCCGAGATCAGTCCTGCACCGACGGCTCCGTTGACGAAAGTGGTGGCCACCAACTCCGTCCTCTGTGATTTAACCAAACAGATTGCTGCTGACAGTGTTGAGCTGACCTGTTTGATTCCAGATGGAACGGATGTGCATGTGTACCAACCCACCCCAGAGAACCGTAGAGCGATCGAGGATGCGAACCTGATCTTCTACAGCGGCTATAACTTTGAACCCACCCTGACCAAGCTGATTCAAGCCTCCTCTAACCCTGCGACCAAAATTGCCGTTGATGAACGGGCTGTGCCTAAACCGCTCCAGGGAGAACACGGCCATGATCACGATCAGCCGGGGCATGATCACGAAGCGGAGGAGGAGCAGGTCGCCGATCCCCACGTCTTTCATAACGCTGCTTATGGGGCGAGCATGGCTGAAGTGATTCGGGATCAGTTAATTACTTTGCAGCCAGATAATAATAGCCTGTACCAGGAAAATACAAAAAAACTGACCACAGAGCTGGCGAAAATTCATACCTGGATCAAAGCTCAAATTGCCACCATTCCCCCTGCCAACCGTAAGTTAGTCACCACCCATGAGGCTTTTGGGTATTATTCCCAGGCTTACGGCATTCCATTGCAAGGGGCTTTGCAGGGGATCAGTACGGAGGAGCAACCGACTGCGGCCCGGGTCGCTGAACTGACTCAGGAAATTAAAGCCTCCGGGGTTCCCACAATTTTTATTGAAGCAACGGTAAATCCCAAATTGATTGATACAGTAGCCAGAGAAGCAAAGGTGAAAGTTGCCAAGCAACAACTCTTTGGGGATGGCTTGGGTGGAACTGGAACTCCAGCAGACTCATATCCGAATTTACTTATTACGAATACCCAGACAATCGTTGAGGGATTGGGGGGACAGTTCACTCCCTTCCAGCCACGCTCTTGACTTCAGGTTCACTACCGTAAGTATTTTCTCCTTTTCAAGCAGTAAATTGCGATTTCAAGAATTGTTATTACCAATTAATGCAGTTATCCCCAATAGAATTTGGAGGAAAAGCTTGCTAACACGAACTAAATGCTCTATGCTTCCCCTTAGGTATTTGAGAAAAATTTTCAATTATTATGGTTTTAGATCAAGGATAGATTTAAATCCTTTTTCTAATTTTTTCCGGGAACATAGAGTCCGTAAGAGGAGTTGGAGCATTTTCGAGCCAGGGATCGCAATTCTAAAGGTTGACATGCCTGCAGGGGGCATTGCTCCTACTAGACCCATCACTGCATACTTTTCTCCAAAGGTTAACAAGGCGTTCCTGTCATAACTGATTGATCAAAAACTCAAATTTTGAATGTTCTGAGGAGTGTTATGTTCAAATCCAACTTCATGAAAGCCTTACTCTCCAGTCGCCAAAGCACACAGCGATTCTGTCCGGCTCTTTTAGGCGGGGCTATTATCCTCTCTAGCATGAACCTGACTGCAGGAGCAATGGCTCAGTCCGCACCTGCCCAAAGGGGAAGTTCTGTAGCCCCCTCCAGCCTCGATCAAATTAACCTGAATCAGGTCAACTTTAATCAGCCCCTCAAACTGCCTCAAGCTTCTCAACCCATGGGTAGTGCTGCCCAGGCTCAGGTTACTTCGGTCTCCCAACTCTCGGATGTCCGCCCCACAGATTGGGCCTTTCAAGCCTTGCAATCTTTGGTGGAAAAATATGGTTGTATTGCCGGTTATCCCGATGGCACCTTCCGGGGGAATCGTGCTGCAACCCGGTTTGAATTGGCAGCGGCCTTGAATGCCTGTTTAGATGTGATTTCCGATCGCTTTGTCAGCAAAGAAGACCTGAATGCAGTCAAAAAACTACAGGACGAATTTGCCGCCGAACTTGCGACCTTACGGGGACGGGTGGATGGACTGGAAGCCCGAACGGCCAAACTGGAAGCACAACAATTTTCTACAACCACTAAGCTATCTGTCGATGCCTTGATGGCCGTGCAAATGGGGCAAACCACGGGTCGCTTCAACCAGTTTGATCCTGAGACAGGGAACTTTCAGCGAGTGAAAGGAAATAATCTCAATCCCTCGGTACTCAGTCGGGTCGATATCAACCTGAACACCAGTTTTAATGGGGAGGATTTACTGTTGACCACGATCGCAGCTGGCAATAATGGTCAGGATGCGATCGCCTCCCTGGGAGTTGGGGTGAGCGGCTTTATCAATGCCGGGGCAGTGGATTACCTGGAGTTTCCGACCAACCCTATTTTGTATCGCCTGGTCTATTCCTTCAAAGCGACGGAAGATCTCACCCTTTCCTTTGGACCCCAGTTTTTTCCCAGCGATTTTGTGGATGCCAACAGTTATGCCAATGATTCGTTCCAGGATTTTAGCTCCGGGTTCTTTATCAATAACCGCCTGATTGTTGTCTTTCCCGTGGATGGACCGGGGGGGGCTGGGGCCGCCTTTAACTGGAATCCCGGTGGTGGACCGATCAGTGTGCGGGGCACCTACGTTGCAGCCAATGCCTTCAGTCCCGTCAAAGATGCCTTTGGAGGAGGATTTTTAGGCGATCCTTACCAGGGCACTGTGGAGGTGGAATACGCTAACAAATTTGGTAAAGAAGGGAAGAACAACTTTGCGGTGCGGCTGCAGTACACCAACTCTGCCACCCTGGATGTTGCCCAGAATGCCGGTGGTCTGAACGTGGAAGCCAGTTTTGGGCAGTTTGGCCTGTTTGGTCGCTATGGCTATTCCGGTGGGCAGGTCTATGGCAGTGGGGCCTCTACCCTGGCTCCCTTCGTCAATCCAGCTAATTTTCCCAGTGGCAAACTTAACTTCACGGCTCAGACCTGGATGGCCGGGGTAGGAGTGAGGGATTTGCTGCGGGAAGGTTCGCTCCTGGCTGCTGCAGTGGGACAACCGTTTATTAACGATTTGCCCAGTTCTCCCGGCAACAACGATTCCACCCAGACTAACTATGAAGCCTTTTTCCGCTTTCCGGTTAACGATAACATCACCGTTACCCCGGTGATTATGGCCATCACCAATGCGAACAATGATTCCACCAATGCTGCCATTATTCAGGGGGTTCTCCGCACAACTTTTTCCTTCTAAGCCTTTTTCCTTCTAAGCTAGACCTGAGCTTGCCGAGCACAGCCACCCTCACCCCCGGCGCTGGCATTGCTGGTTCAACTGCGATATCCCGATCTGCACTGGAAACGGTACGGGGTAGAGTTGCCTTAAAGTAAATTAAGGTTTCTCACAACTTCGCCCCTCCTATGAACAGGAAATCCCGTAGAGGTAGCCCCACCCAGGCCCTTTCTTCCGGTAATATCGTCAGCATTGCCCTGCAGCTTTATCGCGCCAACGGGAATAACTATTTTCTCACCAGTTTGCTGGCCCACCTCTGGTTCTTCTTGCTGGGGTTTGGGGCAGTAGTATTGGGAATTGTTCTAGTGATTCCCATCGTTCTAGTCAGGGAAAACTCTCTGATGGCTGCGGGAGTGATTTTAGTGGGGGTGGCCCTGGCGATCATTCCCACCCTATGGATTGTGGGCCGCTTCAGTGCCAGTGGTGGGCTGATTTCGCGCCAGATGTTTATGGTCCTCCGCCAGCAGGACGAGCCGATCGCCACGGCCCGCACTGAACTGTATGCCCGCACCTGGGTGTTCGCTAAAAGTAATGTCTGGGTGGGATTAACCCTGTTCCTGGTGTATTTGGGCCTGGCTCTGGTGGGTTACGTGCTGTATCTGGGGCTATGGCCAATCCTGACCCTGCTGTATGAGGAGGTGCAGAAATTAGAACCCCAGCAAGCTTTGATCTGGTTTGCCCTCCTGACTGTTCTAGTCTTGATCCTGCTGTTGGGGGCGATTCTGGCGGTTTCCTATATTGCGGCCCGATTATTTTTTGTCGATGTTGTACTGGCCCTGGAACCCGAAGTTACCGCTCTGCAGTCCCTCAATCGCAGTTGGCAACTGACGCGCAACTATGCCCTCCAAACCCTCACGGTGATCTCGATCGCCTTTATTATTGTTACTCCTGCTACTATCCTGGCGAATATTGCCAATCTGCTATTTATTATTCCTGTCCTGGGTCTGCTGATTAATGTGGCGCTTTTCCCGTTCTGGCAGGGCATCAAAGCGGTGATGTACTATGACCTGCGCCGTTACAACGAAGGGCTGACCCTGGATCTGGAAACTGCAGAGCGATCGCCTGCCCACTATTTGAAACGGGTGATTTTGCAAACTCCCGAAAGTGTAGAACTGGATTTTGCCCTGGGCGGGATCGGCAGCCGAGCCTACGCCTGGATGGTCGATCAAATCTGTATTTATACTGGGCTGTTCCTGCTGTTTCTGCTGGGGATTTACCTCTACGTCTATGCCCTGTATCCTGCCCTGCTCAATCTCTTCCCTAATCAAATTGGGCGGATTGAACAGTGGTCCGTGGCTCTGACTGTACTGCTGGCGTTTGTGCTCTATAACGGCTACTACATCATTTTTGAAACCCTCTGGCAGGGACAAACCCCCGGTAAACGCCTGGCTCAGATTCGGGTGGTGCGGGACAATGGCCAGCCGATCGGCTTGAAGGAAGCGGCGCTGCGAAGTTTGATCCAGGCCGTCGATTTCTATCTGTTTTATATCGGTGGCGTGTTGATCACCTTTACAGCCTCAGAAAAGCGGCTGGGGGATATGGCGGCTGGCACCCTGGTGATCCAGAATGAACGCTCCTCCGGCTTCATGGCTGCGACCAAACCGCAAGTGGCTGAACCCATTCGTCGGGTTGCGGCGGAGTTATTGCACCAGGCTAACCTGAATGACCTCAGTGCCGATCAATATCTGACCCTGCGTAATTTTTTACAACAGCGATCGCAACTGTCTCCCCCCGCTCGGCTGCGATCGGCGGTTAAGCTGGCCACCCAGGTGCGGGAAGTGATTTTTGCCCCAGAGGCAATCCCAACCTATAGCCTGAGCGATGAAGACTTCCTGGAGGCGGTGGCCCTGGCCTATCGACAGAGCACTTTACCCGATCCGAACGATCGAACCCCTTAAGGCTGGCGAGCTAAGAGACTTGCGATCTAAAGGTTGCCAGGGAGTCCAGGCCACGCTGTTGCAGTTCAGTTTGCAGTCCAGTTAAAAGTTGCTTTACCATCCCCGGCCCTTCATAAATCCAGCCGGTATAAACCTGGATCAGCGTGGCTCCAGCCATGATTTTTTCCCAGGCATCCGCTGCCGTAAACACGCCTCCCACGCCAATGATCGGGAGTTGTCCGCCGCTTTGCTGATGAATAAAGCGAATCACCTCAGTGGAGCGTTGTCTCAGGGGAGCACCACTCAATCCTCCTGCTTCTTCCTGGGGGGATTTTCCAGTTTGGGGAATGACTTTGGTTTGCAGTTCCGGGCGGGCGATCGTGGTGTTGGTGGCAATCAGCCCTGCCCATTCATAGGTTTTGACCAGCTCGATGATGGTGGCCAAGTCTTCCCAGGCCAGATCGGGGGAAATTTTGAGCAGCAGAGGACGGCGGTTTTGATTTTCGTTCTGCAGGGCCGACAGGATGGGTTCCAGATTGGCAGCCGTTTGCAGCGATCGCAACCCCGGTGTATTGGGGGAACTGACATTAATGACAAAGTAATCCCCCCAGACTTGCAGGAGCCGAAAACTAGCGAGATAGTCCTCCACCGCTGCTTCCAGGGGCGTAACTTTTGATTTACCCAGATTAATGCCCAGGGGAATGGTGCGGGTTGAGCGCTTGTGGGCCTGTTCCAGGGTTTGAGCCAGGGCGGCGGCTCCCCGATTATTAAACCCCATCCGGTTGATCCCAGCCCGATCGGCGGGTAAGCGAAACAGACGGGGACGGGGATTACCTGGTTGGGGATGGTAGGTGACCGTACCAACTTCCGCAAACCCGAAGCCAAAACTGCCCCACAAACCCGCGGCAACCCCATCCTTATCCAGCCCAGCGGCTAACCCGATCGGATTGGGGAAGGTTAAACCCCAAAGCTGTTGGGATAACTCCGGGGTGGATAGGCTGAAGGTTTGAGCTAACTGCTGTTTAATCCAGCGGGCCGGGGGACGATCGCTATGGCGTTCAATCGACTCACCCAGCCGCAACAGTTGCAACTTTACTGTTTCTGGATCAGCCCGTAGGGTTTGGAAAACAAAGGGTTGTAAAAGGGATTGGTAGACGTTCAACGGATTTAACCAAACAAGCTACCCGCAGCCCGGAGCATATTGGCGGGTTGGAAGGCATCCTCAGCGGCAGAGGATTCGTAGCCACAGTGAACCATACAATCCTGGCACTTGGGATTTCCACTGGCCCGACCATAGTTTTCCCAGGCGGTGTCTTCCATCAGCTCACGGAAGGTTTGATAGTGGCCTTCATTGAGCAAATAGCAGGGTTTTTGCCAGCCCAATACACTGTAGCTTGGCATACCCCAGGGAGTGCATTCGTAGTCCTTCTCACCCGTGAGAAAATCCAGGAAGAGGGGATTGTGGTTGAAGTTCCACTTTTTATTACCGGCTTTGTAGGGGGAGAGAATTTCCCGGAACAGGGCTTTGGTCTTTTCCCGTTTGAGAAAATGCTCTTGATCCGGGGCCCACTCGTAGGCATAGCCGGGGGAAATCATCATTCCATCGACACCCAGGGTGCTGACGAAATCAAAAAATTCCTGGATGTCCTTGGGATCGGCCCCTTCAAAAATGGTGGTGTTGGTGGTCACCCGGAAGCCTTTGGCCTTAGCTGCCTTGATCGCCTGCACCGCCACATCAAAGACACCGGGGCGATCGACACACTTATCGTGCCATTCCCGCAATCCATCCAGGTGAACACTGAAGCTGAAATACTCGGAGGGTTCAAATTTGTGCAGATTCTTTTCGAGCAGAATTCCGTTGGTGCAGAGGTAGACAAACTTGCGCCGTTCGACTAAGCCCCGGACAATTTCGTCAATTTGAGGATGGAGCAGGGGTTCACCGCCAGGAATTGCAACGATCGGCACACCGCATTCTTCCACCGCAGCAAAGCATTCTTCCGGGCTGAGGTTTTTGCGTAGAATTTCATTGGGGTGCTGAATTTTGCCACAACCAGAGCAGGCCAGATTGCAACGGAAGAGGGGTTCCAGCATCAGGGTGAGAGGATAGCGTTTCCGTCCCTTTAACCGTTGGCTGAGAATGTACGTCCCTACCTCGATCGCCTGCTTAATCGTTACTGCCATAGCGTCATCTCCTCTTGTTTCTCCTCACGGTTGGGCCAGAACCAATTAGTCTTCATGAGAATATAACATCTCTTTAAGACATCTTAGCGTAACTTATCTAATCGACTGGCAAACCAGTGGACGATCGATACCCTGCCACAATTGCAGACCTCTACGCCGCCCAGACAAAAATTATTCACTCCAATGAAGTTGTGGGATTGCAGACCCTTAGAAACCCCAGTTCTGTTGCTCCGAAAGGTTGGGATAAGGGTAGTCTGGGAAAAGGCAAAATGGTCTAGCAGCGTGGAAGGATGGATTGATGCAGCTTGAGTTTGTTCCGATCGAAGAGTTTTACTTTGCCCTTACCCTGGCAGTGCGGACCCTGGAAGACTTTGGGGATGTCAATTTGGTGGAGCAGGTCCGAGCGCGTCTGGCCCAACAGTATGGTTTTCCTTCCACCGTGGCAGCTGCTCAACAAAACAACTTTAACTATGTCTTCCGGGTTCAGGGCTACGATAACAGCCCCTCTAATCAACTGATGGTGTCGATCTCCGACTGGCAAGGCAAAATCCGGCTCAGCAGTGACTATGGTTGGACCTTAGATGAACAGCGGAAACCTGTGCGTACGGAAAAGTTTCAACACCGCAATCTCTTTACCCAGGAGTTACGGGCCCATCTGCAAACCCACCTGGACCTTCCCCTGGCGGAGGAGTGATTGCCCTATCCCAGTAGACAGGTTCCAGTAGACAGATCTCATGTAGATAGATCCCAGTAGAAAGATGAGGGTACATGCGGCAATGGAATGGATAGAACACTATCTGCTAAGCTGAAAAATCATCGACTCAGATGAATGTCTACTTGAGTTCATGTCCTGCCTTGCTCATGCCCTTGCCCGGCTGATTGGAATCCGTGTTGTCAGACCCTGTATTGTCAGACTCCGTATTATCAGATAAAGAGCGTGCGCCCCGCAATCGAACCCTAACCCTCGATCGGGAAGAACAGCTTGAATATCGCCAGCGGCTGTTGCAATTAGATCGACCCGTTGAGTTGCAGGATGTAGTTCAGCGCACCATCCATCAAGATTTGTTTACTACTCTAGATTTTTTACCCCACCGTTCGGTTGATTTGCTATTCATCGATCCACCTTACAATCTCGATAAAACGTTCAATACGCATCGGTTTAAGAAGAAAGATTTAGAGACCTATACGGATTGGTTAGCCTCCTGTCTGAATGGACTGGAACGGATGTTGAAACCCACCGCTTCAATCTATATCTGTTCTGATTGGCAATCTTCCCCGGCAGTATTTGAGGTGATTAAACATCGGTTTCAGATTCGTAACCGGATTACCTGGGAAAGGGAAAAGGGGCGGGGGGCCAGTCGCAACTGGAAAAATGCTTCTGAAGACATCTGGTTTTGTACGGTTTCCGATCGCTATACCTTTAATGTTGAGGCAGTCAAACTGAAACGAAAAGTGATGGCTCCCTATACGGTTAATGGCATGCCTAAAGACTGGGAGAGCACTGATCAGGGCAACTATCGTCTCACGTATCCTTCCAATTTGTGGACTGATCTGACGGTTCCCTTCTGGTCAATGCCAGAGAATACCGATCACCCTACCCAAAAGCCAGAAAAACTGCTGGCAAAAATCATTCTGGCCAGTTCCAATCCTGGCGATGTTATCTTTGATCCATTTCTGGGTTCAGGTACAACCTCGGTCGTGGCCAAGAAATTAGGCAGACAATATTTTGGGGTAGAAATGGATGAACTGTACTGCTGTTTAACAGAAAAACGGCTTAAAATTGCTGAGACTGATCTTTCTATTCAGGGTTATTCAGCTGGTGTCTTTTGGGAACGGAATACCTTACCTGACCAGGGGGCTTCAGTGGCTCCACAAGTGTGAATCTGGATAGTCATTCATTGTTTTAGTGTGAATGAGTACGATTATCACCTACAGTCCTGCCTATACCCTCGTGCCCACCTACGAGTGCTTTAACCGTTGTAGTTATTGCAATTTTCGGGTTGAGCCAGGAACAGATCTCTGGTTGAGTTTAGAGTCAGCCCAAACCCAACTGACCCGTTTAGAAGCCAGTGGCATTATCGAAATTCTGATCCTCAGCGGAGAAGTTCATCCCCATAGCCAGCGGAGAGCAGATTGGTTGGCTCGAATTGAAGCCCTCTGCCAGCTTGCCCTCGATCGTGGCTTTTTGCCCCATACCAATGTTGGCCCCCTCAGCTATGCCGAAATGGCCCGGTTAAAACAGGTCAATGTTTCGATGGGCTTGATGTTGGAGCAACTTACACCGGATTTATTAAATACTGTGCATCGCCATGCCCCCAGTAAAGTGCCAGAACTGCGCTTACAACAACTGGAATGGGCGGGAGAATTACAAATTCCATTTACCACTGGTCTCTTACTGGGAATTGGTGAAACGGCAGGGGATTGGGTGGAAAGTTTACAGGCGATCGCTCAGATCCATCGCCGTTGGCACCACATTCAAGAAGTGATTTTGCAACCCTACAGTCCCGGTCAACAGGAACAATTAGCGGCCCCTGGTTTCCCCCTGGAAACATTACCTGAAGTTGTCGCGATCGCCCGGGCGATTTTACCCGCAGAGGTGACGATTCAGATTCCCCCCAACCTGATTGCCCAGCCGGACTTATTATTAGCCTGTCTTGAGGCTGGGGCCAGAGATTTAGGCGGCCTGGTTCCCCACGATCATGTCAATCCCGACTACAAGCATACTTCCCTGACCGTGCTCTCAGAACTTCTGGCTCAAAAGGGTTGGGACTTACAGCCACGCCTACCTGTTTATCCTCAGGTCGATCGATTACTGCCCCCCCACCTGCAAGCTTATCTACAACCCTGGCGTTCTCAAGCCCTTCAGTTGGGGTAGGGAGCTTTGCTGACAACAAACTCTTATGGAGCGGCATTTTTAGAGGATTTACAGTAGGATCGCATAGGAGTCTTTCAAGCAGTAAGTTAAGGTATTCCATGTTTTTGACTGAGCTTTCCCCCCTGATGCAAGAACTGGTGCAAAAGCCCATTGCCTTTATGGGAGGGTTTGTGTCCGGGTTACTGCGTCTGAATTTGAACGATGAACCCGTCAGCCAGTGGTTAGCCAACCAGGGTTATGATGCCCAGACCCCCTCTGCTAAAACTGAGCCTAAGAATGGTAAGGGCGGTGGACCGCAGTCGATCACGATCGAATAAAGCCGATTTTAGCTTGTGGCTACTGATCCCCGGATTATTTCTCTGATTCCCAGTGCAACAGAAATTGTAGCGGCTCTGGGTTTAACAGATTGCCTGGTGGGACGCTCCCACGAATGCGATTATCCTGCAGCGGTTACCCGATTACCCGTCTGCACCGCTCCCAATCTTGATCCCCAGGGCAGCAGTCAGGAGATTCACGATCGGGTCACGGCATTGCTACAAAACGCGCTCAGCATCTACCGGGTCGATTTACACCAACTGGAAGCGTTGCAACCCACCCATATTTTGACTCAGGCTCAATGTGAGGTTTGTGCCGTTAGCCTGGCTCAGGTGGAAGATGCCGTCAGACAGTTGACCCAATCGCAGCCCCAACTCATTTCGCTTCAGCCCGCCACTCTGGACCAGGTTTGGGAGGATATCGATCGGGTTGCCCGTGCGCTGGGGGTCGAAAGTCAGCCCACTTTACAGGCACTGCAGTCCAGGGTCAACCATTGCCAATGGCAAACTGCTGCTTTGCGTGAACGTCCCACCGTGGCCTGTATCGAATGGACTGAACCCCTGATGGCAGCGGGTAACTGGGTGCCTCAACTGGTAGAGTTTGCTGGCGGTCAGGATCTGCTGGGCACGATCGGGCAACATTCCGCCTGGATCGATTGGTCAACTCTGCTTGAAGCAAACCCGGAAGTGATCATCTTCATGCCCTGTGGCTTTGATCTGGAACAGACCCGGCAGGCAGCTATGGCTTTAACCCAGCATCCAGAATGGACTAGTTTACAGGCGGTGCAAGCGGGAAGGGTTTATCTAACCGATGGGAATCAGTACTTCAACCGCCCCGGTCCCCGTCTGGTGGATTCGCTGGAAATCCTGGCTGAAATCCTCCATCCCTCCCAGTTTTGCTTTGGTTATGAAGGTGGAGGCTGGCAACGCTGGAGTGGTGTGCTTTAATCTGGTTGAAATTTGCTGATTAAGGGTTCTGATACTCTTCGGGCTTAAACCAGAGCAGCCGGTTTTTCCGTCACCAGGGGCGCACTTAATGCTTCTTCCAGATCAGCCCGTCCATAGCGTTGTTCCAGAATTCGCATCACTTCCCGACCAAAGTCGTTCGGGTTTTGTCGCCAGGCTTGCAGACACACTTCACCAAATAAAGATCCTAGGGGTTCAGGGTTCCAGAGTAATTTTTTGGCCACCCAGGGCAGATGAATAGCCAGGGGATCGTAACCGGGCTGCAGGATGTTCTGGTCAAAAGCGTACTGTTCCAGATGGGTGTGGGGCTGCAAACCAATAAAGAAAATCGCCGGTTCTACTTTATCTTCACCAAAAATAGCTTCCAGTTCGCGGTGGTAGGCGATCGTCTGCCGGATTGTCTCGATCGTTTCATCAATCACGTTAAACGAATAATTGACGGAGACCAGATCGTTGAAGCCCGCCGCTTTCAGATCTCGGCAGTTTTCCAGCACTGTCCGCAGGTTGTAGCCCATCCGCATCTTCCGCACCAGTTCCTGGGAACCGCTGGTAATGCCGATCTCAAAATAGTTCATCCCGGTTTTCACCATCAGTTCGCACAGCCGGGGAGTGAGATTGTCAGCCCGGATGTAGGCAGCCCAATGAATATCCGCCATGCCCGCGGCGAGAATTGTTTCCAGTAATTCCTCGGCATCGGCAATAAATTTCCTGGCTGGAATAAACTGGGCATCAGTGAACCAGAAGTTACGAATGCCCCGATCGTAAAGCTGGCGCATTTCTGCCACCACTTCCTCCGCCGGGTTGATCCGCACCTGCTTGCCTTCCACAACTGTATAAACGCAATAGCAGCAGTTATGGGGACAACCGCGTTTGGTTTGTACCCCGACATAAAAATCATTTTCCTGCAAATAATATTCCAGTTCTGGCCAGATCTGCTCAATGTAGCGGTAATTGCAGGCAGTTTTTTCAAAGGGGGTAGGCCACTCGTGGATCAGTCGCTCACGGGGATCGCTTTCTCCCACCACATAGCAGCGTTCATTCCGAAACTCTTCTCCGCGCAGGAGCTTGGTCAGCAACATCTCTCCTTCCCCCACGGAGATGATCGTTCCCGCCGGTAACGATTTGCCCACCTGCTCATAGAACACACTCACGGCTCCACCCCCCACGATCGTGGTGACCTGGGGTGTATAGCGTTGGGCACGGCGCAGGCCCTGTTTGATCAAACTCAAATTACGCCACAGTTCGGTCAGATAGGTAGTTACCATCCGTAAGCCGCCGATCGCGCCCCGCAGTTTCATCAGAGGGTTCTGACCATAGTAAAACTCAAAGGCATTTTGGAGAGGATTACCACCGCGGCCACCCACGGGGGCATAAATTTGAATATCTCGCCAGGAAAAAACCAGCACGGTGGGGCGAAACTGATCGATACAGCGATGGAGAGCAGGGACAAAATCCAGGGGTGGAACCGTGCCCAGATCGAAAATACGCTGTTCCAGTTGGGGAAATTGCTTATGAACGTGATCCGCCAGGTAAACAACACCTACGGGAAAAATCGGATTGCAGGGTAGGCGCACGTAGAGGATGCGCTGGGGTAGTTGGGGATCAGCCATCGCTGTTTCAACCAGGGTAAGGAGGATGAGAGCTGGGATGTTAATATATATTAACTCTATCTCATCCGCTGATCAGTGATTCGGCTCTTCGGCCAGGAAAACTGGGTCTCCTTTTTATTTGCTGCTCAATGCTTAAAACTTTTGGAAGATTTGCCGGGGATCATGACGGGGTAAGGCGGATAGCAATGTGGACTAACCCTGTAGCCATCGACTTTAGTTGGTCTGCTCTTCCTTCAGATAGATCTTCCTTGATTTCAAGCGTTGGTAATAGACTTTACAGCCTGGGCTGATCCCAGATGCTAGCGTCATAGAGTGGTTTAATAAACTCTTAATTCTCCTCCAAAATCCTATGTCCCAGGTCTTTGATCCCCTCCCTTCCAGCAGCGACGATCGCATTCTTTGCTGCTATGTGAATGTCACCAGCAAGATCCAGGTCGCCCGGATCAGTAATATTGCTAACTGGTATTTTGAGCGAGTTGTGTTCCCGGGTCAACGACTTGTCTTTGAAGCCCTCAGAGAAGCCCAGTTAGAAATCCACACCGGGATGATGGCCAGTGCGATCCTGTCTGACACGATCCCCTGTGAGCGGCTGCTGATTCAGGAGGGGGGCGATAATTTTTTCCCCACATTAGAAACTCAGCAACGTCTGGAACAGATGAATGAGGGCGGTTCGGTAGCGGTTGCGGGTAGCATCTAGAGCATTGCCCCATTGCCCCCAGGCTCTGTTGGGACTTCACCTGTGTCAGACTGATATAGGGCGTTCTCTTTGTTGGGTGCCCTACTCTTTTTGCCCAGCTTCATTCTTACCTTGCGTTTACCCGATTTCCTCTGGTTATGGCGAATCGCTGCCTGGTCGATGGGACTTTCCCTGCTGGCCTATGCCCTGTTAGCAACCTCTGGAACTGCGATCGTCTACCATCGTCTTACTGCTCGTCAACGTCCCCTATGGCTCCGCCCTCTCCACTACAGCATCGGTGGAATTTTGGTGTTGCTAGTGCTGCTCTTGCTGGGAATTGGGTTATTGGGAACGATCGGGCATTACGGTAATCTTGGTCATTCTATTCATCTGCCTGCGGGTCTCACGGTTGTTGCCCTGGTTCTCTTTTCTGCCTGGAGTGCCAGCCAAATTAGCCCCACCCGTCCCTGGTCTCGCCCCCTTCATGTTGGTACAAATGCCATTCTGCTGATTAGTTTGATTCTGGTCAGTCTTACAGGTTGGGATGTGGTGCAAAAATATTTACCCTGAAGATTCCTCTCTCCTGCGGGAAGGCCAGGCTAGCTTTCGACTGGGCGCTGCTTTTTATCGCAAAGAGAGTAGAACTGCACGGGATTTAGGTATCCTGGCAGCCGCAATTCATAAAGCCAGAACCGGGCAGTTGCGCGTCCTGGATGGGATGACGGGCTGCGGCGTTCGTCCCCTGCGTTATCTACTGGAAGGGGGAGCTAATTTTGTCTGGGCTAATGATGCAGATCCAGAGATTGCCCCCCTGTTAGAACACAATTTATCTGAAATTAAGACTGAAAGAATAAAAATAAGTCATCAGGATACTCGGCGACTGCTCCTGGAGTGCTATCAACGCCGGGATTATTACGATCTGGTGGATCTAGATAGTTTTGGCAGTCCCGCTCCTTACCTGACAGCAGCACTCCTGGCCACGCGGGTGGGTGGCTTAATCTACCTGACCAGTACCGATGGGCAAACAACCTCCGGCCATGCTCCTGAGCAAAGTTTGCGCTTGATGGGTGTATTTGCGCGATCCCATCCGGCGGTGCATGAACAGGGCTTACGGCTACTTCTGGGGAGTTTATTGCAGCAGGCGGGTATGCAGGGCTTCAGTGTGGAACCTGTGTTCAGTTATTTCCGTAGTCCCATCTACCGGGTGATGGCACGGCTGGTGAAGCACCCCTGGGCGGCTGAACATCTGGGCTTTCTGGGCTACTGCCACCGCTGTGGTCAGTTTCAAACCGTTGCCTGGCGAGGCTTATCCAGAGTGTCCTGTCCCGCTTGCCAGCCTGGAGATCTAACCACTCCTTGCCCTTCATCCCTGGTGCTGAGTGGACCCCTCTGGCTAGGGGCCTTGCACGATCGCGCCTTTCTGACAGAGATGCTAGAGGTAGCCCAGGTCTGGGGATGGACGGAACGGGTGAAATTACTAACGATCATGCAGGCAGAAGCGGAGCTACCCCCTTACTTCTATCCTCTGGGGGAAATTGGGCGGCGGGGCAAGCTGGATATTCCAGAGCGCGATCGCTTGATTGCTGCCCTCCAACTGCAGGGATACCAGGCCTGTGCCACCCACATTAACCCCCAGGCAATCAAAACAAATGCTCCCCTTGTTCTTTGTGTGGAGACAGCCAGACAGTTAGCGATGCAACCAACTAGCCATTCAACCAACAACTAGAGCAAGCGGGAGCCAGCAGGAGTTGACTTAAACTTGACCTGAACCTGAGTGCAAGCGGAGGAGCTTACTTAACCGTTCCCAGCAGGGGAGCAATCTCAGCTTCGGCAATGTGGGGGAGGAAACCACCGGCATAGACCTGGGGAGTGGTCGCTGCAATTTGGCTGTAGGACTGCCGCACTACATTATTCACCGCCACAGTTTTGCCATCGTAAAGATTTGTAGCCAGCTTGGGATAGAGTCCGATCGCAATAATCGGTAGCAGGCAGCAGAAGGCAATGAAAACTTCCCGTGGCTGAGCATCGTGATATTCGGCATGCATTGGTTTGACACAGCTCGTCCCAAAGCAATTGGCTTCCTGTTCCCCTGGCTTGACCATTTCACCAATGCCGCAGGCGGGAGGCAGACCCGTTCCATAGAACAGTCGCCGCAGTAGATCCAGCAAATAGACCGGGGTCAGAATCACACCGACAGCAGCCAGGACAACGGTGACCGAGCGAAAAGCTGTGCTGTAAATGTCACTGCTGGTGACACCGACAAATACCGAGAGTTCACTGGCAAACCCACTCATTCCCGGTAAAGCCAGGGAAGCCATCGCTCCAATCGTGAACAGGGCAAATACTTTCGGCATCACCTTGCCAATATCTCCCAGCTTTTCCAGTTCCAGGGTGTGGGTGCGATCGTAGGTTACCCCGGCCAGGAAGAACAGCACCGCTGCAATTAAGCCGTGGGAGATCATCTGTAGCATTGCACCACTGATCCCCAGATCTGTAAACGAGGCAATACCCAGCAACACAAACCCCATGTGAGAGACAGAGGAATAGGCTAAGCGCCGTTTCATGTTCGACTGGGCGAAGGAGGTGAAGCCACCATAGACGATATTGATAATGCCCAGACAGGCCAGGATCGGCGCAAAATAAACATGGGCATGGGGCAGTAACTCCAGATTGAGGCGAATCAAGCCGTAGCCTCCCATTTTCAGCAGCACCCCAGCCAGAATCATCGAAACGGGCGCAGAGGCTTCACCGTGGGCATCGGGCAACCAGGTGTGGAGGGGGAAAATTGCCAGCTTCACCCCAAAGGCAATCAACAATCCGGCATAGAGCAATAATTCCAGCACCAGGGGATAATGCTTATGGGCCAGTTCAGCCATATCAAAACTGACGACCCCCTCACCTCCCAGGGCTAAGCCTAACCCGGCCACCAGAATAAAGATCGAAGCGGCAGCAGTGTAGAGGAGGAATTTAGTCGCTGCATACTGCCGTTTCTGTCCACCCCAAATTGACACCAGCAGGTAAACCGGAACCAGTTCCAGTTCCCACATGATGAACAGCAGCAGAATGTCCTGGGCCACAAAGACTCCGATCTGAGCCGCATACAGCACCAGCATGAGGAAGTAGAACAGGCGAGGTTTATGATTAACCTGCCAGGCTGCCAGAATTGCCAGGGTCGTCACCAGTCCAGCCAACAAAACCAGAGGCATGGAGACACCATCCACCGAAACAGCCCAGTTCAACCCAATTTGAGGTAACCAGGCATATTTTTCTGTCATCTGAAAAGTCGTAATCCCCGGATCGTAATTTGTCCAGAAGGCGTAGACCATCAGCACAAAATCGGCAATCCCTACCCCAAGGGCGTACCAGCGGATTTGCTTCCCATCTCGATCAGGCAGAAAAGGAATAGCTAAAGCCGCAACCAGGGGCAGGAGGATGATCGCGCTTAGCCACGGAAATTGATTCGCTATCATGGCGGTGAGCATAAATACTTACTGTTTGAGATTGTACAAGATTTTGTAAACACTTTGTAAATAACTTATTTATAAATCTTTATCTCTATCGACCATAGATGTATATCGGGGTAAACCCACTTCATGAATCTTTAATCTCTATGGATCATAGATACGTATCGGAGTAAACCGATGCCCAGATCTGCACTCTGCCCCCTCAGCCGATCTGGAAGATTGAAGATGCTGGATCGGCTTAGCCTGAGAGCGTTCTCAGCAACAGATAACCAAACGGCCCCGCGGCGATCGCCCTCAACGCTTGGTCAGCAAATGAACGGTCTCCCCCTCCAACCCGATCCAAAGAGGGTGGAGTCAGGCTTGTCCCTGGATCATGGCTAGGAAACCGCTAACATAGAAAAGGATTAAACCGCTGGATAATGCTCGCTGCCTACCTGCACGTCCGGTTGGAAGTTCAGATGGTCACACACTAAGGCTATGAAAGATTTCTGGATCAATGTTTCTCGCTATCCCCGCTACTTTATTACGATGCTGCTGGGGGTGTTCTGGAATCTCCTCCAACCGATCGCTGGTCTGCTCAAACGTCCTGTCACGGCGATCGCCTTTATTGGGCTGGTGATTGGGGGACTGGCTTTTGTCAGTTTGACCCTGCGGGCGATGCTGGGCTTACCCGTTAGCTGAATAATCATTTTAAGCCAGAGTTTAAACCTGGGAATGATCCTCTTACTGCGTCAAGTACGGAAAGGAGTTCTATGGCTACCGATCGACGAGTTGCCCGTGTGGCCGAACTGATTAAACGGGAAATCAGCCAGATGCTTATGTCCGGCATTAAAGACGATCGGGTGGGGTCGGGCATGGTCAGCGTCACGGATGTGAATCTGTCCGGCGACTTACAGCACGCTAAAGTTTTTGTCAGCATCTATGGTACTGAGGCGGCTAGAGCTGAAACCATGGCGGGCTTGAAAGCAGCAACGGGTTATGTCCGCAGTGAACTGGGTCACCGGGTGCGTTTACGCCGAACCCCAGAGGTGGTTTTTCTGGAAGACCGATCGTTAGAACGGGGAACTCAGGTTTTATCCCTCTTAAATCGCTTAAGTGAAGAACGGCAGAAACACCCGGATTGGGATGCTGAACCAGAGGAAACCGAAAGTTAATTCTCACCGTCTCGTCCGGGCCAATATTCAAATGAAGCTCCTTAGAGCAGGTTGAGTTTGCTGATAAACTGGCGAAACGGTTGACGTTCACTTCCAGTCCCGTTGAAGAGAATTACAGTGCTGCCCCTTCTGCCAGACCTTGAAGACCTACCACTGCCTACCTTGGTGGCCCAGATGCTCGTGGTGCGGGCTTCCGGCCACCTCTTTGATCATCAGATTCAGTACCCCACCTGGGAACCGCCCGCCGCAACGCTACAAACCTGGCTCAGCGATTTAGGGGTGGGGGGTGTCATCTTACTGGGTGGAACAGCAGCAGAAATTGGACTGCGAACCCAACAATTACAATCCTGGGCAACCATTCCTCTCCTACTGGCAGCAGACATTGAAGAAGGGGTGGGACAGCGATTTAGTGGCGCGACCTGGTTTCCCCCGCCCATGGCACTAGCGGCAATCGCCCGTCAAAATCCTGCCCTGGCAGCAGACTATGCGCGTCAAATGGGTGCTTACACCGCAGCGGAGGCCCTGGCGATCGGTCTAAACTGGGTGCTGGCTCCGGTGGTGGATGTGAATAACAACCCGGATAATCCGGTGATCAATGTGCGGGCGTTTGGGGAAAACACCGGGGAAGTCAGCCAGTTAACGACAGCCTTTATTGAGGGTGCCCAAACCCATCCCGTGCTGACGGCGGCTAAACACTTTCCGGGCCATGGCGACACCACCACCGACTCCCACCTGGAATTACCCCTGATTCCCCACCCCTTAGAGCGTCTGCAAGCCGTTGAACTGCCCCCCTTCCAGGCTGCGATCGCCGCCGGAGTCGATAGTGTGATGAGTGCCCACCTGTTGATTCCCGCTTTAGATCCAGACTATCCCGCTACCCTTTCGCAGCGCATTCTCACCGGGGAACTCCGTCAGAACTTAGGATTTGCTGGTTTGATTGTCACCGATGCCCTGGTGATGGGGGCGATCGCCAACCGCTATGGTGTGAATGAAGCTCCCCTGATGGCCCTGGAAGCAGGTGCAGATATTCTGTTAATGCCCCTTGATCCGGCAGGAGCCATTCAAGCGATCTGTGCAGCGGTGGAGAGTGGACGGATTACGATGGACCGGATCAAAACATCTGTGGAGCGGATCTGGCGGGCTAAACAGAAAGTGTGCTTCCCCCAGCTCACCGCAAGCTCCAGCCATGCCTGGGAAAATCAGCCTCCCCCCCCCATTCAACTGGAGCAGTTAGCTCAACCCCAGACGATCGCCACGGCCCGTCATATTCTGCAAGCCTCCCAGACTGGTAAGGGCAACTTAGCTCCGATTGCTGCAGGGGATCAAAAGGGTTGGGGGCGCAATCTCATTATTGTGGATCAACTGCTGGACTGTGACTTTTTAGATCGCACCGCCCCGGCTGTCCAGTTGCCGCAGAAGTATGGCTATCGTCAGCTCACCCTGGTGGATAGTTTTACCCATCAACTCCCGGAGGAGGGTGTTCACAGCCGTGCCGTAAAGGCAGCTCAGCCCTCGACACTATTACAACTCTTTATCCGGGGAAACCCTTTCCGGGGCAGTGCCAATTTAAACCAAACAGCGCAACGCTGGTTTGAATTTCTCTTAGAAACTGAGCAATTATCTGCCCTGGTGATCTACGGCAGTCCCTACATTCTGGAGCAATTTTTGCCCCACCTCTCCTCCACTATTCCCTATGTCTTTACCTATGGACAGATGCCCTTAGCCCAGGAAATTGCTTTGAACCAACTGATGGCGAATGAATCTTCAATCCCTTAGCTCAGATAGGGGGTAACATCCTCTTTGCACTCATCCGCCAGATAACTGAGGGCGCGAAACCGCAGGTTAACCAGTTGATCGTAGAGGGGGTTGAGCTTACACATGGGGGGAATATGGACAATTTTGCGTCCAAACAAAACAATATCCCGCTCAAAGGGGCACTGGGCAGGAATAAGCTTACAGAGGAAATGGGCCTGGTGGGGGGTGTCAATCTCCAGTTCATCTAACCACTGGCGTACAGGCTGTAAAACATCGAGTTGCCTCGCAGTTAACTCTTCTGCCTGGTCAGTTCCTTCACTGCTGGAGGAAAGGAGCACGGTGCGTAAGGGATCTAAAATATCGGTTGGTTGTCCCAGGGCGACACAAAATTCCCGCAGAATGGCATCCTCCGCCTCCGAATAGGTGCCATTTGCCAGGGCAACAATCATAGCCGATCGCAAAAAATTCTGGGCAATTTTGTTATCGCTTCCCAGTAGGGCGGCCAGTTCCGCTCCACTGATCGGAGGTAAGGGATTTTTGTCCGAGGGAGCCTCAAGCGGAGTGTGGACCAGGGTGACGATCGCCGCTTGTTCCTCAGGATTGTACTGTCCATCCGCCCAGGCCAGGGTTAGCAACCCCCGCAGCCAGCCACTTAAGCGCTGATTCAACTGACGAATTCTGACCGCTAGTCCCCGGATTAAACTCAAGCCAATTTCGGGGCAATCCGCGATTGCTTTTCCCATCTGGGCACGATCGAGTCTGAGACAGATGACAGGCGCACAGGTCGTCACGGAAGCTGAGGCTGGTCCCCCATCAAAGAGAGACATTTCACCAAAGTAAGCTCCCGGCCCCAGCGTGGTCAGTTCCAGGTCACCTAGATGGACTCTGACAGAACCAGATCTGAGAATATAAAGATGGCCGTCCTGCTCTCCCTGCACCAGAATGGGGTGATCGGCGGGAAGTTGGACTTCTTCCAGGTTGGCGGCCAGGCGAGAAAGGGCTTGATCCTGCTCAATGTCCTTAAAAAGAGGGATGCCCTGGAGAAACTGAAGATCGATCGCACTCAGCATATTCTTTTCTTCAAAAACAACTATGAACGACGGCTGAAGGCAATCTCTTCCGCAGACAAAAACAGGCGGTTGAGTTCCCGGACTCGCTCAGCCAACACCTTGATCATGGCAATGGCTACCACAGGCTGAGCACAGATCAGCTGAAAAATTTGCTGTTCAGAAATCACCAGGCACTCGCAATCCTCCAGGGCCGTCACCGTGGCCGAACGCGGCTGGGCATCAAACAAAGAGATTTCGCCAAAAAAGGCTCCCGGTGCTAACTCCGTCAACTGTAAATCTCCCAGATGCACCTGCACTCGCCCCGATAGCAGCAGATAAAGCCAGTGCCCTATCTCTCCTTCCTGAATGATGATTTTCCCAGCCGGACAGCGCACCCAATTTGCCCCGGCAACAATCTGCTCCAGGTCTGCCGTTTCTAGCTCCCGAAAGATAGCAATTGCCTTGAGCAACTCCAGGGGATTGAGGGTTTGGGGTTGAGGGGTGATCCCTTTCTCTGTTGGCATAACCTTAGATCCAGCATGTTTTCTCGCCTGGAATCGATCTTATTATTAATGGGGGCACCTGCAGTCATACTCGCCAGGTTGAAGCCACTTACCTGTTTTCGCCTTGAATTATTCGCCTTGAATTACTTGACGGTCTGGGACTCAACCTCGATTGCCGGGCTACTTTGGTCAGGGGCAGGGGAGGAGGAGCGATGGCCCTTGCCAGCTTGCAACCGCTCGAACAACAATTGGGAAATTTCCCCAATCAGTAAACCAAGAATTGTAATATCATCAAGTTGCCCTATGATTGGGATGAAGTCTGGTGAAATATCGATGGGACTGAAAAGATAAATAATGCTGCCGATAATAATCCACCAGCGGTACTTGGGGTTACGTAGGGTGTTACGGAACCAGGTGTAAAAGAAATTAAGTGGAAATTTCATGGCCCTGACCTTGACAACACCTCAATTCTGGCAAACTCTACGGACGTGGGCTGGTGTAGATACCCCCCCTGTCAATCGGGAACCTGCACTCGCGATTTCCCAAACCATTTTGCCCCAGCATCATTAGTAATTTCTGCAACAGCTAACCTTGATAACTGAAGAAGGAAAAGTTGAGTGAACCTAGGGAACGTAGCAGATATTTTCAACAAAGGTGGGCTGGCGATGTGGCCCCTGCTGGTGATGTCGATCCTGGCAGTCAGCACCATCTTTGAACGGTTGTGGTTCTGGAGTAGCATCCTGAAGGGTGAAAATAAGACGGCTGAACAAATTCTGGAAGCAGCCCGGCGAGATTGGGATGAAGCCACTCTCCTGGCCCATCAGGCGAATGATCAACCGATTGGGCGGTTTCTCTATACCCCTCTGAAACTGGCGAACAAGGAACCATCCATTTTTCGACTGGCTCTAGAAGCCTCTGCGGATGAAGAGTTGAATGCAATGCGGCGGGGTGAAAAAATTCTGGAGGCGACGATCGCCCTAGCCCCCTTGTTGGGTTTGCTGGGAACCGTGCTGGGCTTAATCAGTTCCCTGAGTTCTATTCGCCTGGGGGATATTGGCACAGCGGCTACGGCTGGGGTCACCCTGGGGATCAGTGAAGCTTTAATCAGCACCGCCAGTGGTCTGGTTGTGGCGATCGTTGCCCTGGCCTTTTACCGCCTCTTCCAGGCTCTCCTGCTCCAGCAAGCTAGGGTGTTTCGTCGGACGGGTAATGAATTAGAGCTAACCTATCGCCAGGCCTGGTTGCAAGCTAGAAAGGGGCAGGAGCAACCCCGCCGTCTGGAGAGTTCTGATAGTTCTACCTAACTGAGTAGCCATGAAAATTAATCTTCCCGATGAGGGCCCAGACATTCGGGTGGAGATTATCCCCCTGATTGATGTAATATTTTGCATTCTGACCTTTTTTATTCTGGCCGCCTTGAATCTCACCCGGCAGCAGGCAATTAATCTGGATCTGCCCAAAGCTAGCACCGGAGTAGCTCAGCGACGCGAAATGCTCGTGGTCAGCATTGACCCAATCGGCCAGACCTATGTCGAAAAACAGCCCGTCAATCGGGATCAACTCTACAGCCTCCTAACGAACTACACCCGCAGTCAACCTAATGGCTTAATTGTCCTGAATGCCTCTCCTCTGGTCAGCTACAACGAAGTCATTCAGGTGCTGGATCTGTTGCGTTCTGTGGGAGGTGAACGGGTAGCCCTGGCAACACAGCCTGCCGAAAAACCAGCTCTGGCTCCTGGAACACCTGACTCTTCTTCTCTGCTGAATCCTGGCAATCCTCTGCCGGATAACAGCTTACCTGGGACTGGTAGTCCAATGCCGTTACCGCCCCTGGTCAACCCCAGCCCTGTGCCTCAATCTCCTTAACCCTTGTGGATTTGAACCGTTGCCCCAGCAGCTATCTCGGTGTGGACCCCAGTCGAGAGGGTAGGCAGCTGGGGCTGAACCAGATGTTGTTCCAGTAAGTGCCTAGCCAGGGAAACCTTACAAGCTAAAACAATTGCATCGGAGGTTAAGACACCCAACACCGCTTCCGGTGGCTCTCCCCTGATGACAGGCAACTGGTGCAATCCTCTGGCTTTCATCCGCTGAATTGCCTCCACCAGGGATGCTTGACTGGAGATCCAGACCAAATCGCGACTGCAGAGGTCAGCCAGGGTAAGCTGGGTAAAGCTGCAGGACCCCGGTTCGCTCTGCCAGTAGGCCATGGTTCGGTTGAAGTCTTGCAGGGTAAAGATCCCCACCAGTTGTGTCTGGGCATTGATCACCAGGGCACTGTTTGCGCGGGCATCAATCAGCCGTTGCCCTGCCTCCAGCCAGCCCATCGCCACTGGTAAGCATAGACAGTCAGACTCCATGACTTCAGCGACGGTAATGCTCTCCAGAATACTTTGGGTCTGATCTTCTTCCAGATTCAAGCCCATCTGTTGCAAATTCAGTCCATTACTGGATTTAGGTTTTAACCACTCCACCAGCAGGACGCTAATGCCGACAGCAGCCATCAGGGGCAGGATAATTCGGTAGTCCCGCGTCAGTTCAAACAGTAATAGGATTGCAGTCAGAGGAGAACGGGTACTGCCCGCCAGAACAGCAGCCATTCCCACCATGGCATAGGCTGGGGGAGCGGCGATCGCCAGACCAGGGGGAAGTAAAAGTGCCATGACTTGACCGTAGGCAGCGCCCAGGGTAGCGCCCAGGAACATGGAAGGAGCAAAGATGCCGCCTACTAACCCACTTCCCAAACTGATAGCCGTCATCATCAGCTTTACCAGCAGCAGCAGCAGCAGTAAGGGGAGGGAAAAGACGACATTCCGCAGCACTGCCTCCACGGTTTCATAGCCAATACCCAACACTTGCGGTACCGCTAGAGCCACCAGCCCCACACAACCTCCTCCAATCACCGGCTGGAGCGAAAGGGGAATTTTGCCCACCCAGCCCAAGCCCGGTAATTGTCCCTCAAACAGCTGCTGGCAAAACTTGATTGCCTCTACAAAAATCAGGGAAATGCCGCTGGCCAGAATGCCCAGGCCGACATAGAGGGGGAGTTCCCAGGGGCTGCGAACCTCATAGACGGGTAGGGCAAAAGCGGGTTGACTGCCTAAGCCAATCTGGGTAACTAATGCAGCTACAACCGCCGATAACAACACTGCTCCGACGGTGGTGGTGGCAAAGGTGGTACTGAGAACCAGTTCGAGAGAGAGAAAAACACCAGCAATGGGGGCATTAAATCCGGCGGCCAGACCTGCTGCTGCTCCAGCTCCCAGCAGTAATCGCCGTCGCTCTTGAGAAACCCGTAGCATCTGGGCCAGCACCATGCCTATGTTGGCACCAATTTCCACACTGGGACCTTCGGGACCAAGGGACGCTCCAGTGCCCAGGGAAACTGAGGCCGCAGTCATCTTAATTGCAGGGCGCACCAGGGCGATCGGCTCACTGGCTTGAGCGGTGACCATGGCTGAGATGCCTGGACCAAAATCCCGTAGCCACCAGCGCATCAGTCCCACCACAACGCCCCCCAGGGTCGGAACCAGGGCCAGTGTCCAGGCTCCCCACGGTGCGATCGCCCCCATCATTTGCTCCAGGGTGAGGGAGTGAATGGCTTCGATCAGGTAGTGGAACAGCACCACACTGAAACCTGTTCCCCCTCCAATTAAAACGACCAGCAACAAAATGAGGAGATCGGGCTTGCTATTTATAGTTCTGGAGAATTTGGCTAGCCAGGAAGAAGACGAGTCTGGCCTCCCAATCACAGGTAACAGAACGGGAGGTGAGGAAGTCGGTGTCATTGGAGTTCTGACAGGCGGTACTTCTATTCTGCTCTAGAAAGCTTAGCTCTGCAGAAGGATGGCATAAAGTCCGCCTAGCTTTAATTTGTTGGACTAACGGGGATTAAGGAGCCTTTATCCTGAGAGCAAAAGCGCTGATTCTCAGGGTGAGAGCAAGCTTCCAGTTCAGTAAAAATCAGAGGGTATTCAACTGTGAAACTGAGGGATAAAATTGAACCTACAGATCATCTCCAGGGACAGTCTCGCAAGGGAGGGATCTATGACCAGCATGGGGAAATCATCAAGTCACACCTGTCGGTTTTCTACTGCACCTGGCTGTTCTTACGGATGCTAGGACGTTATTCTATAGCTTGTTTGATTTTGATAGTTCGCCTGGTTGGGATTGAGATCATAGCCTATCGGGAGCGGCGGCAAAAATCCCTGAAAGCTTTACCCAAAAGTTAAATGATCCTCAAGTAACTTAAATACTCAGGCAACTTATTTAAAAACCGTTACAATTTACGCGCCTGCTGCAGGTTTCTTTCTTTCTAAAGGTTTAATAGTTTGATGTCCTTGGGTTTGGGACAATCAAGAGGAATAGCCTGCCTATCGACGGAGCGTCATTGTCACGGCAGGCAAAGCTCATGCCCCTCAGCTAGTTAGTGGGTTTTCGTCTAGCTCCTTTCTCAATCGTTTGAAGTTATAGGAAAGCGTAATGTCCGTCAGTTCAAATCAGCCGATCAATTTAAGAAGCCAGGTTGTTACCCAGGGCGTACAGCGATCGCCTAATCGGGCCATGCTACGGGCCGTGGGGTTCCAGGATGACGATTTTGCCAAACCGATCGTGGGGGTGGCCAGTGCCCACAGTACGATTACCCCCTGCAACATGGGCATTGCTCCCCTGACCGTTCAGGCAGAAGCGGGAATCCGAGCCGCGGGCGGGATGCCCCAGATGTTTGGCACCATTACCGTCAGTGATGGTATTTCGATGGGAACGGAGGGAATGAAATATTCTCTGGTTTCCCGTGATGTTATTGCCGATTCGATCGAAACTGCCTGTAATGCTCAGAGTATGGACGGTGTTCTAGCCATCGGTGGGTGTGACAAGAATATGCCGGGAGCCATGATTGCGATGGCCCGGATGAATATTCCGGCAATTTTTGTCTACGGTGGCACCATTAAACCGGGGCACCTGGAAGGGGAAGACCTCACCGTGGTCAGTGCCTTTGAAGCGGTGGGGCAGTACAGTGCTGGCAGAATTGACGAAGTGCGCCTGATGTCGGTGGAACGCAATGCCTGTCCGGGGGCGGGGTCTTGCGGCGGTATGTACACAGCCAACACCATGTCTTCGGCTTTTGAAGCAATGGGCATGAGCCTGATGTACTCCTCCACCATGTCAGCGGTAGACCCGGAAAAAACTGAAAACACCGAACTGGCGGGTAAAGTGCTGGTGGAGGCGATTCGTAATAATCTGCGTCCGCGAGATATCATCACCCGTAAATCGATCGAAAACGCAATTTCCGTGATTATGGCGGTCGGTGGCTCCACCAATGCGGTACTGCATTTTCTCGCCATTGCCCATGCGGCTGGGGTTCCCCTCACCCTGGATGACTTTGAAGCCATTCGCGAACGGGTTCCGGTTCTCTGTGATCTGAAGCCCTCTGGCCGTTACGTCGCTACCGATTTACATCAGGCGGGTGGCATTCCCCAGGTAATGAAAATGCTGCTGAACCACGGCTTACTCCATGGCGATTGTGTCACGATTACGGGGGAAACCATTGCCGAACGCCTGCGGGATATGCCCGATCAACCGGCAGCGGATCAGGATGTGATTCGCCCCTGGTCTAACCCCATGTATAGCAGTGGTCACCTGGCCATTTTGAAGGGGAATTTGGCGACCGAAGGAGCCGTGGCCAAGATCAGCGGGGTTAAACAACCCCAGATTACCGGGCCAGCGCGGGTGTTTGACTCGGAAGAGGACTGCCTGGCAGCGATTCTGGCGGGAAAGATCAAGGCTGGCGATGTGATTGTGATCCGCTATGAAGGACCCAAGGGTGGACCGGGGATGCGGGAAATGCTGGCTCCGACCTCTGCCATTATTGGGGCTGGTTTGGGAGATGCGGTGGGGTTGATTACAGATGGCAGATTTTCAGGCGGCACCTACGGGATGGTGGTTGGCCACGTCGCTCCCGAAGCGTTTGTGGGAGGCACGATCGCCCTGGTGCAGGAAGGGGATTCGATTACGATCGATGCCCATCAGCGACTGTTACAACTGAACGTGACTGAGGCAGAGCTAATTGAACGCCGCGCCGCCTGGAGTCCTCCTTCGCCCCGCTATAACCGTGGTGTGCTGGCCAAATACGCCAAACTGGTCTCCTCCAGCAGTCTGGGAGCTGTTACAGACTTAAATCTATTGTAAGGAAAGTTTAGTGGGAGGCGGATTTCGTATCATAAATAACTCCTCCCAATCTCAGGCATGAGACATACTGAGCCACAGGTTTGGCACAAACTGCTAAGCTAAGGGTTAAGATATGTTGCGGCTAAGCAAAGAACCTTCACGCCTGTTTTGGAGAAGAGCTGTCATTGTTTCCTACTCCTGCTAAACGACCGAATTCCCTCGCTTCCTCCCTGATCATTTGCTGTGATCTGGATGGCCCCCTAATTGATGTCTCCGATCGCTACTATCGTACCTACTGTCTGGGGCTCACCCATACCCGCAGTGCCTTTCAAGCGGAGGGAATTAATTTAGACCTGCATCTCCTCAGTAAGCCGCAGTTCTGGCACCTGAAGCGGGAAAGGACAGCAGATACCGAAATTGCGCTGCGATCGGGCTTGCAGCTTGAACAGGTTAGCTTTTTCCTGAGTCGAGTGCAGCATCTGGTCAATCAACCCACCCTGCTCCAGGACGATCTGCTTCAGCCGGGAGTTCGCCGTTCCCTTGCTTTACTGCAATCCTGGGGAGCTAAATTAATTGCCGTCACCCTCCGTCAACAAACTGAAGCTGAACAGGTCCTGAAATTCCACGGGCTAGACCAATTTTTTAGCCGCATTCGGGGCAGTGACAATTGCCATGCTGCGTATCAGAACTATGCCGAGCACAAACAGCAATTGCTAGCGGATGTTTTGACAGCAGATCAGGTTTGTTCTGAGCGCACCTGGATGATTGGCGATACTGAAGCAGATGTGCTATCTGGGCAGGCGATCGGCCTTTCCACCATTGCCCTCACCTGTGGAATTCGCAGCCATAACTACCTGACCCGCTTGCAACCCACCCGCATCCACCAGACCCTCCTCTGTGCAACCCATGACCTGTTAGGGTTAACACCACAGGTCCAGCAAGGTAATCTTCTAAACCACTGGTCTCCCTCACCCTCCTTCACCACCTGTCCTGCCTGAGTTGAACTCTGGAGGATTGTTAGATGTGGTATGAATGATCGAAGGAAAAACTGATCTAGCAATCCCAAAGAGGTTGAGAAGGAGGGGGTGTGGGCAAACCCCACAAAAGGGGTTCCACCCCTTTACCCCGTTTAGATCTCAAATAGGATTGCTATAGCTGATAAAAGATTAGGGCGCTGAACGATATAGAGGTATAGTTTGGAAATTATTTCCCATGGCAGCTCTCCCGCAATAGAAGCTGGCAGTGATAGCCTAACTCGCAATCCTGATAGTGAACAAACTCGACAGGCGCTAGAGGATTTTGAACTGGGCCGGTTCTTGTTAGCGAATCGGGGGCTGAATGGGTTCTGGACTTCTTACATTGTTTTGTTCCCAGATCGTGGACTAAACTCCCGTCTTAGTAGCGATGGCACTCCTCTTTCCGAGTTGGAAGCCTGGATACTGGAACGATGCCCGATTGTGCTGGCTACCCAGGAGAGGTTCCGCAGCTTTAAAAGGCTGACTCAACCGCTATTACACTCATCTACCAAGGCTGCTTCGATTCCCTGCGGTCTAATGGATGATCTTCTCACCCTGGACTATGCGGGATTGACCAATGTTGCGCTGACTGGAGTTGATCTCGATCGCGATTCTCTGGATGAGGCTGCCCAAAACTATTTGCGGCTGAACCCCCCAGTAGAGACTAAATTTGTGCTGGCGGATGCCTGGCATCTTCCTTCTGAGCGCTGGAATATTATCACGAGTAATGGACTGAATATTTATGTCCAGGATGACGAGCAATGTACCGCTCTGTATCGTAGTTTTGCTCAACATTTGGAACCGGGAGGAATCCTGGTGACCAGTTTTATCACCCCTCCAGCTACGTGGTTACCGAAAAGTGCCGCTGATTTGGCCTACCAGCGCTTTTTATTTTCTGAGGTGGTTGCGGTGAAATGGCAGTGTGTCAGAAGTGAAGAACAAACCCGGCAACAGTTGGAGAATGCAGGCTTAGGAGTAGTTACGATTGAATACGATTCCCAACGCATGTTCCCAGCGATTGTAGCTCAGAAGAAGTAACTGGGGTTGACACTCCGCCGTCCTAAAAGACGGGGATTCTTGGCTCTACGAAGTCACTTGCCCTGGCAGGATTACTCCAACCA
>ERZ1066135.120-NODE-120-length-75315-cov-17.427305_pt1 | contig 75315 bp, 103 predicted proteins | sample MGYA00382782_ERZ1066135 | MGnify/ENA primary metagenome ERZ1066135 (study PRJEB33369, sample SAMEA5778365) | biofilm metagenome | biome: Industrial cooling water; feature: Water cooling tower basin; material: Biofilm | place: United Arab Emirates | collected... | reverse complement strand
CCCTGGTGGCGGTGGCCCTGGTGGCGGTGGCCCTGGTGGCGGTGGCCCTGGTGGCGGTGGCCCTGGTGGCCCCGGTGGCGGTGGAATTTTTGCGACTCGTCGTGAAAACATGGCGGTGGCCCGTGCTGGCCGAGCCAATCGGGATGCCGGTATTGCCGCCATGAATCAGCTGGCTGGTCGTAACATGCCAGCGGCGGGTAATCGTAATGTCAGCCGTCAGGAATATCGGGCGATTGATCGGGTTGCTCGGATGGCTCAGCGGGGTGGTGGTCGTCCTGCGGTAGCAACAATTCCTGCGGCTACTGCGGCGATTTCTCGGCGTTCTGGCATGACTCGCGCCCAAATAGCCCGCGCCCTAGCCACTCAAACTACTCGCCAAGCTGGTCGAACATCGCCTCGATCAGGTGGGGTGGTACAGCGTAGGCGGGGTGTTGCCCTTGCTCAAACCGTTGATGGTCGAGTGATCGCTGTAGCCAAAACCGTTGCACAAGCGGTTGGGCGAGGAGGTCGAGCGGCGATCACACAAAGCCGAAATACTGGTGGAGGTGTTGTTGGCGCCCTAACTACAGGACAGCGACCCGCCAATTTCCGAGCTGGTTTAGGGCAATTGGTCACTCGCGCCCGTCAAGACATCGAGTTTTTGAGGAATCAGCAGCGTGCCAACCGCCGGGGCCTGCCGGGAGGCTAAAGCTAGTCGTTTCTGGTTATCGAAAATCTGGGTCTAAAACCTCGCCCTTTTAGGGCGACTTTTCAAGGGACTTAATATAGTCCCTAAGAACCTCAGACATCGGAATCTGTCTGGAATCCGAGTATTTTTTCAGTGCTTCATACTCCTGCTCAGACAGTAGAAGTTGCAATCGCTTCGTTCTAGCCATAACTCTAAAGATGTGTATAATTAGAGTATAGCGGGCAAGGTAGCCAACCGCTCTAAAAACCTTGTTGTCGAAAGACGCGCTGAACCTTGGCAACTGAATCTAGCGGGTTCTACTTTGTCGTTCCGTTTGGAGTATCTCAATTTGGGTATTCCTCCTGAAAGTAGGTAAAAGATTCACAGGGACGGGCACACAGTTTTTAACTCAAACAAACTTTGCAACGATGCAACTACGGTCGGGCAGACCGAAAGTTAACGCTTGGGGAGAGAACCACCTCTGCTTTGGAGAACGCAAGGACTTCAGGGTAAGTGGACTCGTCGAACCAAGAATCCCCGTCCTTTAGGACGGCGGAGTGTCAATTGCGTTTCTCAGGTCTACGAAAAACCCGCCAATTGGCGGGTTTTTGGTTGGGACTTGAATCTGGTTTAGGCTTCAATCAGGTTGACCGTATTTTCCCGTGCGAGGGTCAGCTTAACGGCTTCCATTGTCAGAGGGTCTCTGGCTGTCCAAAAGTATGATCGCCCGCTATCATCGATTAAAACATCGAATACCGGCTCGGATAGGCTTTCGACCGCAACAATCTCCATTCCCCAAAGTTCTTTGCCGGTGATGTTTTGGTTGGCACAAAAACGGCTAAAAGATGTTACATATCCGTGCTTTTCCCGGTCTTTTTCCCAATTGATGTCGTCGTATTGTTTGATTTTACCGGGAATCATGCGGGCCACAATTGAATTAGCTGCTATAACATCGCTCATACCCAAGGTATTTAGGGTCTCTTGGGCGATTTCCGCTTCAGCAGGATCGGTGACAAAGCCGGTTGTGTGCAACAATACTTTTCCTGTGTATTTTTTCCAGCGATCTTCGGGATTGACCGACAGAATCACCGACATACAGCCGGTCATAATTAGAGCCGCAAAGTCGGGACTGGTTGAGTAAATTAAGTAGTCAGTAACACTTTTGGCCATGGTTTTAAGGGGGGGTAATTGGATAAGAGGCGGGGCAGCGATCGCTGCCCCAGGGTCGTTTTATTGGGCCTGTGCTTCGATTAGCTGCCAGGCCCGGCCAAAGGCCGCCATGCGTTCTGGGTCGCCACTAGCAGCCCAGAAAATAGATTGCTGGCCCTTTGCTGGCATCCAGAATTTAGGCTCAAAGAGCATTGCTTGGCTGAGTTCATAGGCATAGCAATCGTCTTCTGGCATGAAGTAGCAGTCGTCAACGTGGGCCGCCCCAATGATCTTGCCCCGCATTTTGTCAATGGTTGCTTTGGGGAGTTTGTAGTCCAAAATAAAATCGTCTGAATCTTTGCTTTGGGAGCAGTGGATTAAGATCCACCCCCTTAGCTTGGTTGCCTTGGTGCGGTATTCTTCCAGTTTGTAGCCTTTGGTGATCATGTAAGCCCAGGGCCCATGAACGGACATCGCCCGGAGTTCGTCGGGGAAGGTCAGGATTTCTCCAATGCCGTCAGGCAAGGGATCGGTCTTGGATTTGGCTTGTGGCATAGGGATTAAGGCAGCGGCTTTTTCCAGGGTGTGGGAGCTACCATTAATCCTATAATAATTTCCTGTCCGCTCGACAAAAACATCACCAATTTTGCGGCGGGTGCCTGGTCGGATTGAAAGCAGGATAGCCGTCATGGGGCTGGTTGTTGTTGTCATTCAATCTCCTAAAAATCGATGCTCTAATTATAGCATAAATCAAGGCTTTAGAGCCGCCTAAAAGCCCCTAGGCCGCCTGGATCGTCATTTTAGGCTGTATTGTCGCTTTTAGATTAGAGAGCTGTTTGGCGATTAATTGCTCTCGGTTTTTGACGTTTTGCTTGCTTAGTAGGTTGCGAACGTGGGTTTTTACTGAGCCAACACCAATACCCAATTCAGCGGCGATCGCCGCGTTACTCATTCCCAGACAGATTAAGTCCAGAACCTCGGACTCTCTGGGGGTGAGGGCAAAAACATCTTTGTCACGAAACCGGGCAGAGGATTGTAATGTGCTGTTCATTGGGGTTTCTCTTTTGGGGTATTGCCTAATTATAGCATAAATCAAATTAGTTGTTTCAGGGTTGCTCAAATCCGATTAGCGTTGGCACGGGATTGATCCAGGGAACTGTTAGCCGCTGCTTCAGGATGCGGGTTGAGGGGCAATTTAGCAGTCTTATGTTGGTTCCCAGCAACGTACTTGAGCCGCAATCCATGTGAACTGCCCAAACAATTCCCATTTCGAGTAGGTATTCGGCGGCTTCTCTGATGGTCAGCCCAGGACTACCCCAGGGATTTGATTCGATGACACATAACACCAGGGTCTTGGATGCCGTTAGCCCCATCAGGGTCAGGTTAAAACGCTGCTCACTACTCGTCTTAACCTGTCCGTCTAAAACAATGGGATAGCCTGACACGATCGCCCCGGCTGGGTCAAGAGGCAGGGCCGCGGCTTCCACCGAAGGCAGGAGGATAACTCCCCCATCAACCGCGTCATGAAAACATAGGCTCCATTGCCCATCGGCGGGGTTGGCGAGTCGTTCTTTTCCAGATTGATACAACCCGATTGGGCGCAAGTCCTTTTCAAAAAAGTTGGTGTTAATGGCGATGTCCAATGAGTGTTTGCGGCAGAATTCGCCGGGCCGGTAGGCTTTGCGCTCGGCATTGAGATAGACCCGAACGGGTTGAGTAATTTCGACGAAATGGCAGACCACTCGACGGGGGGATTTGATGGTTTTGCGAACGTAGTAAATCATTGGGGTGTGGGGGTAAAAGAGTTATCTTCCATGATAGTATAAATCAAAAACAACCGCAATTAAGGCGTGGAGCGATCGCTAGCGGGTGCCAGTAATCGCCCCAATTCTTAAACAGTGGCGCAGATGGTGTGCATATTGCGCTGAGCTTCCCAGGTCGCTTCCCGGATCAGCTCGTCGGCTGTTTGGGCCAAGTAGTCTTCGCCGACATCCGATTCGATTCCCCATAGGCTGGCGGTGCCCAGCACAATGTCGGGGAGGGCAGGGTGAGCAGCTTCCACAACGATGCCGATCAGGTGCCACTCGCGGCGGTATTTGAGCAGCCGGTCGAGGTCTTCCCTGATTTCGGCGTGAGCGGTGACATAGGCATCGTGGCGGGTGCGGGTTTTGCGTAATTCCCGGTATTCGTCCGCCAGCTTCCGCGCCGGGTGATACCACATCTCTTGAAGGTGAAAGCCACCTGGCAGGCGAATCGCGCCGGGTGCCCAGGAGCGGAGCCTGATTTCCCCCAGCCAGCCGGTATCCCCGTCCTGGTCTTCCTCTAGTTTCAGGGTGTAGATCAGTCCGTTGGCTGTCCAGCTTTTCTTCCGGCAGTTTAGAGCCTCATCGATCGCTGCCCGTGCTTCTGCACTGGGTTGAGGTTGGCGGGCCCAGTAGTGGGCTGTTTTTGCCGGTAGCCAGGGGCATTCCCGGCGATGTTGCCGGTATTTTTCGTAAAGGGTTGATTCCATGACATCTCCTAAAAACAGGTGTTGCAGCTTCCCGCGATCGCCAGGGGTGGGATTTCGGGGCCGTAGCCAGCGGCCCCATCGTCAGGCGGGTTAAGGAGCAAATCTTTTTCCAATTCGTCGCTCTGGTCTCATCGAGAGAAAGTAGAATAATCGCTTCTGTGTTACGGTTTCGTTCTCCCAGCGGATGATGCTGAGAAAATTTTCACGGTTTTGCTGCTTCCTGTATGCAGCCTGAGCTTCCCCCCATTTACGCAAGGCGGTGTGCCATCTTTCTCTAACTTTTTCTCGAATTGGGGTTTTCATGAGCATCTCCTAAAATTCATCTCTACATTTCTAATGATAGTATGAATCAAAAATGTAGTCAATAGCGGTTACAAAGAATTTTCCGGGCTTATCCCGATCCAGCCATCCCCGCACACGGCAAACCCCCGCCCCAACAGCTCCGGGGTCGTGCCCGCCCCATCTCGCGCTTATCCCCCATGGCCCGGCGATCGCCGCCCTACCTGGGGCAATTTTGCGGGGCGGTTGGCTGCCCCCAGGAAAGTCGCAAACCTAACAAAAAGCCCCCGAAGGGGCTGGTGGGGTGACGGTGGCGAAAAGCGTTGGTTGGTTAGTTTTCCCATTCGTAAAGGCTTTCATATTCTCCGGGCTTTACCCTGATTGGAAGCCAGCTTGTGCCCTCACAAACAGGCGGATACCAGATGAGATGGTAGTGACATTTTTCGCTAGCAGACCACCAAAAGTATTCTGCAAACACGACCTGTCCGGTTGCTCTGTCCGTGCCCTGTTTAAGCCATTCAGCACCTTTGTTTTTTAATCGTTCCTCTGAAATATTCGGGACATTGGGGGGTTCAGGAAGTAGTATAGCCATTATTTTTTCTTGGTTTTATGGGATTAGTTTGTGTGGGGGCAAAGGTGCCCCGTTTTCGGCCTCAGCGATCGCTAAAACAGGTCGCTTTCCCCGCAAAATTCGTACACTTCATAGCCCAGGTCAAACGGATCGCATCCCCCATCGTTGGGGTCAAAGTCCTCGTCCTCCAGCCCTTCGTCGTCGGGTTCGGGGTCATCCCCTGGTGCAAATAATTCTGCCAGGTAGTCCTGGTGGGCCCGTTCGGTCTCTTGCTTTAGGTCAAGGTCGTCTTCCTGGGGGCCGTTCAGCTCTTCCCAGAGTTCGCGGTCGGTTTGACTGATGTAGACGGTCATTGGTGCATCTCCTGAAGTGGTTTGTGGTTTACGGAAGGGTGTAGCCGAGGGCTTTGCGGACGGCTTTGAGTTGTTCTTTGCCCCCCTTTTCCCCGTCTTCGTGCCCGTGGTCGCCACAGCCGTTTGTGCCGCGAACAGACAGGTAGCCGACCATGTAGGCCGCTTTTTGGCAGAGGGTATTAGCGTATTTCTCCAGCTCTTGACGATCGCTGATGTCGAGGTCGGTCACAAAATCTTCCCACTCGCTCTTTGGTAGAGCGGTTAGATTGTTGAATCTAGCCTGTAATTCTTTCGGGGTCATGGGTGCATCTCCTAAAAATAATTCTTGCGGTTGTCTTGGCTTCCGCTACGAGACAAGGTTGCCCCGTTTCATTCTTGCCAGGAAATCGTCAGGCGGGTTGAGTAAGGATTTCCCAGTTTTTGGGGTTGCCAGGATATTTTTCTTCTGCCCATTCCAAAGTCTTTGAGATTGTTTCAAAGATTGGTGTTTCTTTTGTCATGGGGAACCATGTATATAGGTAGGGATTTCCCGCCAATCCCTGCAAAAACAGATAGCTATCCCCTACTTCAATTTCGTAGGTTTCGACCATCGGATTGACGGTATTGAGGTAATGAAATCGCTTTTCGCAAAGCGATTCGGTCTCCCAGCCCTGCCCAGGGTGAAGGGTTGCCTTGAGAAGCTTTACATATTTGATGTGGGGCTTAGCCCCTTCAACAAATAGATCAAGGCAAGCGCGGGCCATTTCTTCTGAAATCTCCTTTGGTAGGCTGGACTGTTCAGCCTTGTCGTCTTTTTGGAATTCAATGACATAGCGGGTGAGCATGGGCATCTCTTAAAAGCTCTCTACATTTTTAATGATAGTATGAATCAAAAACGCAGTCAAGCAAGTTTCCTGCCCTCTTTTGCTTTGTCTCTCGACTGGAAAAAGGTTGCCACAAGCTTCAGGATCTCCTCGGTTTGCTCCTCGGTCAGATAGTCAATGGATAGATTGGTATGGAAGCCGTCGCCACTGAAATTGCTACTCTTCATCACCCCGCACGGGCGAACATGGTAATCCCCGAAATGCACTTCGTTTACATAGTCACAGCTACAATGCACTCCTTTTCTGCCGCCGACAATTGCAGCCAGTCTCATGGTCTTCTCGGTCAGATTTCGCTTGCGGGTTTCCTCGGCTTCCCAGGCCAGCAATGCCCGGTCAAAGGCGGGGCAGAATTCAGCTAGCAGCCGGTTGTTGATGTCCTTGGCGATCGCCTCAAGTCCCCGGCTTACGGCACAGGTAATGCTTCGGGTGATCTTCTCGTCATATCTGGGAACAAAGCTCCAAAGGTTGTTTGTGCCCTTCCAAAAGCAACCCCCGATCTCCACGCGGGATTGGTTGTTGTAGCCCTGCCAGGAGACCGACAGAGTGTAATGCCCATCGGTCATAAACCGAGAGGTGTCTCCGTCTCGGTCTTTTTGCCGTGTCCAGACTCTCCCGGTCTCTATGGTCAAGGCAACGGCAATTTCATTCCTCAGTTTTTCCACTTCTTCTTTCATTGCTATTTCCTAAGATTTCAAAACATCCCTACAGCCCCAAAACCGTGCCCCTAGAAAGGCTCTTTTGAATTTTCCTGATGGATTCATCGCTCGGAAAGAGAGGCTGTCTAGGGGCAGTTTTGAGGGGCGGTTAGTCCAGTAGATCCAGGATGGCCTTCGCCTGCGCCGGGGTGACTTCCAGCGACATCTTTACGGCGTTCGGCTCTGTGACTTCCACGGTGCCCTTCCTGAAGCGAAAGCCTGTTTCATCGACCATTCCGGTTAGCCCTGCCTGCCGGGCCAGTTTTGCTGCCAGGGTGAGCCGCCGCCGCTGTCCGGCGACGGTGTTGTGCCAGTTCGCGTGGATCTCTTTTTGCTGTCGCTCATATTCGGGTAGCATCTGGGCGATCGCCTCTGCAACGGTGCGGGCAGTGGCTTCTCGCGGAACGGTAGTCGAGAGGTAGCCTCCCGTCAGTCTTAGATCGGGGGTCGAATACAATCCCCGAATTTCCCAGGCTTTATCGATCCCGGTGATGGTGAAAAGTAATTCCCCGCAAACAAGATGGGTGTTTCCGCTGTAGCCCCATTCCCGTTCGGTCAGGGCAGAGAGAAATCTGGCGGTGATTCTGAGATCTGTTGAGGTCGCTTGCATGGTTTATCTCCTAAAAATCTAATTTCTCGAAAACAATTTTGTTACTGCGGAGGGTTAGCCCAGAATTGTGCTGACAGTGGACTTCCGGTTCGGGATAGCCATTGCCATCTCAAAGAAAATTCTCGATGCCGCAGAACGGACAACAGGCTAAGTATTGGCCCGGTAGCCGGTCGGTCGAGACCTCTCGAACTTTTCGCCGGGGTTTGGTGTGCGTTCCCATAAAACATCTCCTAAGCGGGTCAAAATGGCTTCCCGCGATCGCTGGGGCGATTTCGGCCCGGTAGCCAGCCGGGCCATCGTCAGGCGGGGGTCAAGCGCATTGCTTCACGTATTCCCAAAGCCCGGCCACGATTTCATCAATCGTGTTCTCGCCGGTCAAATAGTATTCCTCCCAAATATTGGCCCATGTCATGGATTCTGTATACATCGCCTGGGGGTTGCGATCCATTCTGTTGTAAATTTCATCCAGGAAAGCGCGGAAATCCTGATGCGTGTAATAGAGGTTGATTGATTCCTCCCTAGCTTTTTCTTGTTGCTCTTTCATGCGGTTGACGCGGGCTTCCCGCTCGGCTTTCGTCATGCGGCCAAAAAATCCGCCGCCGCCGATAGAAAAAGGAATTTTTTGGACATAATTAGGATCAAAGGCGGGCAAGGAAAAGACAGCGGGGGGAAGGATTAAAATAGCCATCTGGAAATCTCCTAAAATTCATCTCTACATTTCTAATGATAGTATGAATCAAAAATGTAGTCAATAGCGGTTGCAAAATAATTTTTTCCCGATCCGGCCACCTTGCACACGACAAGCCTTCACCCTGGTTTCGCCATGAAACCAATAAAAAGCCCCTAAAGGGGCGAGAAGTCGGGTCATTTGGGGTTATTTCCGCTTGGGCGCAAAATATTTGTTGTATAGCTCCATCAGGTCTTCTTCGGCCTGAGCTAGCAAGCCCTGAATCATGGGGTTATTAATGATTTCCTCGTCCGTCGTCGTGCGAAGAATAGGGTCACAGGGTCGCATTTTGCCTTGCATCCTGGAGAATTTAGGCTTGCCCTTCTCATAGGGTGCAATGCTGGCGGCAGAATGGTGAAAGTCTTCTCCGGGCATCCGAAATGTAAAACGGAATTGCTTTCCGTTGAGGGTTCTGAATTCCTCCATAACGACAATATCATGGATTTTTCCGCTGGGATGGCGACGAATAAGCATTTGAGCCTCCTAAAATTTATCTCTACATTGCTAATGATAGTATGAATCAAAAATGTAGTCAATAGCGGTTGCAAAACAATCTTTCCCGATCTCTGTCAGCCAGCCCATTCCGCCCCCCACAACCCGCCCGCCAGCCTCCCCAGGGTTGCCCTTTCTCAGCCCCAGGCTATTCCCCTGCGGACTGGCGATCGCTGGGCTACCTGGGGCGATTTTGGTGGTAGGCTCTGAGGCCCTGATGTTGGCGGCAAACCTTGTAATTTTCGCAAGACTCAACATTTTTTCCGGTCATGGTCTCACAGCCTAGCCCCAGGGGGCACCCCTGTTCTAGCCGCTGTCGTCGCTCTTCCCGTTCCCGTTTAACCTTGCGGCACAGGGACAGGGCATTTTCCAGCTCGGTTCTAAATTGCCTTTCTTCGCATTGAAACCGAGTGTAGCCATTCACAAGTCCACCAAACTGTAGGGCGAAATAACTGGTAATTAGCATCCAGACAAATTGGGGGACATGCCAACCGAAGGCCACGAAAAACCAGTTGGGGTATTGCCAGCGGATTGTGAATTTAACTACCGCATTGGGTTTCGTTGCCTTTATCATTCTCTCGGTGTAGTAGATGAGGGCGGGCACCAGGACGATTAACGCGATCTTCATAACCAGCAAAATGCCCCAGCCTGGGGCCGGGGCGCGAAGGTGAGCAGGGGCAGCAGGATTAGATGGCTAAAGCTTCAGCGGTGATTTTCTTGGGGCGGCCTCCACGCTTTTTCGGGGGTGTCGGGGGCGCAACAGGCCCGAACTCCACGCCCCAGTTGGTGGGTGCCGGGGCTTTTTCGATCCCGTTTTCGTCGGCCTCGAAGATCAGGTGCGGGCCGAATTCCGTGTCCCAGGCGTGAGGCGCGGGTGCCTTTTCGATGCCGTTTTCGTCAATGAAAAATCTGTCAGAGGTCAGCTCCTCCTGGGCTTCCGTGGCGGTGGTGTCAACAATCATTTCAGCGGCGGGTGTGTTGTCAATCATTTCGGCTTGCTCCGTAGGTTGTGGGTTAAATCGGTTGTGCAGGGCTTTGCGGGTGGCTTTCCCGGCTTGACAAGCCAGGTTCCCCAGGGCGATCGCTCCGAGGACAGAATGGGTTGTGAAAAAGTTGATCCGGTCGGTTAGGTGTACATAGCGCTGGGCGAAGTCAAAGGCAGATTGGGTATTCACGGTCATCTCCTAAAAATGTGTAATGGGTGCGGTTTCCCGCTACAGGGGCAGGGTGCCCCTGTTTCACGCTTAGCCAGGGCGATCGTCAGGCGGGTTAGATTGCAGATTTAATTGCGGCGATCGCGTCTTTGAGGCGGGTGTGTTTGGTGTGCTTAATGTTCTCGCCACAAGTAAAGGCATGGAAGTATTTTGCGTCTCGGTTTTTGTAATCATTCCTACTTTTTGGTCGCCATTCCAGTAGCAGCGTTCGATAACGGCTCTATTAAAGGGTTTTCTGATCGTTTCTTTTAGCTGGGTGGTCATAGGGTGTCTCCTGATTAGGCGAGTTGCTGTGCTGGTGGGACACGAAAATATTTTTGAAAATCTTCAGGTTTTGAGTAGGGCATCCTGTCAGCGTAATGTTCACGCAAATGTCCGGGTTTTCCGAAGTCTAGTGTTCGAGGCTTTCCAAAGTCATTTTCGACGGTCATCGCCGCAGGGAAGGCATTAAAGGCAGCGGCAACACAATTTGGGGTGTCAGCACAAGAAACAACGATTTTTCCGTCTTTGTCTCTCAGGTAAGCGTGTCCACAACAGTTGAAATTTCCTGGGGGCTTGGGTCGCATAAAGCATCTCCTAAAATAGCTGAACAGTTTTCAGGGAGGGTCGCCCCTCCCGTGGTGAATGAGCTTAGCGGCGGGTAATTTCGCTGTAGCGTTCCTCGGCCCATTTGTTTAGTGCGGTCGTCCAGCGGTCGTATTGGTCTTGGGTGGTTCCGCCCTTCATGAATTGCCGATCTGCGGCATTGGTTAATCGCTCTACCATCCCTTCGATTCGCTCTTCGGTGATGGGGTTGGGGTAGTTATAGAGCGTCGGAAATAAAGGCAGATTTCCGTATAATTCTGTGCCAGCGGTGTACATGGTGTGCCTCCTAAGAATCAATCTCTACATTTCTAATGATAGTACGAATCAAAAAGCCCGTCAAGCTGGTTATTTAGCTGTTTTGCCTATTTGAGCGAGGTTCTTTTTGTCCACAACTTAACCAACAGAAAGCCCCAGTTTTTAGGCTGAGGCTGGGTGTAGAGATGCCAGATTTCTAAGGAAATTGCAGGTCTTCGGAAAAGCAGTTTAGAGCGGCTATAAGAGCATTTACGGCAAATTGCTGCTCTGACGAGTATCCCCCTTTGACGATCGCTGCCCAGACCTCATTGGAGGTTGATAAGCAGCCTATCTTTTTGCAGAGGTTGTACAGGGCACCGTAAATTGCGCTGAAGTGTTCATTGGCCTCGGACTCCCCGGTTATTCCTTTTTCCTTTCGCAATTCATTCATTAGGGTGTAGGTGAGGTTAGCGTAGCTGTCTTCGGAGTCGTGGGTGTTCTCTGGGGGCTGGGGAGCCTGCGTCGGATCTTCATACAGAGATTCGATCCCATTTTTCTGAAGCTCTTCCAGGTTCTTAATAGCTTCCTTCAGGAATGCTTCGCTCAGGTCGCGGGCCAGATTTCCAGCTTTAACCCAGTGCCCGTCGTTGGGTTCGGGGTCAAGGATGGCAATCGGGATGCTATTGGCCTTGGGTACAAAAGAGCGTTCTCCCGTGGGTATCGCTTCGATCAGTAGCCGCTTTCCGACTTCGGTAATTTTTAGCTCAATCTTGAGAATTTTCCGGTTTTCCATGGTGGTAAATAGATAGGGGTGAACGGGGGCAGGATGCCCCCAGGAAATCAAATGGTTAGACGACGGCCTTGGCTTTTGCCTGGTGCTTTTGGATCATGCCGTCAATCTTCTCGCGGGCGAGTTTTTCGGCTTCTTCGGCCCGCGCCTTGCTGTAGCGGTCAGCCCGCATTACGGATTCGGACATAATATCGGTCAGGCAACAGGTTTCGCCGCCATCGGCCTTGCGGGTGACAGGGGTAACGGACAAGCTGAATCGCTTGCGGTCTCCGTACCAATCCAGGTCGATCCGGTAGTCTTGTCCGTCAACGGTTTTGTATTCCTTCACAATTGTTTTGTCAGCCATGGTGGGTAATCTCCTAAAAATCGTGTGTGTGGGGTCGCAATGGCTTCCCGCGATCGCTGAGGCAATTTCGGCCCGGTAGCCAGCCGGGCCTTCGTCAGGCGGGGTGCTAATTAGCCCAGGGAATCATCCAGGGCTGAGTTGGTCGCCCTGTTTTTTGTTGGCTTTGGTGGCAATATCTCAGCCATTCCAGCGAATCGGAGCGGTGGGGGCTGATATTGCTGCAGAAGGGTTGAACGTCTTCCCGCCAGGTCTCGTAAGGAAGATCCTCAAAGATTGCCCCATGTTCGGGATAGGTGATGCGAATCACGTCGCCTTCCAATTCCACAATCCCCAGCTCTAAGGTCACACGGAGGCTTTTTTCTAGTTGCTGTAGGTTCATTTGGGCATCTCCTAAAAATCTCAACAATCTAATGATAGTATGAATCAAAAACAAAGTCAATGCGGTTCTGCAAATAATTTTGCTCGCGGGGGCAAGGTGCCCCCATGTTCGAGTCTTAGGCGGGTTGCGCCTCTACTGCCTTGCGCTTGGACTCCAGGGTGGCAAGGATCTGGTCGATCCATTTCTTCGATTCTTCAATCGCCAGTCTCTCCTGCTTTGCTGTCCGGCGATTGCATTCCAAAAGGTGATGGCTGTAGCCGCTAAATCCTACGCTGGTCTCCATTTTGTATTTCTGTCCGTCGCTGAAGGTGCCTTCCTGAATTTCAACGGGGGTAACATTCAAAATAAATCCCCTCGGCACCATTTTGTAGGTGCTAAATGACATTCCGCCCTTGGTGTAGCTGATGTGGATTTTGTAGTCCTGTCCGTCAATTTTTCGGTATTCTTTCCACACTGTTTCGTACATGGGTTGTCTCCTAAAAAATCTCATTGGGTGCGGCTTCCCGCTATGGGGGCAGGGTGCCCCCATTTCACGCTGAGCCGAAAGCGATCGTCAGGCGGGTGTAGTGTAAAACGGCTTATGTCCAAAAAAGCCAATCGAAGCGGGTTCGTCCTCAATTTTTCCGAGCAATTCTTTTGCCAGGTTTGTTGTAATTCCCCTGGAGTTGATGATGCAGGTTTCAAAAGCAATTTCGTCTGAGGTGCGAACAATAATCCGCTGCAAAAGCAGCCCATTGTTTTTTGTTTCGCGGTAAGCCCGTGTCATCGCTTGTTGTAATTCTTTGGGGGTGGGCATGGCTGATCTCCTAAAAATCTCTATTCCGTGAAAAATCCCCTAGATTCTGCCAGAGGCAAGAATCCAGGGGGTGTCGTCGTCCCTACCAGGCTGGCTCTGTGCCTGCGGGTACTTCATATCCTCCTAAGATGATTGCGGCATAGCCAGGGGATAGCGGGCCGTGGCCGTTTTCTCCCATGGATGTTGCCCATTCGATCAGGGTGGCATCCCTCTCCGGGCCAGGCGCGGGCAATTCATTCATGACAGCGGCCATCTGACGATGAAAGCCGCCCGGATTGTGTAGATTGAATGCGGCCTCAAAGATTTTTGTTGCGCCCGCTTGAAAATCGGGATCAGCGTATAATTTCCGGGCGCGGCGAAGCGTATAAAAACATTTCTCTCTAGCCATGGGATTGATCTCCTAAAAACAATCTCTACATTTCTAATGATAGTATGAATCAAAAAGCCCGTCAATAAGGTTATAAAAGAAAATCCCCGACGATCGCCGGGGTTTTTGTGTAGAGATTTGGAGATGCAAATTTGGAGCTTATCTGCTCCCCTGGCAAACCCCCGCAAAAATCAGGCTGTAGAGCGTCCCTGGCCGGATGTCCTGGGGAATATATGCTCAATTTTTACTGGGGGAACCAGGGGCGATTCTGTGGGGCGGTTAGGGGAGTCCTGGGCCCTCCTCCATCATTTGCTCGGTGGTCAGGCCGTGCTGCCGCTTCCAGGCAAACAGGGTGAGAAGGGCCCGGCAAACAGTGTGAACCCATTGGGCCGTAACACTGTTTTCGTCGCCAACTTGACCCATTGCCGCCAGCTTTGCGTGTTCAACCATGTGGCTGCATTGTTCCTGGACATCTTGCTGGGTCATCGCAGGGCGGCCCGAACGAAACCGCTTCCAGGCGGCGGCAATAACCCGATCCCGCACGGCATCACAGGACTCAGCGAATTCGCCACACAGAGCAGTCAGCTCTTCTTCGGTCATAGGGGGAACCTGAGTTTTAGTGGTCATGGTTAAAAAAGGGCGGGTGAAAAACGGCTTCCCGCGACCCCGTTGGGCGGGGTTTCGTCCGTAGCCAGGGGACTCGTCGGGCGGGTTAGGTTTGACGGGCTGATAAAACCTGGGTCTTGGCGATGATTTCGCCCCAGGTGGGGTATTGCCCGCTAGATTTCCGAAAAGAAGAAATCCATTCAGTAATTCGCGCGTCAGATTGGTGTTGTTCTTTTAGGTTGAGATATTCCCTAAAAAAACAATCCGTTGATTCCGGTAGTTTGCGAATTTTTCTTTTTTCATGATCGGCTACCACGCTGTCCCATTCCTCTAGAGACATTCGCTGTCGATGGGTGGCATTTATTCCCAGGTTCGGGTCATACCACCATGCTGGACAAAGCGCGGAGAGTCCGGTGTTACTGACTGGAAGTAGGACGGGGGCAGGAAGGTTTAGCGTGTACCATGTATCCCATCGCTGGGTTTTCTCGTTGTAAATTGAAATCGAAATATTTTCAGCAAAACGGGTGACATCATATTTTTGCAGGATTAACATGTCTTCTTGCGGGTATAACGCTTTAAGATGGTCTACAACAATGCAGCCAATCATCTTAGATTTCCCGTTAAAATCTTTTATCCTTGCGTCCCAGGTATTAGATATGATTTGTCGCAAGAGGTCAGCGTCGGCCTTTGGTCGGTATCGAAGGGTTGGCTTGGGAATTTGGATTGTGGTTGTTGTGTTCATAGTGCTAGAGGAATGAGTGAGGTTTCAGCCCGGTAGCCAGCCGGGCCGGGCAGGCGGGTGTTAGTCTCTGTAGATTGCGTGGCTAATGTTATAGGTGTTGGTGTAGACAGGCCCCTGGTGTTGATATTTCATTTCCTGTGCCTTAGCCCGATCCTTTGAACGGGGTGCAAAGTCCCCGACTTGCCAGCCCATATCCCCCAGGGACACTACAGGTCGAAGCTGGCTGGCTGGGGCAAGAAATCGCCAGGTGGGGTGTGCCTGTCCGCAGATTTCGTGCCAATTTCCCAGTCGGGTTTCTCGCTCAAGAACATTTGGGGATTGGTCGTTTTTGTAGCTCCATCGGCACAAAAGCAGTTCGAGTTCAATCCATTTTTCGTCAGAATATGGGTTGTCGGGGTGCCATTTGGTATGGGTTAATTGGTGAAAATTGATGGCCCGAACAGCGATGCCCGTAATGACTTTGTGATCAACAGGTTTCTCTCCCGATGTCGCGGCCTCGTAATTCCATAGGGGTACGATCGCCTTGAATTTTCCGTCATCAGCCTGGTGAAAGCCCTTGATGTATAGTGTCAACATAGTGGGTGCATCTCCTTAAAAACCTCATGGGTGCGGCTTCCCGCTACAGGGGCAGGGTGCCCCTGTTTCACGCTTAGCTAGAGCGATCGTCAGGCGGGTTGGGCGATTTTCTCTCCGTAGCGTGAGCGAATATCAGCGATCAGGTCGTCAATCCGGCGGCCCGCTTCCGCCCCCTTATAGCGAATGAGTTCCCCATCCTTCCCCTGCTCGACCACGGTAGCCCCAAGAATCTTGGCGACACGGGTAACATACTCCCCGAACGTCCTGGCCTCGCCCAGGTCGTTTTCTAGCTTTTGCAGACGACGATCGATGGTTTCCAGGGTTTTCGTGTAGGGCTTGTAATCGCGGATTGAATAGCGGTCGCAGTAAAAGATGTTCCAGGCATAGCTGCCCCGGTGGTCACGGTCAGTTTGACAGCGCATCCTTATCCCAGAAAAGCGGTATTTGCTCCGATCATCCAGCCGAGAAATCCAGGTTAAATTGCCCTCCTCATCAAGTACGCGAATCATCAGGTTTACGTGCCCGTACTCATTGGATGGATTGGTGAAAGGGTAATCGACGCTGCTAATTTCAAGCAGCAATTCAGGAACGTTGGGGGTTGGCTTAAACATTCTGTACATCTCCTAAAATCTCATGGGTGCGGCTTCCCGCGATTCCTAAACGGAATTTCGGGGAGGGTGCCATCCTCCCCTTCGTCAGGCAGGGTTAAATATCTAAAACGCTTACGGTGATTGGGCGTTTTTCTTGGAGAACAATGTCAAAGAATTTGCGGGTGGCCCCGTATTCAAATTGCCATTCGCCAGCGGCAGTCATGGGGTCGCTGCTCAAGCTTTCATAATTCATTGCGTCGGGGGTGCCATCGGGCAGAAAAGAGTAAATGCGATAGACAAAGCCTGGAAGCTGCTTTTCAACGATCCGAGGTAGCATCTTTTTGTCTCCTAAATCTATCTCTACATTCCTAATGATAGTATAAATCAAAAAACCTGTCAACAAGGTTTTCAAAGATTTTTTTGGCATATTCCCGTCAGCCCATCTCAGGGGAAGGCAAACCCCCTCCCCCAGCGTCCCCAGGGTGCCGCTCAAAAATGAGGCAGCTATCTCCCTACGGCCCGGCGATCGCCCCGCTACCTGGGGCAATTTGTGGGGCGGTTGATCGCCCCAGGAATTCCCACAAACCCAGCGATCGCCACGCTAACCAGGGGTAATTCTGAGGGGCGGTTGCTCTTCCCCCGTGCCCCCACAAACCCAACAAAAAAGCCCCCAGAAGGGGGCGGGGTGTAGAGACTTTTGGGGCTAGGCAGGATTTTCTGGTAGCTCCTTTTCAATTGCCAGAATTGCCTGCCTTACGGTGCCCAAGCTTATGTGGTCGGCGGATTTAGAGGTGTCGCTGTAGAAGTCTTCAAAGGTTTTTTCGTGCCATTGCAGAACCAATTCGTTGCCTTCTCCGGTGACAAGAGTTTTATTTTTGTCGTAAGGATTGAGATACAGGGCGGTGAATTTGGGGCATCCCTTAATGCAGTTGTTGTAACGGGTCAGGTCGCTGATTTTGTCCAATAGCTCATTGCGCTCTGGGTCGCCATAAGCCGATTCGATCATCTCATTGCAGCATTCGCATTCCAGGGGTGCCCCTTCAAAGTAGTTTTCGCCGGTTACGGGCAGATCTCGAACATCCGGCTCCATTTCATTGTCGGCGGGTTCCCCATTCCAGAAATTGAAATAATCCGTAATTTGTTTTGTGGCACAGGTGGCACACATTACATGGTTCCTGGTATCCAAGTAAATCAGGGGATATGGGGCGTGGGCAGGTAAGCTGCCGTCTTTGTTTTGTAGGTTCTGGATTCGTTCGGTCAGGGGTGATTTTTGCATCTGGACATCTCCTAAGAATGGGTAGCGGCTTCCCGCGATCGCCAGGGGTGAGGATTTCGGGGGAGTAGCCAGCTCCCCCATCGTCAGGCGGGTTATCGGGTCGGGGCGTAGGCCGCTTGTTTGGCCCTGCCGCTCAGGTTGGTCGCCCCGTATTTATTGGCGAGATCTTCCAGGCTTCCGCCAGCGTAGCGACGGGCGGAATAGTCGCTGGGGTGCCAATACCAGAGCTGCCTTTTACTGTGCCAAGAGAAATTTAATTCCCGCAGCTTAGCCTGGACATCTTTCATCTCGCGGGTGGTGTTGCCGATCCAGATGTAGATGCCGATCAGGTCGGCTGTGATTTTTCCTTCAGCGATTTCTTTGCCCAGGGATTTAATCAGCTCATCTAGAGCGGTCTGAATTTCCTTTTCCCGTGCGTGGCTGTACGTGTAGGTGTGGGTCTGCTGTTCGCCCTTGCCGTTGTAAGAATAGCTTGTTTGCCCGTCACATCCCCGCAAGGCGATCTCATATTGGCGGTTGATTTCTTGCATCGTTGCCAAATCGCCCCCCATGTCGGGGTGGTGCTGGAATGCCAGCTTACGATAGGCTTTTTTGATTTCTTCTACAGAGCTAAGGCCAGCAAAGAAATTCGGGAAGGTGGTCGTGGTCATTTCTGGAATCTCCTAAAAATCAATCTCTACATTTCTAATGATAGTATGAATCAAAAAGCTCGTCAATAAGGTTTTCGGGCTTTTTGAAAAAAATTGAAAAGGTTATTTCCTGGGGCTGTAGTTCTTGCACCCCCGACAATCCCCCTTTGGCTTAACCGCGCAGTGCAGGCGGGGGTCGGGGTAAAAATAATGGCAGTCTCGCTTGTATCGCCGGTCAATTTTTCGGGACAATCGGACAACCAGATAACAAGTTGTCCCGACTGTCAGACCGGCGACGATAAAAAACGCAATCCAGTAAAGAACCAGGACGATTGCAGAGCCTAGAATAACCAGCCAGATACATTCCATAAAAGAAGGGGGCGAGTGCCCCCAGGAGTAGGATAAATGTTCAGAGAATGGGGTTAGATACGCCCGTTGGTCTTGAGGGTGGTGAGGATGCTTTGAGCCTCCAGGGGGGTTAATCCGTGCAATCTAAGCGTGACCTTGGGACTGTCGGGGGTGTCCCGCTGGACGGTAAATTGCCCGGAAATTTGGTTTTCTTTGCCAAATTCATTCTGCCGGTAGCGAGGTTTGTCTTCATTTCCCAGTAATCGCATCAGGTCATCCTCGACCGCTTCCCTTGTTTTTTCTTTTTGCAGGAATTCCTGATGAGCGACGATCGCCTGAAGGTAGGCTTTTTCCAGTAAAGGAATCTGGGGTGCGACAGTCTTTAAGACTTCCTCAAAGCTTTTCCGCTGTAAGGTTTTCGTCGTTCCCGGCAGAGTCGGCCCGTTCAGGAGCCTTTCCCCGGTGTGGTAATCATTGGCTGGGGCGTGGGTCATCCAGTAGTAGTGTCCCCGATGTTTGTCGGCGGTTAGTGTGAAGTAAATCGAGCCATTTTCTAGACGGTATCGCTTGTAGTATCGGCTTTCCGTGTCATCGCGGTATCGCCATTCCTTTCCTGTTTGCAGGGTTAGGGCTTGGGTCAGGAATTTGGCCAGGTTTTCGAGTTCAGACATCCTCTTTTCTCCAGGTAATTTTCAGGTCACGCAGCCCGCTCGGGCCAATTTTGTTACGGGTGGTCTGGAGGTGGGGAGCCAGCTCCCCCTGCCCCTGGTAATTGCCGGACTCCCAGGCGGCCCGGAGGTGAGCTTTCCAATATCGCCCCTGGGTTTGGGCGTAGGTGGTAAGAGCTGTTAGCTCGTCGGGAATGAGTCTTGGTCTAGACATTGGGCAATCCCTCCGATGTTTCTGGGTGAATATCTTTTTTGAAGATGGAACGCTTGCGTTGATAGGCATTTAAGCCTTCTGCAGTCACCTTGTAATACCGGCGACGCGCCCCCTCTCGTTCCTCAGGGAGGTCTTCGCCCCATCTGGCTTCAACAAATTTTTTGGACTCCAATCGTCTTAACGCTGGGTACAAAGAGCCAAAGCCAATCTTGATTTCTCCCTCGGTTTTGGACTCAATTTTTTTTGTGATTTCGAGGCCATAAAGTTCTTCACCGTTTCTGAGGGCAGAAATGATCAATTCTTCTAAATCTGACAGAAGGTTTTTGATGTTTGAAGTTGTGTTTTTAGACACTGGCTTTCCCTCTGGTTTTCTCGACTACTTCCCCATGAAGCTGGTTAACAATCCCTTCAAAAGCCTCAAATTGCTTTGGGGTCATTTCGACCATCGTTCCCTTAAAGGCAAAGCCGTAATAGGTCATGGCAGCCAGCTTGTCGAATACGGTTTTAATCCGGTCGAATTCAATTTCAGGATTATTTTGAGGTTTGTGGGCAATTGCAGATCGTATGTTTTCCGCCAGCTTTCGCAAGATACCCCGAAGGCTGTAAAGCTCATTTAGGTTCAGCCCATAGGGTTGATGCTTTTCAATGGCTGGCTGAATTTCTTTAGGGTACTGCAAGCAGTATTCCAAGTCTGAAAGCAGGTCATTCAGATAGTTTTCTTCGGTATACATGGTCATCTCCTAAAAATCAGGTTGTGCGGCTTCCCGCGATCGCTGGGGCGATTTCGGCCCGGTAGCCAGCCGGGCCTTCGTCAGGCGGGTTAACAGCCCTTCAGGGCGCGGCCTTTGCCGCCAGCAGCCCCCATTTGGCGGTTCATCCCAACATTGTTTCCGGCGGCCCGTCCGGCTGAGTAGCCGTCGCGCCCGACACGGGATGTTACCCGCGAGGTTGTAAGATTCAATCCAGCCCGCTTGATGTAGTCCTGGATAGCCAGGTTTTCTTTCTGGCGGGCCTCTAGGCAGACAAGGGCGGTGACTTTGGCCTCTGGAATGCCGTCCCGCTCCTGGGCTTTAAGTTGCTCTTGTAAGCGTTGCTCAATCCGGTCGCTACAGCCGCTTCTAAAGCCATCTCCCCAGGTTCGCCAGCTCGGTTCGGGGTGAATAATGGTGTCGGGACAGGTTGCCCGAAGATGCTCCATTTGCTCCCGGTAGCGGGCATAGTTGGCTTTTTCTTTCTTCATTTCCTCCTGGCAAAGCCGGTCAATGGTTTGCGTCAAATATTCGTAAAGATGGCGACAGATTGCTCGGTTATGCTCCCTTCCGATCAGCATCATTCCTCCGTCGCGAGAAGAATAATAAGCTTTGCAGAAATTATTTTTTGCGATCTGGTAAAGCAGATTTGCCTTCCAATAGATTTTCTTGCCCATTTTGTCGATGAGTTCGGCATCAGCTTTATTGAAATCATCCATTGCCTGGTCGCCCCCGGCAAAATCGCCAGGGTTGAGGTTGTATTGCATCAGTAATTCCTGAGCTTTTTTGGCTGCAATGGCGGCTTCATGCTCGGTTCCCTTTGCCGCCATCGTTAATAGCTTTTTAATCTTTTCCTTGATGGTGTTCAAATCCATTTTTTGGGCATCTCCTAGAAATCCAACAATCTAATGATAGTATGAATCAAAAAAAGGAGTCAAGCCGGTTATAAAAGTATTTTTGACATAAGAAAACCCCGCCCCCAAAAGGGCAGGGCGATCACCTTTAGCCTCTCACTATGTATGTTATTCTTCGGGAGATTCGGGGTAAATAAATAGCCCCTCATCCTTAACCTCAATCAACCAATCCCGGTCGGGATTGGAATTGATTACCAGGGTCGCGGCCCGCTTGGTTGACATCGTGAATTGTAATTCACTGTTACCCGTATACCGAGCGTCAATCGCCAGAAAAATGGGGGATTTGGTTTCCTTGATTGTGTTCAGCAAGCGCAGTCCAGTCTGGATTTCCGGGTCTTGGGTCTTGGGGGATGAAACCATTTCTTCAGTAGCAGCCATGATTGTCAAAAAATAAGGGTTAATGCGGCTTTTCCGCTATCCCGCCAGGTAGCGGGATTTCATGCCCGGCCAGGGCAATCGTCAGGCGGGGTCAGATTTTCTCAAGATAAACCCTGATTTCTGAGCGACTTATAAACACTACAATGTATTCTGTAAGCGGATCGTAAGACCGCATTAATTCGCATATCGGGTTATGATTGTTAGGGGCAAGATTCAGTCGCTTGAGTCCATCAGGTGTAAAATACTGGATTACGGTAGTTCCATTGTTGTTGCCAATGAAAACAGCCCCCCTACCAACCTCTTTGTAGTCAGCTATTGCCAACTCGACGATGATTTTGACCATGGTTTCTGCATCCAGGTCTTTGCTTGATAAAGCCGCTCTTGGTCTGGGAGTTTTTTTAAGGTTGTTTTCCGCAGAAAGCAACTTTCTGGGTTCTTTGATGAAATCATCCCTGGTGAAGGATAGTTTTCCAGGTTTTTTGCAATTCTTTTTTAGAGGCTTGCGGCGTTGTGATTTTTGCGGTGCTTTCGTCTTTCTCATGCCAGTCTCGCCTAGTTAGTGAGTTTGCCAATCTTCCGCAACACTGGGGTACTTAACTTCCCCCAGTCCATCCCGTTCAACAGGTTAAGTAAAATCGTTCGTTCATCCGTCAATTCAAAATCTTCGGGGGTGGGGGTTTTCTTGTTCACCTCCCGCCCCGTGACCTTCTTTTTGCCCTCGGTTTTTGCCTGGGCCAGGGCTTCCCGAAGTACCAGGGTTGCCTGATCCGTTCCATGAACCTGAACCGCTTTGGCGGCGGTAGAGGGGGAAACGGTGCCCTCCCTGACGTATTCCTGCACTTCGGGGGAGGCTGCCGCCAGGTGTAGCCGCTCATCGACCCAGGTGACTGATTTTCCTCGTTTCCGGGCGATGTTGTCCCGCGTGTACCCGTACTTGATCAGTCGGCGGATTAACCGGGCTTCTTCCAAGGGGGTGTGTCCTCGCCCCATGTTGCCGACCAGCATTGTAACCAGGAAGTCCCCTTCCCCAGCGGTCTGAGCCTCTAACATGGCAGGGGTAGACTGGATGGGGTGCCCTTCAGAGATCGCTTTCCGAGCAGCCGTAATTCGGCAGTGCCCGTCTGTAACCATGAAATACTCCCCGTCGAGGGGGTTGCCCTTTTCATCCCTAGGCCAGAGGTCGTCTTTTTTGCTGAGGCGTTTAACCTTGATAGGGTGTTTAATCCCCTCCTCAATGATTGAGGTTTTCAGTTCCTCAAGGTATTCATCCAGATCGGGGCCTGGATCGCGCTCATTAAATCCGGGTTTGATGATAAGCCCGTCAATTGGAAGAGTGTAGGCAGAAAATCTGCTGGTTGCCATAATTTCTGGGTCAAGTAAAGAATTAGTTCAGGACAGGAGCGGGGGCCCCATTTTTGACCCAGGGTGAAACATCAGTCAGATTTTCTGGGATGGTGGGGTAATGTTCCGCCGTGACCAGGGCTTGCTGGTGAAGCTTGGTCTCGGCTTTGGATAGCTTCATTAGATTGTTTTCAATAGGTTGTAGATTTGCTGTTCCGACATCTTGCGTCGGGGTGCGTTTTGTAGTCGCTTCTTGTTGGCTTCTAGGTCGCGGCGGACTTTTTCTAGAGCCTGCTCGAAGTCTTTACGGATGGGTGCCAGAGATGTGGCAAAGGGAAGGATTACCGCCCCCTGGTTGATATCCACTAACGACTTTTCAAAGAAATCAATCGTGGCCTCCAGTCGAGCCAGGGTAGAACGGCCCCGACAATAACGGTTGAGATTGTTAAAGCCGGTTTCCAGGCAAATACTGTTGATTTGCTTTAAGGAGTAGTCGTAATCCCAGGTGCCCTTGCGCTGGTATTTGACAACGATTCCGTTTCCTTGGACGGTCGTTAATCGCTCAATTTTTCCGATAGCGACGGGCATCCCCTGGCGGTAGATCCAGAGGTGGTCAATTGGGCGAATATCTTTGGGGTCAAAGGGGGAGATTTGGACATTGGTTAGCAAAAATTTGTAGTCCTCTCCCCGCAGCTTTTTCCAGAGCCACAGGCAGCCCTTATACTGGACGGTTTTTCCTTCCAGGTCGGCTAGATTCCGCACGGCTTCCCATCCCCCCAATAGGCTTGGATTAGGGCGGTGCGGGCCTGCTCCACATCGTCATAGCCAACAATTTCCCGGTGGGTGCCGGTGTGGACAGTTTCCTTGCCTCGGTTGCAATAAGGGGAGGAAATCAAATAATCCCCGCGTCGGGTTTCCCAGATGCGTCCGATAATTTCCCCGTTTTCCCAAACTTCTACGGTGCGATTGGCGATTGCTGGCATAATGGACATCTCCTAAATGCGATTAATCACATTATAGCATAAGCAATATTAGAATAAGGCGATTTATTGGGCAAAATTTGATGGTTTTCTAGCCACGCTAGAATTTGGCTTTTGGGTATCGTTCCGCCGCCTTGGGGCAGGGGTGCAACCAGGTCTAAGCAAAATTGGTAAGAAAATTCCCAGGCAACCCGATTAACCTTGATTTTGCCCCGGATGATATTGCCTTCTTTTCGGGAATTCGGCGGTAGGTAGAAATGGAGAATATCCAGGGCGAGGTCGTGAGGCCCCTGCCCTGAGTACCCCCACTCATGCCCATTGACGCTGTAATAGATGATTTTTCGGGGCACGTTGGTCAGAGGGTAGCCTTTAACCCGCTGACAGATCACATCCCCCGCAAACTTCCCCGGCAACATTAGCCCGGCCCCATTTAAAAGTTCGGGGTAGCCGTCGTAATGCTCAAACAGCCAGGATTGTAGAGCCGTAAGTTGCTGCTGGCGGGCCAGCTTCATGAGGGTCATGGGGGAGAGCCTGGGGAAGGCTACCCCCATCTCCCCATGGATCGCGTAAAGGGTCTCCAGAATTTCTGGGGAAATAGGAAGTCTTAGCATGGTGTCACAGGTCGTTAAAGTAATTTGTCAGAGCAGTGTTTAATTCAGTTAGCCCAGGGTGTCCCTGACATCGTTCTTCAACCTCGGCGGCCTCCCCGGTGGTTAGCAAGTCGATCAGTTCTGGGGTAATTTCGCCGGGTTCCAGCATGGAATAGATGACGGCAGTAATCGCGTTCAGGTGTTTCTGGGGATAGACTGCTTCGGGGAAGCTTCGGTTTATGCAGCCATTGTCCCGCTGGATTTTTTCCATCAATTCACGGGCAATTTCGCCTGGGGTTCTAATTCTCGAAACAGGTGATTCAGTCATTTTGCTCTTTCTCCAGGGCTTCCAGGGTTTCTTTTGCCAGCCTGATTGCTGCTTTGCCGATCTGCCTGGGGTCGGCCAGCTTGTCAGCCAGCCGGTGCATCGCCACCAGGGTAAATAACTCTAATTTGGTCAGGTGGGGAAGCTGCAGGGTCTCGTCCAGAATTCCGGGAATCAATTCGCCGGTTATGAGTTCGGGGTTGGTGGGTCGGTGGATGATGTCGAGGTCGCCCCAGGCGATAGCGACGGACTCGATACCATGTTGCGGAAAAGTTACCACAGATTTATAGGGTTCGTAAGCCACAACCATACCAACGGTGCCAATTGGAAGCTGCTCAAAAGCGGTCTTTGCAATAGGTTTGTTTAGGGCAACCTTGTCCCCGACCTGTGGGGGTGTGTAGGGTTCGCACTCCGTTTTTTTCACGTAACGAAAACCGCGAGGAAAGTTGATCCCAAAACAGAGGGCCTTCTCTTCTACAACTTTCCCGATAGTGCCGGGAAGAATTTCTGCATCAGGATGACAAGCAATAGGTTCGGTCAGTCGAATAAAATTAGGCGTGGACATGGGTTTTTAGCTCCTTACAAATTGGACAAAATTTAGCTGAGTGTTTGCGCCTCTTAAGCTGTTTTTCCAGCTCCCAGGTGCCTTCCCAGGTGCGGGCCAGGCTCACCTCGATCCCAGCGGCGATCGCCGCCCTGACCAGGGGTGAGCCATTCCCCGCTCTGTGGGCTTCTAGCCGGGCCTCCAGGTTGTCCGTCGCGCCCAGATAGTGTTGGGCATGGGCCAGGGGTTGGCTGAAGTGCAGCAAGTAGACGACACAGGGATCGGTTTTATTGATTTTGCGTCGTCTACGGTAGGTCATGGGTGCCTCTGGAGATGCTTGCAGCATTGAAACCAGATCCAGGGGTTGAATGAGAGAGCCGGACTGCGCCAAGTCTTAACGAATTCGTCAATCGCCGCTAGTCCGGGTAAGACATCCATTTCCAGCAGGCCAGGAATGCCTTCCTGGAGTTCTTTGGCGGCCTGGTTGTGGGGGGTTAAAGCCATGGGATAAATCCTCTTGTTTTGCGATCAAGTGGTTAAAACAAGACTCCCTGCTCGATTTCTCGGAGGGCATCCAGGAAGCCGAAGCGGGCCTGGCGTTGGGGTTCGCCCTCTGGAGCATCGCGGAGCAAGGCAAGGGATCGGGAGACTTCCATTTCATCTCCCTCTTTCTTCCGGAGTTTGCCTTCCAGGTCGCTTTTTTCGGTTTCAGCGTCCTCCAGTTCGTCTTCTAATTCTTCAATTCGCTTCTGGGCCTGTATGTACCGGGTCTGCAGCTCTCCCAAGAAGGGGCTAACGGCTTCAAGCGAATTTTCAGGCAATTGCTCTTTCAGCCTCTCAATTACAGTCTCCAGGGGCAGACTAGAAAGTTGTTCACCGGGTGTCATGGGATAAATCGCCTTATTTTGTGATTGAACAATTAAAACAAATAGGCCCCTTGCTCAATTTCCCGCAGGGTGTCCAGGAAGCCGAAGCGGGCCTGGCGTTGGGGTTCGCCTTGTGGAGCATCCCTGAGAACAGTACAGGTGCGGATCAGGTCATCCAGGGCATCTTCCTTGGCCCGGTGGTCGTGCAGCTCGTCGGTTAGCCCCCCAATCTCGTCTTTGAGGTGGTCGATCCGGTCAGACAGCTCTTCCAGGTAGGGTTCAATGTCTTCGCTAAGCTGATCTGCCAGAATTTCTGCCAGGTCGCCAGGATTTTCCTCGGAAAAAGTGGAAAGAAGTTGCGCGATCCGCTCTTTGGAAAATTGCTCCTTCAGCTTGTCAAACAGGGTGTCTAGGGGCAGGCTGGAGAGCATATAGCCCAGTGCCGTTGCCGCAATCATGATTTCTTCGTGGTTGGGATAGCCTCCTTGATCGTCCCGATTTTCAATCGCGGCGGGGTTGTTTTTAGACAGCCAGCGGTAAATTTCTTTTTCCCATCCATTGGGTTGGTGGTCTAGAATCCGCTGTCCTTCGTTACGGATGTTGTCCAGGGTCGCTTCATACTCTCTACGAGAATAATCTTCGTCGTCCAGGACGGGGTAATTTTCCAGGCTGGCCTGGATGTCACAATACGCCTGGAAAGCTTTGGTGGGCTTGCCCTTGCTGTCCAGGACTTTGATCACAAGTGCATTGACGTAGCCATAGCCAAAATGAGAGTGTTCCTCCTCCCAGGCGGTGCCCCGGTCAATGTAGGGCTTCATCTGCTTAGCTATGGCGGCATGGTTAGACTGCTCCCTCAGTCTGCTATCTCGGTTGGATAGATTGAAAATCGCATAGCGATCCGCGTCTTCAGGTTGATTGTGCCAGCCAAATGATTGAAATTTCCGCCAGTTCCCAGCGGCTTCTTTGGCTAGGCTTTCGTAATCGAGTGCCATTGGCATCTCCTTAAAAGCTCTACGTTTTTAATGATAGCATAAATCAAAAGCCTGTCAATAGCGGTTAGCTAATTGATTTGCCCCGGAATGTCTGCGCCTTGGGGTATTGATCCACGGGCTTGGGGTCGGGGAGTTCGTCCTCTAGAATCTCTATATATTGATGCCTGTCAAGGGTTAAAAACTTCGGGCCGCCAATCACTTCAACCCGCACGGCTCCGCCAAAATCCTCAGTCTTGACAACCTCCAGAGAAAGGGGAATACCCATGTAGCGGTAGGCAATGTTATTTCCCGGCACAAGGTCTTTGGCTTTAATCTTCGGCATAATGCATCTCCTAAAATTCTGTTATTTATCGTATCAGCCGATGATTTAACCCGCAAGAAAAAAGCAGCCATTTTTAATAAAATGCCTGCCGAAAACACAATATTAAAGATGAGCTAAAACCCCTCGCAAAACATCTGCGCGTGAACTGGGAAGATTTCGATCCAACCAATCGATCTGTCGTTTGTATAAAAGAGCAGAAACCTGCTCATTTTTCCCCCCACTCTTAGACGAGATTGGCTTAACACTAGCGATTTCACCCGTTTTGATCATTTCATCTAACAAGGAACGAACCCGCCCAGAAAATCCGCCCGGAACCCCCGTTTTTCCGATTAAATGAGCAATGTTCTCGTGAATCCATCCAGGCACCTGAATTGTAATCGCCTTAAGAGGTTCTGGGCTGGCGGCAGGGGAAACTCCTTGAGCGGGGACTAGGGGGCGCGGCTCCCAGTCGTCAGGGCGATAAAATGCGGTCATTTTGTCGGCAAGGATGATCTCTTCAATCGCCAGTCGAATAATCATTGACCGGCTTCCTCCGTAAATTCGGCGGGCAAGTTTCTTGATCAAGGCGTTATCTTCTTCGGTCATGTGTGACCAGCAAATAGCAGTGACCTTTTCCCCTTTACCAATGTTTTCAGGTACAAGCCTTATAGGATGATCCCTGAGTAACTTTAGTCCTCGCCGCAAATCGGCATCTCGGTCGGCAAACTCTCTTGCCGCCGCCGCCAATCGACGCGAAACCCGGAAGTAGTTTCCATCACCTTCCCCATAGGGCGGAACCGGACGGGCGGGGATCAGGTATCCAGCCCTGCGTAATCCAATTCGGACAGTCTGGGGGCGAACCCCAAAAATCTCGGCAATTGTATCAGTTGATTGACCCTGAACAAGTAGGGCTTTGTATTGCTGACCCCGCAAAATCCCCTTTTTTCGGGATATATCGACTTGAACCATGATTAATCCTCTCGCACTTTTTGATGTATGCTTTATTCTAAACTGAACCCCAGGAAACAGAGAAGAGTCCTGGGGTATAGACGAAAATGCTTATGGGGCGGGCTTGGGAGGCTTTTGAGGTATTAGAAATAATTTAGTTAAATCGTCTTAACCAATTCAAACAAGGCATTATCTCGATTCAACCAGCCATTCAAAAACACCTTTTGGCTGGCATCCTCGACTACTCGCTGGTGGCGATAATTCATCCGGGCCTGGCAAAGTTTTAGGGCGGTTTCTCGATTGTTATTGGCCAGGACAGCGGCGAGAGTTCTGGGGCCAAAAATACCGTCCACAGGTAGCTTCAGCACTTCCTGGAGAAACATCGTTGCCCCGGCAACGCCAAAGTTAACGCAGGTATCGAAATCTGCGATTTCTAGGGCATCGTTCATCTCTAAGGTGCGGGACTCCCATCGCCAGTAATTCTCCCGGTAAATTCGCTCAGCTTCCGCCAGGGTAAGCTTAGCGACATCTTGCCGGGGTAGTTTTTGGGCAGTACGCCAGCGATCGTAATTAGCCTGAGTCACGCCCCGGTTCGTGCGTCCCCCATAATCATTAACGTGGTCAGCCAACCCCCCTTCCCATTTCAGGGCAAATTGCAAAGCCTTTTCAAAAGCACTTCCCTGGGTTGCCTGGGATGGCTTAATTCCCTGGCGCAACTGGGATTCTAGTGCGTTGGGCGAAACATCAATAATGCGACCGTCCAGGTTGATCCACAGCCGCAAATCGACATGAGAGGGGTATACTTCGGCTCCCCCTGCTCCCGTGCCACCCTGCACTCCGATGACCTGACCCGCCTTTACCTTGTCTCCCGCCCTGACCTGGAAGGATTTGGCGTGAGCATAGGCCGTATAAACCGGGTAGGACTTCCCCTGATATTTGTAACTCACCACGGTTTCAACGTGGCAGCGATTCCCGTAGCCGCCTTCTAGCCCCACTCTTGTCACTGTCCCGCCATACCAGACCCGGATCTGCAGGTCGGAGACATGGTAATCGACTCCCAGGTTGCGATTGGACTCAGGCAGGCTCATCAGGTTTCCTGCCCCGAAAATTGCCTGGGTTCCTGGCTTCCAGCTATGCCCGTGGGGTTCCATAAACCCCCCGGTAAATGTCAGCGTCCCCAGGACAGGGCTTTTAACCGTGGGATAGTCCGGCGATCGTAGCTGACGCTCTGGCACCTGAAAATCCAGAGGAAAAAGTCCCACCCCAGGGGGAGAGGTTCGAGGCTTGCGGTAAATTCTGACCCAGTTGGCCTCGTCTGATAACAGGGTGTTATCAAGGGCCTGGATTTTTTGGCCCAACTCTTCAACTGCTGCCCGGTGCTGGGGAACGGTTGGATCGTAGAACTCGAAAAAGTCCTCAAATTTTTGGGGGGAGAAGGTCGGCATAAAAGGTGATTAATCGCAGGATGTTACGATTGTACCTCCCTGCTTAAATGTCCATTAATGGGATCGGTAGGGCGAAATTCAATCCGCCAGATCCAACGCAAGGGAAGTTTCCAGCCATGCCGCCTGAATGCTCGGTATTCCAGTAGCCAGATGCAGAGGCGCAACAAATTAATAACGACGGGGTTGATCCAGTGAGGGTATTGATTGTGGACATATTTACTGCGGTCGATCAATACCCGCATAACCTCCTGGGTGGTTGTCCCAGCAAAATAAGTGTAATTGCCAGGATATTTTTCGCGGGGCTGGTTCCGCATGACAAAGCGAAGATTGCTATGTTGCTCTGTGCGGGTATCTAGCTCTCTCAGCCCATAAACATGACCTGGGATATAAACCTTCATCATTTCCTCCTCGACTTTAACCAGTGCTGTAGCATGGGGAGCCACATCTTCCAGTAAAAAGTGGCTAAAACAATACCTAGAAATACACCCCTGGCGAAAAAGTATCTGGGATTGGTTTGTGTCCAGTCAGTGAATAAGCTCATGGTTTTTGGGGTTCCTTGTGTCTGCTGACCATCAAATACATCGAGTTAAAAGGATGTTTGCGAATTTTGACCACTTTGCCACACAAGCATTTGACCTCCTGATCGCCTTCCAGGACGGTCAAGAATCCGTTTTTCATCTCTTTGAGAGACCAGTAGGTTGCCCCACTCCAACTACACCACTCAGTTTCTTGTTTCACCTCATCAACCCTCTGACGGTGGAACGTAGGCTAACAGTTCATCCAGCGACATCCCCTTAAACTCCTCAAGGGTAAGCCCCATCAATTTCAGGCTTTTCCTCAAAATAAAATAAATTGCCTCCTCGGTGAGATGAAATTCTCTGGCAGTCGCCCAGGTTCTATTCCGACAGGGCTGATGCTGCTTAAGGGAAACCAGGACTTTTTGATCCCGCTCTTTTAATTCCTGGAAAGCCAGACTGGTTAAAGATCTTGGCCAGGCTTCCTGGGTGTCAATGCACAGCTTATGCTTCACCTCTTCCAGGTCGAGGGAGTCAACAAACTGCCAGCCCTTGGGGGTGTACTGCCAAATCCCTCGATAGCGGTCTTTTCTCAGGTCGGGGTCATAAGTAACCAGTCCCGTGTCTGCCAGGTAGACCATTGATTTGTGATCAGAAGGGTAGGCATTCCAGCCCCCCGGCAGCATCTTAAGTAAAATGATTAGCCGTTCTTTTGGGGGAAGAATAAACTGGGTTTTTCGGTGAACCGTGATTAGAAAGTAACGAGAATTGGAAGCATGAGGGCGAAACCTAACAACTCTTCCGCACAAACATTTAACCGTCTGGGTTTCTACTGAAACCTCAGAAAAAATGCCTTAAATTTGCTCGATAGAGCGATAAACCTTGCCGCTCTGTTCACACCGTTTCTGCTGATTCTGACTCATAAACCCTGTATCCTTTTACAACAAATTCCCGCCCATACTTTGCTGACAACTCAGCAGCTTTTTTCTGTGCCTCCGCCTTGCTGCGGTAATTAAAAGTGCCGCCGCTCTTGCGCTTAACGGGGGTAAAGATGGCGGCAAATCGTAATCCGTTTTTAGGACTCCAGCCAACCTCCTCAATTTTGCTGGTTCCAACCTCATAGCGGTAAAAATATTTAGCCATTACGGTTCCACCACCCTTTGCCCATTGATTGAAATCCTGGTGATTTGGCTTTGAATGCCATTGCGGTCAAAAATCGCTTTTAGAGCCTTAGCCTGTCGCTTGGCATTAGGGTAAGAACTGAGCGCGACATCGAAGCTGGTGCGGCCCGTTTCATCCTCGATCCAAAGTTCTTCCTGTCTGACGTAAATGTTGATCATGGCTTGTCTTTGAGTTCACAAAAAAGATTAATTCTTAGCTCCCTGCACGAATACTCAGCAAGTGGATGATTGGGGCGACATCGGCCTATTTTGGGATACCAGAAATATCCAACAACCCTCATCCATTCGTGATTGCTATACCATTCCTGAGCCACCCCGCAATTCTGGCATCAGCGAATTCGCCTGAAAGGGTACTGCCGGTTTTCTCCGATATAGAGCCAGCTATGGCGCATCATCAGTTTCCCCGTCAGCGTCAATAATCCCCAGGTAGTCATAGCCCCACTCCACTTCGTCAGATCCCAAAAATTCCAGGTAGTCTTCAAGAGCCTGGCGGTTTGCGGTCTGGGTTCCTGGCACAATCCGCCAGGGTTCTTTGTTGGCAAAGTGGTATCTGAAGATGGCAAACCCTTCTGAGTCGGGGTCGCCCCCCATCGACAAAGACCTGATCCGAAACTCAATCGCCATAGCCCTGAGGGTGCGAATACAAGTGCCAATCGTGTCAGGTTCAGAGGCGATGTTAAGGGGGATGGCGACCTTAAGCCCATCTCCCCATAAAATCTCTTCCTCCCCAAAATGGCTGTTATCAGGGTCAAGCATGACATCAGCATTCCAGGTGGGTTCAACCTGGGCAATAAACTGGCTCAGGCTGTACCCCCATTCCCAAGCAGCTTTAGCGTCTTGTTCGGCGCAATACCGATCCCAATCCTGACTAGGGTAATATCCCATACGCTTTCTCCGAGGTAATCAAAACATCAATAATATTGCTTCGCTTCATCTCTTTCTTGATTAGGTCGCAATACAGGACAGACAGGGCTTTCCCATAGGTGGGAAACAGCTTAGCTTCTCCCGGATCAGGCACGAAAATCCCGCCCCTCCAGTAAACCTTTTTGCCGTCCTGCATCCCGACAATAATTTGGTTCATACTTATCCGCTTAAAATGTATTTGTTAACCAGCGGGCGATCGCCCATCGACCGAACAGTGTCCAGAGCGTGGGATAGGGAGCTAAAACAACAACGGGTAGAATTGCCGTAGTAGTTCTGAAGGCAGGTAATCCTACCCTCAGAAATCACCAGGGCAATATACGCTTCGCACTCTTTCCGGACATAAATCGCCCAGAGTTCGCTAGGGGTAATGGAGACAAATTTCATGGGTTTTCCTGGCTTGTGACATATTCGTTTATTTTTGCTCTTGCCTCCTCAATAGCAGCATAAAAATCCCGCAAATCGTCGTTGGTGAAAATAAAGGCTGAATTTGAAGAAACAGCGATTCCTCCCCTGTAAACCTTAATCAGGATGTTTGCGTGTCGCACTACTCTAATCTCAACCCGCAAGTCTTTCAGGTTTTCACTCTTTTGACCACAGAGCTTTGCCTTCCATCGCTTGCGGTCTTCCTCGCTCATGTTGGAGACGTACACCCCAGGCGGGGCACCGTCCGCCGAAATGCCTTTCCATTCCTCGATTGACATTATTTTTGCGGGCTTGTCCCAGGACAAAACACTCATGCTGACTCCTCGGTTTTTCCAAGATTTTTAATTGCTTGACTAAGCTGATAAACAACCTCTCCCAGGCTGTAATCCTGCTTTTTGGGAACACATTGCCCAGGGTTCCAACACAGGGCCAGCCAGGGGGTCTTGCCCCGGCCCCTGACTTGATGCAGTCGTTCAATATCTAAAACAATCTGTGTGCCGGGGGTAGGAGGATAAAGCCTGTACTGGCGGCTACCACTGAAAACCCAGCCATCATTTCGCAGGATCATCATGGGCTGCCAGAAAGCACCCCCATCGTGATGCACCCCGACTTTCATGCCCTGCATTAAGACCAGATCGGGGTAGCCCTGGAGATACCAGGAATGCAGTTGGCGATCAAAATAAGATTCCTGCTGCCCGCAAACTGCCAGCAAGGTGTCAGCAATTTCCCTGGCTCGACTAGAAGAAACCCCCCAGGACTCATGCACTAGCATCGCCACTCCCTCCCAGGTATTTCTGCTTCAGCTCTTCAATTCGTTTGGGGGTGAGGCGGCCATCTTTGTCTTTGGCACAATTCCAGACCTCTCTTGTGCATCTCCATCTTTCAGCAAACAATAATCGCAAATCCACTAAATCGACCCAGGGTGAACAATAGTTTCGTCCTCCGTTGTCCCAATAGCTATCGCTGGGCCACTTAACCAGGGCATGGGTTTCATTCATCCCCAGTACCATCACCTCACTGGGGCGGGTGGTTGTGCCACTGGTGATGGCCCGCTTTATTTCTTCTTCGGTGTACTTCTGTTGCATGGCTTCAAATAGGTAAAGACTAAGCCCCAGAAGGCCGGGGCAGGTGGGGCTTATCCCCGCAGGCTTTGAATAAAAATGGTTGTGGCGACGGCTCGGATACTTTCTTCGGTCTTGAGGGTTTCGCCAGTTTTTTCTTCCGCAATCTTCAGGCAGTAGGCAAAGAAGTCCCCATAGGTCTCTGCCAGGGCAGCTAGCTCATGTTTCTGGCTGTCGGTAAACACGCTGGGATATTTTTTGCGAGGTTTCTTGGCCTTGGGCTGTTCGTCGGACTGGGGATCGGCGGCTGGGGGTAGGGCTAAGCGTTTCATGGGCGTATCTCCTAAAAATCTAGTTATAGTATAAATCAAAAATTAGAAATTAGCAAGCCTCAGAAGGCGGTTTTGTGGTGGGTTTTGGCTCGTAATTGAAGCGTTGATAGAATTGATTTTGCCAGTCTGAAGGTATCTTTCTCCAGGCAATTCTTCTGCAATAAGTCTTGAGATATTCAGGAGAAATGCTGGTAATACAAAGTGAATAAAGGTTTTCACTCAGGGCAGTAGCAAGCCCTTCGTATAGAAGCTTGTCTTGGGTCTTGAGGTAGTGGTCAGCCGTGTCTGGGTCAATACAAAGATATTCGTTTTTCCCTTTTTCCTTGTAAAAGCGTATGCCGTGGGGAATGCCGTGGCGGTTCTTGGTCATGTCGTCTGTCATCTCCTAAAATCCTAATGATAGTATAAATCAAATTTTCTCAAAAAGCAATACACCAATACAAGAATTGGAATCAAATATAAAACCAGAAACAAAATTGTACTTTGTCGCCAAAAAGTATAATTTGCCCTCATCCCTCCCCAGCGGTGCGGAGCGGGCGCGGCCCGGCGATCGTCAATTTCATCTTTTTGGGGGAAGGAAAGCCACCTGGGGGAAAGGTTTGATAAACTGGGGGCCTGGTGTCTCCAAGCTGGTAGGTCGAACGAAGCATCTAGCGGTAAAAAGACATCTCCTAAAAATCTCTACAGCCCGCTGCCCTTGGGTGGCGGGTCTTTTTTTTGGGCCTGAGTCGTTTTGTTATCACTTAAGTAAAACTTATCGGTCAATTTTTCTCTACTTTATACTCTCCAAACTGTATAAAAAGTTGAAAGCAGTTGAAAGTCATTCTACCCCTTGCCCAGTAAGGACTAGAAGCCCCTAAAATAGGGTTAAGTTGAAATAGGGCACCCTTTTTTCTATAACTTTACAAAACTTTACAATACGGTTAAAAATAAACGGAAATGACAAATTCAAGCATCACCCCCCTCTAGAATTCTCTCCCGTGTCCGTAAAACGCCCCTCGCGCCCGTTTGAGGGGGTTGAAAAGGCTTTCAACTTCTTTATACAACCTTTCAACTTTTTATACAGTTTGAGGAGAATATGTTTTTAGCCCATAAGCCCGATTAATAGTCCCTCCTGCTCACCAGAAATCCTACTTTGCTGCGATTTCTCGTAGTATTTGGGTATGGCTGGATGGGCAACGCTACTGGATGTTGAGGCAACCACCCTTTTTGATCTGCGGGCAGAGGAGATCGATGAGGGAATAACTCTGTTTGAAAAATTTGTTCCTAACCCTGGTGGACAGACCCTTTTTTGTGAAGCAACTAAATTTGATCGGATTGAGCCACTGGATCATCGCTGGGTGGCCTTGCTGGGTGGCATCGGTAGTGGAAAAACGTACACCGGGGGAGCCTGGGCCGCCAGCCGCGCCCTGCTTGACCCCTACAGCCGGGGATTAATTACTGCCAATACATTTGGTCAGTTAGCTCGGTCAACACTGGTGGGACTGGTCGAGGTTTGCCGCAACTACAATATCCCCCTGGAACCCTGGCGGGATGGCATTGAAGATCAGGCCCTCGCGATCGCCAATTGCCAAAGGTGTTACATCGGCCCGGATCGGGCGTTTGTCTATGTGCTGTCGATGGGGTCGTTCCTGGGCAAATCCCAGGCGGCACGGGGGATTCAGGTGCGCTGGGCCTGGTCAGATGAAGCTGCTTACGCGCCGGAACAAGCCTTTCAGGTGTTGGATGGTCGGCTTGGTCGGGGGCCAGGTCAACTAAAGGGGCAGGGCATTGTTACTACCTCTCCCAATGGCTATAACTGGGTCTGGGATAGGTTTGGAGACCCAGAGCGGGACGCTCGAAAGAAAAAAGTTTATGTGATGTTTCCTTGCCCCACAAAGGAAAATATCAAGTACCTGGGCGAGGATTACATTCTTTCTTTGGAAACCAACTACACCGAAGAACTGGCTCAGCAGGAGTTAGAGGGGTTATTCGTTAATTCCACGGTGGGGCGGATTTACAAATACTTTGACCGCAATAAACATGCCCTGTCCGGGGAAGATGCGGAACTGCTTCGCTACAATCCCAAGTTCCCTGTTCACCTGGCCTTTGACTTCAACCATTCCCCCGCCTGCGCCACTCTATCCCAGATTCGCAACGCCGAAATTCATACATTCAAGGAATATTATCTGATGGATGCCGACACCTATGAGTTGTCGGAGTTGATTATCGAGTGGCTACAGGAAAAGGGTCATTGTGGTGAAATTTATGTTTACGGAGATGCTAGTGGGTTTGCCAAGTCTGCCGCCAGTCGCCTGAGTAATTGGGACATCGTTGCTTCTTACCTGGCTCAGGCCAAACTGGAAGTTCATTGGCGAGTCCCCAAAAAGAACCCCCTGGTACTGACCCGGATTAACTCAGTCAACTGCTTATTTCGTAATCACAGAATTTATGTTGATAAGGCTGAGTGCCCGGAGCTGATTAAAGACCTGGATAGTTTGACCTGGGATGGCACCAACATTGACAAAGCCGACAAATTGCGTAGCCACCTAAGCGACAGCCTGGGCTATCTGGCTCACACCCTGTACCCCTACAAGGCGATTGCTTCTTATAAGAAAACCGAAATTGCTAAAAAGAAAAGAATTATTCACTGATATAAAGGATTGTTTGTTGATATGTCTGCGGTAGGAAGATTTTTACAAAGATGTGACAATGCGCTGATAGCCTGGTGTCCCGGTTGTAAGTACGCCCATCCGTTTGACCTGAGCCGCTGGCGGTTTGACGGCAACACCGAGGCCCCCACCTTTTCCCCATCCCTCCTGTGCAACGCCGGAATCAGCAACGACAAACACCGCTGCCATGCCTTTGTTCGTAACGGGAAATGGGAGTTTCAGCAGGACTGTTTCCACGAATTAAGGGGGCAAACCGTCCCCATGGTGCCGATTAATGAAGACTGGGAGCCAGAGTCATGAGCAATGCTACCGAAAAACTCGCCGCCCTTCGCTCTGCCCTGGCCGAGCGACAACCCCGCGATCGCCTGGGGCGGTTTGCTCAAAAAGCGGCAGTAAAGGGGGTGGAATTACTAGAGAATCCTGTCACTCGCCGCGACCTTCTGGTTAACACGGGGGGCTTTGTCTCCTCTGCGGTTGCTGGTGCTTTGGCGGGCCCTGAAGCAGCTCTGGCTGCCGACCTGGTGGGTGCGCTGGCGGTGCGGGCGGTAGTTGTAGGCAGGGATCTGGTGCATTCCGCCAGGGAACAAATTGCTCACCGTAAAATTTATCAGGAAGCCAATGCCCTGAAAAAAACCGTCCTGGTGGGAAAAAAGATTTTTGCCGACCTTAAAAAAGAACACGTTAAGGAAAAAATCGATGATGATACTACCGCTGATGTGGTCGGGTGGGCGATTGGTAATACTGCCGCCAATTTCCTTTCTCACACCCTCCCGTCCTCCGTCGCCTGGATTCCTCTTAAGGGAGCGGCGGTAGCCATGCCCTTAGTGCCCAGAGTGGTAGGATTGAAGAAGGAGATCGCCCGTCGTGCCAAAGCTAAGTATGAAGCAATCCGATCTGGATACCCTGACCAAAACTGAGGCTTACCTAACCTCCATGCTGAGCAAGCACGGCGTAGAGGTAAAGGAGTTTTTGGAATACGACACTCAAAACGGGTGTTTTGTGGGGCGCGTTCTCAACGCCGACGACAAACCCTATGGCTTTGTCATCTCCCCCACCTCCTCGAAAGTGGTGGACGACGCTCCCCTGAAAACACTCTGTGAGCAAATTCCCCGCCCAAAAGGGTTTCAATTGTTTCCGAGAAAAAAGAAATAGAAATACTCAAGAATTGAATAAATAATATAAGCTTGGTATTAATCACCTCAAATTGTGACCAGTGCCAGAGCTTACCCTTCCCGCAAAAGCAGCACCCAAGACTCTTTTTGAGAATTTAATTTATCGCCACAAGGAGCATGAAAAATCCGAACACTGGGACTTGCTCTGGGCGATGGTTTCTGGTGGGGAAGCAATGACGGACGATTACAAGCGAAAGCTACTCTGCAATCCCGACAACCGCCCAGAGCCGATTATTAGGGAGCGACTGAAACTGGCGACCTACCAGAACAAGTTAGGGCCAATTTTGAATCGTACCCTCAGCCAGCTTTTTGAGCATGATTATGTAATCTCCGGGTCTACTGATCCGTTCTGGGAGGAATTTAGCAGACAGGGGGCACTGCTTTCGACCGACGATGATGCCCGCTGCTCCATGAAGGGGTTCTTGCATCAGGCGATGCTGCAAGCCTTTACCGAGCAAAAAGCGATCGCCCAGGTCGATACCCGGTTGGCGACGGGAGCTAGTAATCGGGCCGCTCAGCGAGTTATGGGGGAGGATCGCCCTTATGTCCTCCTGCACCGCCGCAGAAGCCTCTGGGACTGGGTGAGTGATGACAAAGGCTTTGTTTACACCAAGCTGCACCACCTTCGGGTTATCCGCAAGGGCTGGAATACGCCCCCCGTTTACCAACATGAATTCACGATTTTTCAGCGGGAAGATAGCGGTCGGATTACGGCTTCCCGATATTTGGTTCGCAAGACCCAGCAAGACCCAGCCAATCCCCTTCTAGATGTGACAAAAGCTGCCCAAAAGGATGTAACGGTTGTCGCAGACCGTAACGGGAATAACGAAGAGATCGTTGATTTGGAAATCTTCAACTACCCTAAAGGCACTTTTGAATTTCCAATCGTTACGCTCACCCTCCCCCCAGCCCTTTGGTTAGCCGACCAGCTCTATGATCTGCAGCGAGAGCATTACAATTACCGGGCGGGAATCAACTGGAAACTGCAAACCAATAATTTTTCGATGCCGGTGATCCTATCGGATGATGACGATCCCATGGCCAAGCAGAAGACTGGCGATGGCTACTACTGGCATTTTCCCGCCAATACCCAAATCACAAGCTTTAACAGCAGCACCGCTGGCATTAGTCAGGCGATGAGTTGCCTTCAGGCTAATTCGCAAGATTTTTACGAGACCCTACAGCAGATTGCGATAGCCGCCCAGTCTTCCCCTTCCGCCCTATCCCGATCCCAGGGGTCGCGGGAAATGGATGCCCGCCCTGAAGTATTACTGCTTCAGACATTTGGGCAATACGTCACTGAGTTTTTAGCTCAGATTTACAAGGTTGCGGCGATCGTGCGAGGGGAGGCTGTGGACTGGAAAATCGAAGGGTTCCGCGATTTTCTGGACGGTGGAACCGTGGAGGCAATTACCGAACAACAGGGTATTAAATCCTTGCGGATTCCCAGCCAAGCGTTCAATCAAGCGGCTACTGAGCGTTTTGTGGAGCGATATGGTCGAGCCAACCATTTCCCCGCAGAAGTGCTAACCCAGTCGAAGTCTGAAATTGCCCAGGCTCCCCTGGCCGACTTGATTGATCCCGCCCCACCCACGGGGCAACCGGAACCCGAATCAGCATAAGAATTTCTCCAAAGGACAATTATGTTTACTGAAGAGCAAAAAGCCGAATTGCAGAAAATGATCGCGGCGGGAGTGGTTGAGGGGATTAAGTCCTCTAATACCGCCATCCTGGAGCAAGTGCAAGAAAAGTTAAACGGGCTGGATCGCAGTATCGCCAGTCGCATCCCCCAGATGATTGATGAGCGGTTAAAGGCCAGTGACGAAAAACTCAAAGAAACCCTGACACCCCTGGAAAGTCTCAAGACCCTGGGCAATCCCGATGAATGGTTTTCCAGTAAGATTGACGCTTATCTAGAAAAACTGGCAGAAGAGGCCGCCAAAGAGGAGCAGGCCAGTAAGGGTCAAGAAGGGCGCAAGCCGAACGAACCTGATCCTGAACTGACTGCTGTACGCCAGGAACTTGAACAATTGCGGGCCCAGCGAGAAAAAGACCAGCAGGAATTCCGGGCTGCTATCAAAGCTGAGCAAGACCGTCAGGCTGATTTGCTGCGCCAATCCCAACTAAAAGACATGCGAGCCGCCGCACGGCAAAAGATTTCTGGGCTGGTGCATCCTGGGGCGGAAGATGACTTCCTCAAACTCCTGGAGGACAAGGGCATCCTGGTCGAAGATGGCGACAATTTTGTGATCAAATCTAAGGACAACTACGGGGAGGTTAAGCTTCCGCTGGAACAGGGTGTTCCTGACCTCCTGAAGAATCAATTTGGTTACTTTGTCCCACCCCGTCCTGGCACGGGCACGGGTAGCGGCCCCAGTAGCACCTCTTCTGCTCCGCCCGCGACTCAAATTCTCAAGCCCGAATTACCCGCCCAGGACATTTACGCCCTGGCTCAAGATCCTGCCAACTTTGACAAAATGCTACAGGATCTAGATTCCTTGGCCAAAGTTTAGTTTTGTTCGTCATCCTGAACCTTGGCCCCTTCGGGGGCTTTTTTGTGACCAGGAAATCGCAGTAAATTATTATTTTTCATGTTTTTGTGCTATTAATAGCAAAGAAAGGCTACCTCTGGCCTTAATAGAGGGCACCCGTAAGGGGAAACAACTCGCTACACCTACAGGTTTCCACCATGCCATTTACCGCAATTGGCGACGGGTTGCTGGAAAAATTGGTTGCTACCCGCGCCTTAACCCAACTTAATCGAATCAATGTTTACCCTCGTACCGCCATTGTTGGCTATGAGCCAGGAGCGTTTGAGCGGGGCAATGAAGTTCCTGTGCGTCGTCCCAAGCGGCGGCTTGCCAGTGACTTCGACCCCCGTGCTGGCTCTGACCTGGCAATGACCGAGGGTGGCTTTTTCTTTGGCAACGTCAAGCTGGAAAAACTTTGGGCCGATGCCTACCCAATCTATGGGCATGACCCGATGCAGTCCATTCAACGGTACGTGGTTGAAACCGCCTCCCAAATTGCCGATGCGATCGCCACACCTAACGATGGGTATATGTATGATTGCTTCCGCACTTGGAGCGCAACCACGGGCAATATCGCCCTGGGCGACCACCCCCCAATTGCCATCGTGGCCAACGAAGATTCTAGCGGGAACCTGATTGACTTTGATAACGCTGCTCTGCGGAACGTCGGCAAGGTTTTTGACAAGCAAAATGTCCCCGACACCGACCGCTTTTGCGTGATTTCTTCTGATGCTAAGTCTGCCTTTTTGGGTGATGCGGTCGTGGTGACAGGCTTTGCCGCCGCCATGATGCAAACTCAAAGTGGATCTGCCCTGCTTCAGGACGGATTACCCCAGGGTGAATTTGTGCGCCGCTACAACTTCAATGTTGGCGGGTCGAATACGGTCAAGGGGCAAGATGCGGTTACTGACCTATCTACCGCCTCCAATGCTCAAGCAACGATTAATATTTCTGCTGTTGCTGCGAACAACAACTGGACGTATGCCGACGAAGCTGTTGCCACCCCCGTGGGAGCCGTTGACGTAACCTTGGGGCTGGGAACAGGTAATGCCTTGACCCCTGGGGTCGCCGTGGGTAAGATTGCCCGCTTGGGGGCCACTAATGCTAGGGCGATTGCTTACGGGGTAATTCTGCGGATTGCCGCAACCGATCCCGAAAACCCGGTTATCACCCTAGTGCCCTATTCTCCTGATGGCAATGTCGTGTTGCCCTCCGGGATTGCGACCAACACTCCCTTCGGTATCCCCAGGATTGGAAGTGTTAATACGGCTCACCACCGGGAGGCCCTGCTGATGGCCAACCGAATGATTGCAGAACCGCGCCCTGGCTCTGGCGCAACCGCGATCAGTCTGGTTGATCCTCAAAGCCTACTTCCAATCCAGATCATCCAGGGAACCTATGAGCTTCGTCGCCTGCGGGAAAGCGTCGGCTCTTTCATGCTGACCGGCAGCAAGATCTCCGATCTTCGCAAGGCCGCTCTGATCCTGACGAAATAATTTCGGGTAATTGTGGGTGAAGTTGTCCTGCTTCACCCGCTGTGTTGATCAAGGAAAATTCTTATGCCAACCCTGTATTGCCCCCAGACAAATCAGCCGGTTCATGTGATGGATAGTCGGGTCTCTGATTATCTAAAGCTAGGCTACCGGACAAGTCCGCCTGGGGGTACTCCCAGGGCTGAGGTTGTTCAAGCCGTTGTTCAGCAGCAGGGGGTCAGCCTGGATGGCCGCCCAGTAATTGAAGTCAACAAGGATACCCTGGCAGAGTTATCCGAAAAACTGGAAGTGGCGACGGTAATCGCCCGCAAGATTCGACAGCATCGGCCCTATACTACCCCGGAAGACCTAATCAACGCTGTCCCTGAAGTCAACTGGCTGACCTATAACCTCGTTTTTTAGGGGGTCTCATGCCTCTATCCACCAAGGATATTGGGCTACTTCATGAAATTTTTGAAATCCCCATGACCAACACGGTAGTTGCTTCGCCAGGTCAGGGGATACCGCTTTTTCCGGCCCTAATCAATCACGAAACCTCCGCTAAAGAGCAGTTGCAACAGGGGATTGACCTGGTTAACGAAAGCGAGGATCTGGTAGAGCGGGTTCAGGCTATCCTGTCCGAGTATGAGGGATTTTCGACCGACCCTAGCAATATTGATTCACAGGGTTACAGTTTTCGAGCAAGCAAGAGTTTAAGGTCTATTCGCAAGGCTCTCTACCCCTATATTGGGCTTGTGCTGGATGGTGGGGGAAATAGTAATCAACTAAGGATGGGTTAAGAATGGAGATCGCCCAATCCTGCGGTGAAACAATAATCATAAAATTGCGGATTCAGAATCCTGATGATACCTATGTTCAGTTGGCGGGATATAGTGCCCGTTCTCAGGTACGCGATCCCAGGGGAAAGCTGATTGCGACGGCTACTGTTACGTCTGAAACAGATGCAACCAGTGATTTTTTTAGGCTCACCATTCCTGGCGAAGTAAGTCAGGGCATCGAACCTGGAGTGTATCTTTGGGACGCTTTAGTGCAAGATCCTGCTGGGGTTAGGGTTGAATATTTTTCAGCCGACTTGAAGCTCAGGAGGATGGCAACCAGATGGCCTTAATTATTGAACGAGAGGTTGTTGCCAGAATTGAAGTTCCCCGTACTGTTACCGTTAAAGCGGAGGCAGGGCAGGGGCCGTCTGGGGCGATCGCCCTGCAGTCTCATCTGGATGCCTCCGATCCCCATCCTCAGTACGTTACTGAAGCTGAATTGAATGAAGCATTGACTGATTCTCTGTCGGATTACGCCAGCCAAAGTGCGGTTGCGGCGGTTCAATCCCTGATTGAGGCAGAGGCAACAGTCCGGCAAGCTGCTGATACCGCCCTGGATGCCCGGCTGGATGCGGTGGAAGGCGATTTGCCTACCCGCGCCTTGGCGAGTGCCCTGGTGGCTGAAGCTGATGCTCGACAAGCCGCTGATACCGCCCTGGGTGCCCGGCTGGATGCGGTGGAAGGCGATTTACTTACCCGCGCTTTGGCGAGTGCCCTGGTGGCTGAAGCTGATGCCCGACAAGCCGCTGACTCAGATTTACAAACCGCAATAGCAGGCAAACAAAATGTATTAGGTTTTACCCCACTAAATCCAACAAATAATTTGTCTGAGGTTTCTAATCCGGCTACTGCTAAAGCTAATTTAGGATTAAATCTAGTTCCCAACTTTGATCCCACTGCTGGCGTTGTTTGGATTAGTCCTACCAATATTCAATGGTCAGCAAGTAGTAAGCCAACTGTTCGACCAATTTCAGTCAACGATTCAAATGCGCTGGTCGCAGGGGATAAGTGGCTTAAAACGACCAATAATACGTGGCACGACTGGAACGGAACCTACTGGCTAAAAAAAGTTCCTCCCGCAATGGCTAGAGCATCAGGTTTTGACATAAACAGTATGTTCTACACCTTAAGTATTTTCCCGCCACTCAGTAGCGACGGCTATCCCAAGTTTTTCCTCCGTCAAATCAGGGCATATATCACATTTGGGCTAGTAACTTGGGACTCTGATAATAAAGTAGATTTGCAACTACGGATGGCATCCAGAGATGCTTCCATTGGTAGTCCGATCGTGCTGCCCGATACGGTGGAAAGCCTTGCTGGAATCTATAACAAAAGAATAGTAGCTACCAAAGTCTACAACCAATTTGTAAGCTTCCCTGACGATTTTACGGGTACGGGTGCGCTTGAAATTAGAACCGTAAATCGAGTTGGAGATCCAAACCCTTCCGAGGGTTCTACTTTGTATGAAATTGAAATGTTCCCGGTGGAGCTATAGGAGTTATAAAAATGGAGCGCAATTCAACAACGCTATACCTGGAATCGCCTGGATCGATAACGCCTGTCCCCTGGGTGAACAATGCCCCTGTGTTTGATAATTTTACAGACCCCACACTCTCTGTTTTACAAAAAGCTTGGGCTAATTTTGTAGCGTCTGGGCAACAATTAGAAGTTATTTCTGATTCCGAACCATCTATTCCTGAAGTAAGGCCCGACTGGCAGGGATTTATGAACGGGGTGGATTTGCCATCAGAAGGAGGAAACGGGCTATATGATGAACTCCAGATAGATAAAAGATGGGCTATTCATCCTATTTCAGGAGAGGAACTAGCCAAAACAGTTGGATCACAAGCTGATGCGGTTTTTGATTTTTGTAAGGATGCCTTAGCTCAAGAACCGAATAGCTTAGACATCCGTAATCTAACCTATGTAATATACTCTGTATGGCCTCTTTTGAACGAGTCGCAACAAATTCGACTAAGAGAATCAATAACCGATAACAATATTCCGGTTTCTTTACCCACCTAAACTAATGAATATTTTTGTTTTGCTCTCTTTTTTGTCTGGTATTATTTCAAGCCTTTTGATAATGGGCTTGATCGAATCCCTGGTTAAGCCTGCCTCAGTAAAACTTTTTAAGCATGGACTCCCCGAAGTTTTGGCGGATCTCTATGTTTGGTTGGATAATCAAATCCTGGAAGGCAACATTACCCGCGAACAGGCAGAAGCCGGGTTCAGGGAAGGCTTTAGAAGGGCGACGGGGGATGACTGGAATCAGGACTGGGAGGACTACGAATTTGCTGAGTTCCTGAAAAACTACGACATCCTGATTCTGCTGGGCAAGCTGGCTGACCGGATCAAGCAATTAGCAGCCGATCCTGGGAATATACCGCCTGGGCTGATTGGGCTTTTTGTAGCTCCATCCCCAGGTAGCCCGCATGAGCCGGGGTGATGGCTGGGTTGTCCTGGCAAATTTCCCGCAGCAGAGTCAGGGGGTTGCGCCCCGAATAGCAGCCCACCACTACCCCAGTTCCGGGGGTGGTCTGTTGCACCACAATCTCCCCGTCGATCCACTCAATAATGAAATTGCCCACGGGGTCGGCGTATTGCTGCTGTTCCTGGCGGATCAACCGGGGGTACTGCCTCTGGATCAGGTTGTCGGCGGCTTCCCAGCAATCATCATAAATATGGGCACTCTGGCTGATGGTCATCAGCGGGCCCAGCTCCAGGTTGAATCCGTGGTAGCCATTAATTTCGTTGCAGATATGCCGCTGAAGTGCCCGCAGACCGAAGGCGTTGCTGGGCCAGGCTGAAAACATATCGTTTGACCGGAACAGGGCTGTAAGGGTCAAATACCCCCGGACAATTCGCACCCAAACATGGTTTAAGCAAGGAGACCCACCCCGCTCATGGTCTCGGACATCCCATAGGCTCATCACGGCACTGGCGGAATCAGGATCGGCTGTTAATTTTTCTATAACCTGGGCAACCTGATCCACGCCAAACCAGGAACGCAATCGCTGACCATAGGTGTATTTGACCCGGACATCTTGGTTGTCCTCCAGGATTTGGGGCAAGTACCGAGCGATCGCCTCTTGGTTGACGGGAAGGTAGTCGGGGACATAAAACTTTTCTGGCTCCCCGCCGACGATAGCGGTAAGGTTAATAAGCTCTTGCCATTTCCCGCTAGAGCAGGGGCGGGGCACCCCGGTCTTACGAATTCGCTGAATAATTCTCACCCAGGTTTCGGCAATGGTTTCCCCCTGGATGCGGTGCCCGTATAGCGGGCCGGGCAGGAGGTCGCTTTTGGCTTCTCGCAGGGGGAAGGTGGCGGGAGCAATGGCAGGGCGAACGTAATACTGTCCCAGCTTGTTTAGTAACACATGGAGGTCGCCATCGGGGTTTGAGGAAAGAGCGACGGCAATCGACCGGCGATAAGCCTCCAAAACATCTCCGTCAACTTCCCGATCAATATAGCCCTTAAGTAGATGCGGGGAGCGCACTACCCAGCAAGGCTGTCCTGCGTCGTCTATTCCTTCCTCAAATCCGTTAAGCCAGAAGTCGTAGAAGCGGCGGACTCCTCCAGTATTTTTGTCTTCCCGTGTCCAATCCAGCAAAAGAATGTGTTGATACTGGGGGTTGGCGAGAAGATTGCGAATTAGGAAGTTTAAGCCCCTGGTGGGGCTGTAAAGCTGCCCAATGGCGGCATAATCGCAGGGGTCAAGCCGCTGGGCGATCTTCTTGGCGGGAGTCCAGCCGGTCACAACGATGTGACAGCCTGTACCAATAATTACCTGTTTGGATTTGAGGATGGGGGTGTAGGTCATCTTTCCTTTATGCAACGTACAAAGTAATGGCAGGGCCCAGAAACTTTGCCCAGGTTGTACCAGTCCAGGCCGCTGATAATTGGCTGACCGCAGGCCACGCAATCAACCTGAGCAGGCCAGCCCGCTTCTTTCAGAATTTCTACGATTTTCGGGGAACCTAATTTGACGGTTTCGCCCGTCCAATGCATCCAGGTGCCCAGGGGAAACACCGGGCGACCCTGCAGCCAGCGCATGAGCTGGTTTAGGGCCATGCAGCAAGTCCCCCCGTGTGCCCACTGACGATACCAGACCGGAAATTGACTGCCCTGATCGGCGGCCCATCGTCGTTCAAATCGCTTGTTGCGGTCGTGCCTTCGTACCCAACAGACATACCACCTACCTTCCCGTAGCTCGATGCAAGTGTCAGGAGCAAATAGCTTTAGAGCTGCGTTAGCGGCTTGCAGCCGCTCTTTTTGGAATCCAGAAAAAATAGATTCAATCGCTTCTGGCAGGGTTTTCTTTTCGCGGATCAAGCGGCCTCCTCAACGCTCTGGTCGGAAACGATTGGCGAAAGAATATGAACAAAATGGAGGTCTTCGACCCGGATCGGATCGGTGGGCCGCCCAAAAGTAATCTCCACCACATCCCCTGAAACGGCTTCCAGACATTCCAGTAGGTACTTAATCTGAGCCTTGACTGTTCCAGTGGTGGTACAAAAGCAATCTATCTCCTCGGTTGCGGTTCGCTCTCGGTCTTCCAGGGTGAGGGATTGGGTTGTAAAGTGCAGAGACACAATCCTGGCGATCGCTTTGAGTCGCTTCAGAGCATCCACGATTTCTTTGCGGTTGATCCGCGCCCGATGGGGAGGCTTGGGGAGTCGTTCCATCATTTGACGTAGGGGCGGGTACTCTCCCACCATCTGGCGAGTCACCAGCTCCCAATTGTCCTGCCGGATGCTGATTTGGGCTGGGTCAAAAGTCAGGAAAACGGGAGCCTCGGAAAACCTTAGTCCCTTCAGGACATCCCCCGGAATCACGCAGTTGAGGCCCGGCAGATCGTAGGGGAGTCCCGCCATTGCCATTCGGTGCCCGTTGATGCCATACACGTCGATTCCGTCCGGGGTGCTGAGCAGCCTTAGCCCCTGCAATACCCCCTTAGAATCGTCCGTGGCGACGGCATAGAGGCAGGTTAGAGCTTCTTTCCAGGCCGTCCCTGGAATTTCAATGGGGGTTTCTGTCATGGCAGGAGGCAATGGGAAAAGCTCTGGGTTAAGGCTGTCGAGTTTATATTTACTTCGCCCCTGCTTCACCTCCAAGCGGGTTTCCCCGTCTTTTAGGGATAGCTCCACCTTATCCCCCGGTAGTCCGTTTAAGATGGTTTTGAATTTTTCCCCAAGGATTAAAGCCTCCCCAGGTTCCTTAACTTCGGCTGGCAAATCAATCTGCAGTCCGGTCGTTCCATCTGAGGCATATAGCTCCAGGGTATTCTTGTTTGCAGCCAGCAAAAAACACTTTAATTCGGGTTGAGTATTTGCTGTCGGCAGCATCTTTTTGAGTCGAATTGCTGCCTCATTTAGAGTAGGTAAATCGGCGGCTAGTTTCATGGTTTTGGCTAGACACTAAGCGGGTAGGCGAGAGGTAGATTTGTTAGTGACTACTGGATTTTGAGATGAATTGATTCGCTCGGTTGCCAATTCTATGTAGTCGAGATTGAGTTCAATTCCGATGTAATTCCTGTTATGTTTTTCTGCGACATAGCCGGTCGTTCCGCTGCCAAAGAAAGGGTCTAAAACAATGCCTCCCTCTGGACATCCCGCCAAAATACAGGGTTCAATCAATTCAGGTGGGAAAACAGCAAAGTGCGCCCCCTTGTAGGGCTTGGTTGAAATTCTCCAAACATCTCCCAAACCTTCCTGCGACAACAAGTATTCGTTTAACAGGTCGGGGTGGTTTTCTTCAAGCCATTGGGCAAGGTTTTCTTCGTCAACACCCCAAACACTGCGACGGTTTCGCTTTTCCCATTTCACCCCAGACAGAGCCAATAATCCAGCCTTGGTGCGATGCTCCTCCGTGTCACTGTTTGCATAAGCATCGGTATACTTGTGTCGCTTGTTTCCGGCTGGCTTACCGTTGGTAGATAATTCTTTAACAGCTTCATTGTCAAAATAATATTTTTCCGACTTTGACAACAGAAACACGTATTCATGTGCTTTCGTGCAGCGGTCTTTGACGCTTTCTGGCATCGGATTGGTTTTTTGCCAAATGATGTCTTGACGGAGATACCAGCCGTCATCACGCAAGGCAAGGGCGACACTCCAGGGAATGCCAATCAAGTCCTTCGATTTGAGTCCCAAAGGTGGTTTTCGGGAGGTTCCGCCATTCATGCCGTCATGAATACCCTCCCTATCCCACTTTGATTGTGGAGGTTCTTTACCACCTTGACTTGCGTAACTATCTCCCAGGTTTAGCCACAGCGTCCCATCATCACGCAAAACACGCCTCACCTCTCGGAACACTTCAACTATTTTGTTGACATACTCCTCTGGTGTTTTTTCAAGCCCAATTTGTCCCTCCACCCCGTAATCGCGCAAGCCGTAATAAGGGGGCGAGGTAACACAGCAATGTACGGATTGGTCGGGCAGGGTTTTAAGAATTTCCCTGCAATCGCCATTTAAGATTTTGCCCGCTAGTTTCATCGCAAGAGGATATTAGAAATCACAATTTAATGATACAGCTTTTTGGCTCAAATTGATTTATTGATAAAAACAAAAAATAGGGGAGAAAATAACTTCCTCCCCTCTAGATCCTCTTAAAGCTAGCCCTTTAATTCTAGGACACAATGACCTTGTTGCGGTTATTAACCTAAAGAAATCATCGGACAAAATCCACAAGAGAAACCTATGACTCCAGGGCGTATCCTCCCAGGTGCCGGTTATCAATCTCAAAGAAGGAGATGTGGGGATTCCAGAATAGAAACTCCATTTCTGGGGCTTCCTGATCCTTAATTAAACTCTCGCCCTGCCTAATCCAAAATGCCTGGTCTTGGTTTGGAAAAGTGAGCTTTTCCACCAGCCAGCTCAGGGTTGTTTTTCTGAGAGGGTCAAGGGTTGGAGCAGGAGTTAGTTCTAACTCTTCAATCAGCGACCAGTTGGTATTAACGTGGCGATACTCATCCAGTGAAACATAGGCCGCCATCCGATCCAAAGATTGCCCTCCAAACCAGCGCAGTAGCCCCAGGGAGACCATAAACACCCCCAGCTCCAGCGTTCCAGCCTTAAGAATGGTGTGGTCGGGATGAGTTTCCCACAAATCCCGCAGGTTGTTGGCATCTTCCTGGACGGCGGGCCGCACCGGGTAAACCTGGGCCGCCAGATTAAACGCTCGGTCGTGGCGGGTTTCGTCGGCAATATTGGATTTGAGTAGGTCGATTGCAGCTTTTTCCACGGGGAGGTCAGAACGGGTTGCCGCCCCGATAAATGCCCCTACAGGTAATTCCAGAGCCAGAGCCAGGGCTAGGCAGCGTTCAATGGTTTCTGGAACACCATGCTCTTGAGACCGGAACGGCTCTTGGGGAAGGGCAGCGGGCGACCATTCTTCACGTTCGTGCAGCAAGTTGGCGTAATAACTCATTGTTGATTTTCCTTTTGGTGATCTTCCTTTTCTCTTAATTGTTCAACCATCTTTAATAAGTCCTGCCCCCACCCCCTTTCCAGGTCAAAGGGGCGGTGAAACAACAAATGGGGATAGCGGGGGTGTCGAGTTGGCCAGCATTCGCAATGAATACTGGGGATATGGGGGTAAACTTCATCATGCAAGTTTTCCATACCGCAATGTTGGGTCAAGCTCGTTTCCCCAGGCATCCCACCCCACCCGCTGCCGCCTTGCGAAAAGCTCCACGTAGTTCGCATTGGGATAAAGCTGCTCGATTCGCTCGTAGACCTCATCGGGCTTACGAGAATGTTCCTGGCGAGGAGCAACAATAACCTGAGAAACTGAATGGTCAAAGACCGGCATTCGCCCCCGAATACCCAGCAGACAAAGCTCGGCATTGGCCCTGGTGTAGTGGCCCATCCCCTTGAAAATCTTTCCATTTTTGGTTGTCTTAATCCAGGTAAAGCCGATCGTGATATAACGAAACCCCCAGGTTTCAATAATTTTTAATCCATCGGGCAACAGTGGAGCCGTCACCCACAAAAACAGGGCGCAATTCCAGCCGACCAGGGAAGCGACTTGCAGGTTAGCAATCTCCTCTGTCGAGAGACAGGGGTAGAAACTTTCGGCGGTACGCTTGCCCTTATTCCCCTTAAATACCTGGTATTTCCAGGGTGGATCGGCCAGAATTACGTTGTACATGGTTAGTAAGTGCCGCAAGGCTTTTTAGGTTTGGGCTTTTTCTTGGTTTTGGGCATTGTTTTTACTCCTTTTTGTTGTTAGTTAACCGTCACCACAAGAGCTACACTCGCCCCTGTCCAGAGAACACAAACTTTCGGACTCCGCCTGCCGCTTGGTGCGAATCTTGCCCTTATTAAGATGCTGCACGGCAATGGGGCGACGATAGTAGGTTGTCCATAGCACCGACTTCAGCCAGCGGGCCACCCAATCCCGATCCACGACCTCCCATAGCTCAAAACTGAGGCTATGGCTGAGTTCGGTGGTATTGTAAAGCTGTTGCCAAAGCTCAAACAGGCGGTAATGCCAATCCGGGCCGACCTGGGAAGCAATCTCAACCTCCCCATACTCAAAAGGCTCAGGATTAACTGCCTCGCTGTTCCGTACCCCTCGGGCCAGGATTGGGGGGCTAATTTCGGGGGTGCAGTGATTCCCGTAGATGTCCCGATGGGCAAAGCTGACCGAAGCAGTGGGGGCAATGGTGAACGCCCGTTCCAGTCCATAAGCGCGGGCCACTTCAGCCGCTTCTGCGATCCCCTTGGACAGGTTCCAAACAATTTCCCCGGCAGGATGGTCGGCGATCCGACCCCCTTGCATATACAGATTTAAGCATTCGACAAACTGGCGGTAGGTCACGCCCTGAATGGCTAGAAAATTGGCCCAACCCAGGAATCCCATTCCCACCTGACGATCCAGCTCAGGGGGAAGATAGATACTGCCTGCCATCGGAGACTTAGCCCAAACCCAACAAAGGATTTGCATGGTTTGAACGATCGCTGCCCGCAAATCTGCAGGGGTACGGCACTGTCCCCCATTAACATGGGCGATCAGGCAAGTGCCCATGTTAGGGATATAAATTTCTCGACAAACATTGCTGTAAATGCGGTTGCCATTTTTGTCATGGCGGACTTTTTCTAGCCAGATTGACCCTTCGTTGACTTTTTGGATAATCAAGTCCAGATGGGGGGACTCCAGCAGATTGTCGTCTACCGTGACTGCCTTTTTCAGCCAAGGAGTTTCAGTTAAAGGTAGCTTTAGGTACTCCTCGATCTGAGGATGGTTATACATCAAGCTGGTGGTGATTGCCCCATTTTTGTAGGTGCCGCCCTTGCGAATCACTTCATTGCAGGAGCTTAATACCTTCAGGTAGTTGGTCAGGGTCGGCTGTCCGGCGTAGGCAGCGATCGCCTGGTAAATCTTCAGGAACGACAGCGGGCCGGATGCCACCAGCCCTACTTCGTTTTGTGTTCCAGAGGGGCGCAAATTATTCAGGTCAATGTAGGCATAATGCTTGGCCCGAAGCTGGGTATAAAACTGCAGCCAGCTATCCTCAATCGGAACCTCGCCATCCTGCCCCGGCTCATCCATGGAATCAGCAACCCGGATCGCCCCCTCCACCTTGCGCCAGTTGGTCAGTTGCCCTTCCCCGATACTAGGAAAGTCGGGGTGGTCGCCGCGCAGAAAAAACCCCCAGCGATTCACATGGAGAGGAGCACCGGGCTTGAAATCATCCAGGATGTTATTAATACCCGCTGCTGCCCGTAGAGCCTTGCTGTTGTAAATCAGAGTTTCGATAGGGTCATCGCTATTCAGCACCTTAACCGTGCAACTGGCGGGTAAGGTTTTTCGCTCCGGGTACAACAACCAGGACAGCACTCGCCCGGTTAAGGCGGTGAGATTGGGATCGATCATGCCCGGAATTTGGGCCAAAACATCGGGGGAAACATCAAGTAGGGTCGCCATTGTTCAGTCACCTAAGCTATAGAAAACTCTTTATCTTCGTCCTCAACCCGCTCCAAAATCGTGGCGGCAATCATGTCGAGATATTGCGGGTCGTCAATCATCTTGGAAGAGAGAGGAAAAACCGTCCAACCAGCAGCAGCGGCATGGCAGAACTTGATGTAATCAGATTCAATCCCTGTGCCGCCAGAATGTCCACCCTTGGGACTCCAGATCGCCCCCTGGCATTCGATCGCTACCCTGGATTCCCGGTGGAGAAAGTCAGCCCGGAATTTCCGCCCTGGGATAAAAGTTTGTTCGGTTTCCAGGGGGATACGGGGATAGCGTTTTTGCCAGTTGAGCAAAAATTTCTGCTCTAGCGTGGATTTGGATGCCATAGTTTTTCGAGTCGGTTTCTACGTTGACGGAGAAGAAACAGGTAGCTGGCGATCGCCCGCATTCCCAGGGGGGTGACGGTGGAATAGCCGCGCTTTAGGTCGGCTTCTGGCAGATTGGCGGAAGCCAGTTTAGGATGGAGCCGGGCCGGGCAGCAACGGGCGGCATAAATAGCTTCCCAGTAACTAATCTCGTCACTGACTCGTAGGTGTTCAATGGCATAGCGGTTAACAGGAGTAGGCATACTAAATCGGCAAGTCGTCAAGAAGGGGAGTAGCTGGGGCGGGAACTGGAGCTGAATCAGCCCAGGAAAACTCAGGAAGGGTGGGGGGATTGACACAGCCAATGTCCTTCGGGTCAATCAAAAAAGTGCGGCAAGGGGAGCCACCGATAAAAGTGGCTACAATCTGATTGCCCTGCCATTCCCGTACAATCCTGGGGGTTGCCGTGATTCGGTCAGTGCGAAGCATAAGGCGGGTGCCGGGAAAAAGCTGAGCTGGATCAATCGGTTCTGCTTCTCGCCAGGGGTGGTTATAGATGGCATCCAGATCCAGGAGGTGGGCGGGTCGGTGTTCCCCGAAGGGCAGTAATCCCTCAAAGTAATCCAGGGGTACGGGTGGAATCAGATAATCAACGGGAACAGGTTCTAGCCAGGCCGTTTTAACCCAAACTGGTTCGGTGGGAATTAAGGGGCGGATGTCCTTGCGGGAGCGCAGGCAATAGGGATCGGGATTGACCAGGCTGATCTCCCCCCTCACCTCAACCAGGTAAACGACTCCCCCGTTCCAAGGACGACTTCCCCGGCGGCCTACCCGCCCCAGAAGGTATTGGCCTGGCCGCCAGGTGTTAGGGTCGGCGGAAGCTGGCGTAAACGGTAAATCTGTGGCAAGCATTATTATTCCTCCCACAGATACAGGTAATCCATTGCTACCCACCATTCCCCGTTTTCGTTTCTCAGGAGGGCGCAGTTGCCTTCAACCTGGATAATCGTGCCCATCTCCCCATTGGGGACACCGGATTCAATTAGGGTTTGTTGGTAGTTGTGGCTTAAGTCCAAAAGTTCTACCGAGCAAACACAACGCTGTCCTGGTTTAAGGGGATTTATATTATTTTGATGCGATTCGTCAGGCCCAAAATCGTCATCCTCCTCCTCGGTGTAGTCCCACAATCCGGCCTCTGGGTCAGCAGGGATGGAGGGAGACTGGACGGCAGGGGTAGAGGTGGTGGCCCATAGATCGGTTTGAATTTCTTCGGGGTTGGCGACCGGCCTATCCCAGTCGTCCCAGCCAGGTGTCACGGGTGACGGTGGGGGCGGGTCTGTGACTCGGTTGCGGGGAACGTCCCAATAATCTGGCTCATCGATCTCAATTTCCAGTGTTTCTTCCAGCTTTTGCTTCGATTCCGCCAGCTCTGGGCTGTGGGTAAAGATGCCGCCTTCAAAGACTCCAAAGCCCTTGAGGGTCATGTCCTGAAGAATGCTGATCGCTTCGCTGGCTCGAATCACCTTGCCATACTCGTTTTTCCAATTTTTCCGGGAAATTTCCGAGGGGGTGATACTGCCGCCTTTTTCCAGGCAGTAATTAATAATCTTCAGGTAGTAGGAAGGCAGACTGCTTTCCAGGGTACGGGCATGGAGAATGGTCGCCTGCCCATAATAATATTTGATAAGATAAATCGCGTTCTGGAAGGTTTCGGCAGAAATGTCTTCGGGAATGGGCTTAATCTCCCCAGTTTCCAGCCGCTCCCAAGCCCAATGGATCAGGTGCAACCACAGAGCCAGTCGCATCCCGTACCCTTCCAACTTGCCCAGGATTCCCCGCAGTCCGGGGGTGGTGGTGGGCTTAGCCTGTTCTCCATCCAGCCATCCCTTAATAAATTCCCGTACCAGGGGGCGCACCTTGACCAAGGAGCAAAGGGTTCCCTCTGGGATTTCCTGATCCAGGGTGCGATAGAGGTCTTCCAAATAATCCTTCAGGTAGGCCGGGCCGTCCAAGTCTGACCAGCGAGAGGTCGGGGTGGGGGGAGCCGCATACAAGAAGCGCGACCCCATCCCGTCTGGATCTTCGCCGCTGAGGTATTGGGGCAAAATGGCCTCCTGAATCCCCCCAAAAATACAAAGGTGGGACTCTGGCAGATAAGAGGAGCGGGTCATCCGGTTGATTTTGATTTCCCCAGAGTTCCAGCAGGAAAGCAGGTTTTGACGATCGCTACCCTTGCCGCCTTTGTATTGGTTCATGCCAGAAAACAGCCCTGCCAGTTCATCCTTTAATAGGCTCATGCCCAGCCGGTCTTTGGGATGTCCGTCGCTATGGGCCTGCATGGCGGCCTCAAAGGTGGCATCGTTTAGATAGTATTCCCGACATTTGGGGGGTTCCCGCAACATCAACTCCTCGTTAGTGGCCTCAGCCTTTTCGTTTTTAGAAAGAGCTTGCCAGCGCAACATAAACCGCTCATGCTCGAATTTTTCATCTTGGTAAACTCGGTCGGCGGCCAGGCGTAAGGCCACCAGGGGATCGGTGACGACTTTGGCGGCAGGAGACTTTTTGGAACCAGGCACCCCGACGATCGATGTCCAAAAGACGGGGTATTGTTTCCAGCCTTCCTTGATGGTGACAGCCGCTTTTCGTCCAATCAGCCCCCCGGTAATCGTCAAAAACGGCTGAAACAGGTATTCAATTGGCGCAGGCAGGGCGCGGGCCTGGAGGGTGAGCAGGTTGGCCAGTTTTTTGGGCAGAACGCGGCCCAGGTCTAGGCTGACCGAGCCGAGAGCCAGAATCTCCTTCAGGGCCGCTTTCTGGGTTTCCCCTTCGGCCCGGAGGTCGTAATCCTGGCGAATGCCCGCCGCCAATTGTTCAACGGTACGGAGGGGGATGCCACTCTGTTGGGCGTACTGCGCCAAAGCGATGGATTGCTGCCCCTTACCAAAGCTGTTAGACAGGATTCTACCAATGTCATCTTTGGCGGCAGAAAAATCGCTGTTTTTCGTGTTCGTGATCCCCACCTGCTTTCTCCATTCCTCAAAAGAAATTGCCTTAGCCTTAAGCTCCGCCAACACCCCAGCCCGCTCCTCTGGAGCAAAGGCGGTTAAATAATCGTCAATCCCTTTATATTTTTTGTCCCAGACAATAATTTTGACAATAGAGCCTTCGGCGGTAAGCAGTCGCCCCAGTCGATCTAGCCCCATCCGTACCCGTACCTTGTCGTGGTAGTCGGAATCGAAGGCCAGGTAATTTGTCCAGCCCAATCCAGAAAACAGCTTCAACTCTTCCTTGAGGGTGCCGCCCGCTTGTCCGTTTTCTACCCCTGGCAGGGAAATCGCGGGTTCCCCCAGGGTAAGCAAGCAGCCTGCCTTTTTAGCTCCTTCGGTCAAAAAAGCAGTTTTACCCTGGGGCACCACGGCACACCAGTAATTGGGAATGGCGGCATCCAAGAAAAGAGGGTGGGTAGCATCCCCGCTGGCGGAAAAATACTTGTTGACTGCTGGTGAGCCGTCGGCCTTGAATTCAGGCAAGCCATCTTTGGTGCGCTGCACCGGCCTATCTGGCTTGAACTGTCCGCCCAGGTTCGTGGGCTGATTGGTGCGGGGATCGACCCCCGCCACCCACCAGCCGGAGCCATGCGACCAATGCACCCAGCGGCGATCGTTGTTGCGATTGAGCCGCTGGTCGATGTCGCGGGGGTCGTCCAGGGATTCGATATTTAGGACGGCAATTTCTTGGGAAACTCCTGCCGCCAGCCACTCATTTAGATGATTTTCGTGTATCATAGGATTAAGTGATTTTTGTGATTTTCTCCGACTCGTTAAATTGGTAGCGGGTCGGTTTTGCCTTTGTTAAGTTCCTCGAACTTTACATAGGCCCAACCCGGCTTGTAATCCAGGAGTTTTGCCGCCTCCCGAAGGTCGTCCAGCGTAAGGCGAGGGATTGCTAAAAAGCGGTGAATCACCCAGCCTTTGGCATAGCCTTTTTGTCGAGCAAATCCGAGGTAATACTTTAGCCGCTCAATGTTATTGGTGGGTAGACTAACCTCCTGTAAATTAACGCCACGATTTTGGCGGATTTCGCGCTTAGTTCCGCCGAAAACATAACCGCACTCTGGGCACTCCTGGGCCGCAATAGGCACAATTGCCCCACACCCCTTACAAGCCTTTTCGAGAGACTTTTTCTGGTCACGGGTGCGAGTCACCCCTTCCAATGTCCAGATCCGATCCTCTTCGGGGAGTCCGTGGGTTTGCCAGTTGGAAGTGTGATCCAGGATGGTTGCAAACTCTTTGCCGGGGGACGGTCTCAGCCCTCGCCCAACCTGCTGCAGGTACAGGGTAAGGGATTTAGTCGGTCGGAGGAGCTGAACGCATTCAATCGCCGGTAAGTCGAACCCCTCGGAAGCGATGTCACAATTACTTAAAACGGTAATTTCACCCTCGGCAAAACGAGCTAAAATGTTCCGCCGCTCTTCGTCAGGGGTGGTGCCATCCAAATGGGCCGCCATGATCCCCTCTGCTCGGTAGCTCTCCACCACGTTTTTGGAATGCTGAACATTAACGGCAAAGACGATGGTTTGCTTGCCATGCGCCAGCCGCTTCCAGCTTTCCACGGTATCCCCCAGGAGCTTGGGCTTATCGGCGGCCATGGCCAGTTGCTTAAGGTTGTAATCGCCGCCCGTGGTACGAACCCCGGTAGTATCAATCTGAGGCCCGGCATAATATTTGTAGCGAGAAAGATAGCCATCCCGGATCAGTTCAGCGATCGTTGGGCCACAAATCAGATCATCAAAAAGGTCTTTGAAGCCGCTGCCGTCCAGTCGGGCGGGGGTAGCGGAAAAGCCAACGATCTGGGCGGTGGGATAGTATTCCAGGATTTTTTTGTAGGTGTTCGCCGTGGCATGGTGGGCTTCATCGATTACCACTAAGTCTGCCTGGGGTTTCTCGCGCCGAGCCAAGGAAGCGACCGACGCAACCTGGCAGGGGAGCAGGGGGGAGGAAGGGTAGCCCGCTTTGATGATGCCGCTGTAGATTCCGACATTCTCCAGGTGACGAGCGGCCTGGGTAATCAACTCTTCTCGGTGGGCCATTAATAGAGTGCGGCCACCCCGTCCGATAGTGTGGGAGATAATCTCCCGAAACAAAACGGACTTCCCCGAACCTGTGGCCGATTGCACCATAATCCGGCGATTGCCCCGCGACTGCGATTGATAGACATCTCCTAAAATCTGGGTCTGGTAAGGTCTCAAGCCCATTTACCGGCCCTCGCAGATCGCGTTAATCAGGTCGTCCAACACGATCCGCTCGGAATAGACTGGCTCCCCGTTGAGGCGGTTAATACAAAGAGCAAAGCCTTTGTCGGTGGACTGGATTGGGAATTCGTAGGTACGCCCGATCATTTGAATCAACCTGGTTTGAGCCGCTTTAGCCTTGGATTTATCGCTGAAAAAAGCGATTTGCATTCCGCTGGTGTTACTCATCCTACCTCGATACTAGAAATCACAGCAATTTAAGATTAAGCAAGCAAAAAAGTAGGGGGATGTGCCCCCTCCCGCAGACATGGTTACGGTAGTTGTCCGGTTAGTTTTTGTACCTCCTCTTCTTTTTCTTGCTGGAGTTCTTGCAGAAAATGACCGAAACTTGCCCAATCTTCGGGTGAAATTATCTGGGATAAAAGTAGAGCTAGTTCAGGTATTTTATCCTCTTCAATCAGGGAATTAATCATTAGGTCAAGGTCGGTAAAGGTTGTGATCATGTCAACAGGCTATTCTCTACAACAATACAATTGTACCAATCAAAAAAAAGTAAGAAAGGTGGTACTCACTTTTCTCACCCTTTTGCTTTTATTCTGTCACGGCTTCTACCTTTTTTGTGTCCTCCTGTCTTTTTGCGACAGTCCGGGCGCGACGGATCTGAATCCAATACAAAAGAGTAGGGGCGGAAATCCCAAAACAGGGGGCAAGATTGTTAAGCAAGGATTCGGTAATGGTGCTGCCCGTAAAATAGGTACTCCACTGACGGGCGGCAGTTCCAGTAATCGACTCCAATTCAGCCAGGGTAAAGTCGAGAAAATTTTGCAAGGTGTACGCTTGAATCATATTGTGTTAGGAAAAATCACATAAAATTATGATATATCATCCTATGGGCAGATGCAAGCCATTTTCCAAGAAAGTTATATTGCAAACACATAGAGTAATGCCTGTGGCACGAAAATCGTGCTAATTTAGGATTCATGACGGGATACTACTATTTACCACATCCAGACATGACGACAGCCAACAGCGACAAGAAGGAAAACCTCTGCCTGGCCAAGGCTTTCCGGTTTTTATTGGCGGAATACCCCGACATTAAACAGAAAGATTTGGCTGCACGGGCACAATTAACAGAAAACCAGATTACCAGTCTCAAGCGGGACGGGAATATTCAGGCTCGGTCAATCGAGCAGCTTATGAGAGCTTTGACCCTGGAACAAAGTCGCCGCCTGAATCAACTTTGGTTTAATTGCCTTGCGGAAGAGCGAAGTCAGCGAAATTGACTGGGCGAAGGCAAAAAACAAAAATACGAACGGGAGGGTAATCCTTCCGTTTTTTTGTTTAATTGCAGTTTTTTAAGGGTTGCGTCGTCGCGCAGGGGTATTAACTCAGCTTATAGGCAAAATATTTATCCTCTCTAAATTGTATAAAAAGTTGAAAGAAAGTTGAAGAAAGTTGAAAGCCCTTTCAACCCCCTCAAGCGGGCGCGGCGGGCGTTTTACGGACATGGGAGAGAATTCTAGAGGGGGGTGATGCTTGAATTTGTCATTTCCGTTTATTTTTAGCCGTATTGTAAAGTTTTGTAAAGTTACTAGAAAAAGGGTGCCCTCTTTCAACTTAACCCTATTTTAGAGGCTTCTAATCCTTGCTGGGCAAGGGATAGAATGACTTTCAACTGGTTTCAACTTTTTATACAGTAACGAGAGTTTAGCAAAAAGAAAAATCGACTGATTAATTAAAATTATGCGCTAGATTTCTAATAATTTGTGGCGGTTAGTACCCTTTTAAGGTGATTTATCCTCTATACTGTTGATCAATCACATCGCCCCCATACGCCCATGTCCCCCAAGGAATTGATCACCACTGAAGAAATGGCTCAGCGGCTTAATATTCACCCCAAGACACTGTTGCGTAAGCGTCCTCAGTTCAAGGCGGGGCAGCACTACTTTTCCCTCGACCCCCGCCAGGATCGGCCCACTTACCGCTGGGATGCCGAGGCAACGATGCAATACCTTCAGGAAACGAGTAGAAAGGCGCGACGGGCATGATTACCCCAGATAAGGTCAAGGTACTCAGTCAGCTTTTGGAGCAGTATTATCGCCAGGAAATCCCCAAGTCTCTGGTGCTGGATCGGTTTCTGGTTCGTTACAGCACTCCTGCTGACTTAAACGTATTGGTGATGTTGGCGGGGGCATTGGGGTACAAGCGGGGTTGGGCGGCTTATCGCTATCACGACTTGACTTTGACCCACCCTGTTCAGCCCGCGACCTTTCACGCCGCCGAGAATTCTCCCTTTTACGACTTTGGGCGATCGCTAGCCCAGGAAGCCTCTCGCCGGGTGAGCCAGGGGAATGATCCGTTTGAAGAATTTTTGCGCCAGTCGCGGGAACGGACGACAGAGCAGGGAGACCACAATCCCCCTAACTTTCGTACCGCCACCATCCCTCGCACCGCGCCCTCCCCCATCCCCCCATACCTGAGATCGGCGGCGGCGGCCCTGGGGTTATCCCATTGGCCAATTACGCTGTCCGAGGTCAAGACGGCTTATCGCCAACAGGCCCGCCAGTCCCACCCTGACGCTGGGGGTAGTGCAGAGGCATTTTTGCGGGTTCAGTCCGCCTATGAAAAATTGAAGGAGGCCGTGGCATGACTGATTCCAAAGAACAAAAAGGCTGGCATTCCGAGCCAATGACCTGTCTTAACTGTGGCCACGAATGGGTTGCTGTGTATGAGCAGGGCGAGAAGTTTTTGGAATGTTCCCAGTGTGGTTTTAAGTCCCCCGCCCCTGGTGTTACCGCCGAGCCGTTGCATCTAATAATTTCTCTGATTGGGGAGGATATGTATATTCGCCCCAGTCGCAAGGTTGAGCGACACTTGCTGTCAGGATTGGTGGCGGATGCCTTGTATATGTTGCAATCTGCCGAGCAAAAATACGTTGACCCCGACGACTGCCAAATAAATCTGATGGTTATGTATAGCATTCCCGACGAAAATTCTTAACCCAGGAGGATTCTTTGATGAACGGATTTTTCCCTGAGCTAAATATCGAGTTAACGATGGAGCAGCAGTTTCAACTGCGGTTAATGGAGGAGCAAATTCCTACTATGAGTACACAGCAAGCCAAGGAATTGTTACTGCAGGCTGCTAAGTTGATTTTGATGAAGGATTGTGTGATCAAGTCATTAATCGGAGCAAAAATGGAGGGATAATGACCACCTGTGTTATTGAGTTAACCAAGGGGCGTTTAACCCTGGTTTCGCCGGAAGATTATGAGTACCTAGGTCAGTGGAAATGGCATTGCGGGAGTGCCGGTTATGCCCAGGGCGGTCGCAAAGTTGGTGGTAAATCTAAAACAGTCTTGATGCACCGAATTATTGCTCAACGCATGGGATTGTCTCTTGATGGATTAAACGTCGATCATATCAATCGAGACAGGTTAGACAATCGTCGTGAAAATATTAGGGTCGTTACACGCAGGCAAAATTCCCAAAATACTTCAGGCTTTAAGGGTGGATGCAGTTATGACGTAAGCAGCACCAACAGACCTTATCAGGCCAGTATTCGTTTTAACGGGGTTTTGTATACTCTTGGGCGATATACCACGGAAGAAGGGGCTAGGAAAGCATACCAGAAGGCGTGTGCGGAGATTAATTCTGGGACATTTGTTCCTCCGTCCATTCGCCAGGTAAAAGGTTATTACAGGCTTCCTGGTAATCCCGCAAAACCTTATTACGCTCAAATTATGATTAATCGTAAAACCATCTTTCTTGGTACGTTTGCCACTGCCGAGGAAGCGGCAAATGCCTATCAAGAGGCCCGCAAAGGTTTTCGGAAAAATCTGCCTAGCTAAGCATTTTGTTCCAGTTATGGCGGCTTCGGTGATTTAACGGTTTGTTTATCAAATAGATGCCCTGGTTTAATAGCCGGGGTTTTTATTGCTTTTTCATAATCTTTTCATAAATCTCTTGCTGCTCAACCTCTGAAATCCAGTGGTGGTAGGTTTTTGTATGCACCGCAACCGAGTGTCCCATCTGCCGGGCCGCCAATTCTACCGGCATTCCCATTCTTAGGGTGCGAATGGCCCAGGCATGGCGCAGGCTGTAGAGTGTCCAGGGCATAATTACTTTGCGACTCGGTGCCCGAAATCGCTCCCCTGCCTTCTTCCCTAATTGCTTGTTGGTGTAATCATGGATGGGTAATTTGTAGGTTTGGCGCAGATTGAAAACCTCAATCCATTCTTCCCGGAAGGGCCAGACCTGACGCTTGCCGGTTTTCGTGTTCTCCAGTACCCGAATAGTAATTCCCCCTTTTTCTAAGTCTCTGGTGTCCAAATGCCAGGGTTCATGGGGGCGTAAGCCGTAAGTCGCCACCATCCCGTAGTACCAGAGCCATTCTGGTTGTTTGTCCTGGATTTGCCCATAGAATTCTACAATTTGGTCGTCGGTCGGGATAATTAGCTCGGTCTTGCGAGTAGACTTGACCCGAAACTTAGACAAGTCCATGGACAGCCCCGCGACCTTGCATAGATGTCCCATGGCAATACAAAAATCTTCCCGGTTGGACGCTTGCCGGGCCGGGATTGACTTTCCCAGGGTTTCGATCAGCTTGACAGCCAGCGGTTCGTCCTGGGGGAGTCGTTGCATCATTGACAGGTAATGCCCTCGCCAGGTCGTTTCGGTCTTTTTGGTGCGGTCTCGACTGGTAAAGTATTCTTCCTCGGCTTTTTTAATCCAGTCCGCCACCGTTCCAGCGATCGTTGTATCATCTTCTACCCCCAGTAGTCCCCAGTCAAAGCTGTTGCTGTCCAGGGCGACACTCACCGCCTTGGCCTTGGCAACGGCTGAGCGCAGTCCGTAGGGGGTCGCTTTTAGTCCCAGGGCGATGATCTGCTGGTGGGACTTCCCCGCCTTCCCTGGCTTGGGAGGAAGGGTGCCCCGGAGAGAAAGGTAGTTCCCCCGCCGAAGGATGGTGCAGCGGCAATTAAGCTGGCGTAGGTCGTGATTGGTGGACTCAATCAGGCTGTCGATGGTCTCGCCCATGGGTTAGTTCATGCACTAAATCTGATCTAACTGGATTGTATCAATTTATTCTTAATCGCAACTTGTTGTGATTAATCGTACCGATGCGTACCTTTTCTGGTTTTTATGGGGATACCTAAAACCCAGGCTAGACAAGGGTTGCGACTGATTTTTTGCCCTAAATACGTCCCCAGGTGAACTGGGTGCTGGGATCTTAAGCCTGCAGGAGTGGCCACTCATTCCCAGCCGTTGCATGGTGGTTTATAAGTAAATTTGACCATTGGGTTGGGTGGCCCCCCTCAGGATCGCATCCTGCAGGTCTGTCTCATCCAGGTGGGCATTGTAGAGCCGGGCCCGGCGCAGATTGGCTCTGGTGAATTTGGTCAGGGTCAGATCCGCTGCTTCCAAATTGGCTGCTTCCAAATTGGCCTCTTCCAGATTCGCCTCTCGCAACATGGTGTTATCCAGTTGGGCCCGCCACAGATTGGACTGCAACAGGTCTGTACGGGTTAAATTTGCGCCGCTTAAATTGGCCTCCACCAGGGTAACCCGGCGCATCATTGTTCCCCGCAGGTTTGTCTGCCGCAGATCCGCTCTGGTCAAGTCCGCCTTGTAACAATCCCCCCCCTCCAGGTCAGCCGCCTCTAGACAAATTTCCCGCCCCTGGACAGCAATCAGGTCCGCCATGTAAAGCTTCGCCCCGCTCAGATCGGCTGCAGTTAAATCTGCCCATCGCAGATCCGCACCCTGGAGGTCAACCTCCTGCAACTGAGCACCCCTCAGGTTAATGTTGGCCAGATCAACCCCTAGCAAGTTCGCGGCTTTCAAATCGGGAATAATACCTGGATGATCGTCCCGCCAGCAATTCCAAACCAGCACACCCTGGCTGAGGACAAGGAGGTGATCGGGATTGGCCATACAACTCCCTTTTGGACTGCAAATCCCTGTGAACACCCTCAGCTTCTCAGGCATCCCCAGACTTGTCCAGCTTTACCCCTCTGCCCTGGCATCGCCGTAAGTCTTCATCTAGGATTATCTTGGATCGATATAGAGAAACAGGGATTACCAGGATCTATCCCCACCGGCAGAGGTAAGCTCATGGACGATCCCCTAGCCTGTCTATGTTACCTGCGGCGGAAACCAGAAGAGCAGGATCAAACTGATCCGGTAGTTAAAGAATTTTATAGAAAAATAGTAGGTTTGTTGCAATATGTATATTCTAGGGGAGTAGGCTTGCTGACGATCGGTTGGGGGAAAAGACAGGCTAAATGATAAAGCAGCAGCATACCATTCTGGTGATTGATGATGCCCCTCAGGATCGAGAAATCTATCGCCGCTATTTACAAGCCGATCCAGAATGCAACTACACCATTCTGGAAGAAGAATCTGCAACGGCTGGTTTAAAGCTGTGTGAAGGTGTCCAGATTGATGGGGTTTTGCTGGATCTCCGGCTTCCCGATCGCAATGGACTGGAATTTTTGCAAGAACTGCAGGCCAAAATCGGCAGCAATGGTCCAGCCGTACTGGTCATTACCGGGCAGGGGAATGAGAAAGTGGCGGCCCGCTCGATTAAGTATGGGGCTGAGGACTATCTGGTCAAGCAGGATTTAACACCCCAGGGTTTATGCCTGGCCCTACGCACCGCGATCGAAAATGCTAAATTGCGTCACCAACTCAGACAGAGCCAGGCCCGCGAGCATCTGATTAACAAAATTGCCTTAAAAATCCATCGCTCCCTGCAGCTCGATCACATCCTGCAAACGACGGTGACAGAAGTTCGTGACTTTCTCCACTGCGATCGGGTACTGATTGTTCGGATGCAAGGTGACCGTGGGTTAGTCATGGCTGAATCAGTGGCGGCCCCCTGGCTGGCGATCGGCACTACCCCCATTTTTGACCCCTGTTTTCAGAACGGCTACGCTGAACTCTATCGGCAGGGCCGGGTTACAGCCAAAACCGATATTGAAGACGGTAGCCTGGACCCCTGCTATGTGGAACTTTTGCGTAAGTTTGCGGTGCGGGCCAATCTGGTCATTCCCCTTCTGCAGCACGACTCCCTCTGGGGATTGCTCATAGCCCATCAGTGTCGCACAACGCGATCCTGGCCAACCCAGGAGATTGAACTGATGCAGCATCTGGCCACCCAGGTCGGCATTGCCCTGCAGCAATCAGAACTGTATCAGCAAGCCCGGCAGGAATTGCAAGAACGCCAGCAAGCCGAAACAGTTTTAGCCGCCCTGCAGCAGGAACACCAGCACCGGGCCGAGCAGTTGGAAGCCTTAAATGAAGAACTGCAAAATGCCCTGGAGGAATTGCAGGTCACAGAAGAAGAATTGCGTTTACAGAATGAAGAGCTATGCCTGGCCCGACAGTTACAGGAAGAACAGCAGCAACGCTATCAGGATTTGTTTAACTTTGCCCCGGATGCCTATCTGGTCAGCGATGCCCAGGGATTGATTCAGGAAGCTAACCGGGCCGCCTGCCTGCTACTGGGGGCTGGAGTTGAGGCGTTGATCGGTACCCCCCTGTTACTCTACGTGGCTGAAGCGGAACGGCGGGAGTTTAGAACTCAACTCTATGAGTTAAATCAAGCCCCTGTCCCCCAGCCCCAGTCCTTTGAACTCCACCTGCACTCTGACTGTGGTGAACCCTTTCCCGCCGCCATTACGGTGTCTGCCATCAGCGATCCCCAGGGAAAACGGTTAGGGTTTCGCTGGCTGATCCGCAACATCACTGAGCGTAAACAGGCCGAATTGGCCCTGCAACAAAGTGAAGCCCGTCTGCGCCAACTGGTCGATCTGAATTTGATCGGGGTGATGTTCTGGGATGTGGATGGCAGGATTCTGGATGCCAATCAATCGTTCTTGAACCTGGTGGGCTACGATCGCTCAGATCTTGACTCCGGGCAGTTGAATTGGCGATCGCTGACCCCCCCGGAGCAACTGGCAGCGAGTGAAGACACCCTGACGGCGATGCAGCACTGTACCTCGGCCATTCTGGAGAAAGAATACATTCACAGCGAGGGCCACCGGGTTCCCATTCTGCTGGGTGGGGTGAGGTTTGCAGATTCTCAAACCCGTGGGGTTAGTTTTGTCCTTGACCTGAGTGAACGCAAACAAACCCAACAGGCCCTACAAAAGGCCAATGAACGCTTTGAACTGGCAGCCGCTGCGGTCACCTCGCTGATCTGGGAATGGGATCTGCAAACCGATCGGATTGAACGCAGTTGTGGCCTGGTGGAATTGACGGGCTATGGTCTGGAGGAAGCTGAACCCACACCCAACTGGTGGCTAGAAAAAATTCATCCTGAGGATCTGGCCAAAATGGATCAGTCCGGCTTTTTTCAGCAACTTCCCACCCTCGATCGCTATGCTGGGGAATACCGTATCCACCACAAAGAGGGTCATTATGTCTGGGTGGAGGAGCGGGGGTTGGTGGTTAAAGATCAGCAGGGTCACCCCATCCGCATTGTTGGCAGCACAACCGATATTAGCGATCGCAAAGGATATGAACTGGCTCTACAGGCAAGTCAGGACATCATTCGTTCCCAATTATTAGAAATTGAAGCACTCTATCAAACCGCCCCGGTTGGCTTGGCTTTTTTAGATCAAAACCTGCGCTTTCAGCAGGTCAACCAGACTCTGGCAGACATCAACGGTGTAGCTCTAGAGGATCACCTTGGTCGTACGGTGCGTGAAGTTGTTCCCGAACTGGCGGATCAGGTGGAACCCCTACTACGACAAGTGCTGGAAACAGGTGAACCCCGGCTCAATCTTGAAATCGAGGGGGAAACAGCTGCGGCTCCGGGTCTGCGTAGAACCTGGCTGGAAAGCTGGTTTCCGTTTAGAAAGAGCGCTGCAGAAGTGAGCGGCATCAACATTGTGGTTCTGGAGGTGACGGAGCGCAAACAGTTACAACAACAACGGGAAGTCCTTTTGGCGGCGGCAGAAGTGGCACGGCAAGAGGCGGAACAAGCGAATCGGGCCAAGGATGAATTTATTGCGGTGGTTTCCCACGAACTGCGATCGCCGCTGAATGCCATTTTGGGCTGGGCCAAGCTGCTACAAACCCGTTCCTTTGAACCCGCTATGCTGAAGCGTGGCTTAGAGACGATCGAGCGCAATGTCGAAACGCAGGTGCAACTGATTGAAGATCTGCTGGATATTTCCCGCATGGCTCGGGGAACACTACGGCTGAATTTTATGCCAGTTAACCTGGTGGCCCTGGTGGAAGAAACCCTGTTGAATTTGCAACCCAGTATCACTGCCAACCAACTGGATCTGGTCTATTACCCTGGCAGTGAAGAGATTAGGGTGAGCGGAGATCTGCACCGCCTCCAGCAAGTTTTTGCTAACCTGCTCACGAATGCGATTAAGTTTACGCCGGCGGGGGGGCAGGTGGAAGTGCGGTTCGTCAACTGCGGCGCTCAGGTTCAAATTATGGTCATCGATACGGGCAAAGGGATTGCGGCGGATTTCCTCCCCTATATTTTCGATCGCTTCCGTCAGGGCAATGATGCCAGAGAACCGCAAGAGGGTCTGGGGTTAGGGTTAGCGATCGTCCGTCATCTGGTGGAATTACACAAAGGCACAATTCAGGCGGCCAGTGCCGGGCCCGGTCAGGGAGCCACTTTTACGGTTACCCTACCCACAGTGTCCTCTCTCTAGAATATCGTTACAGTAATCATTTCTTAGACTGAAAGCACTCCCCTAAGCCAGGTGGAAACAGCAATGGTAAAATCACCTACAAAACGCCTAACCCTGGAAGAATTTCTGTCTCTTCCCGCTGGCGAAACGGCCTATGAACTGATGAATGGACAGGCGATTCCCAAAGTGTCACCCAAATGGTTCCATTCAAAATCAACCAGTTCCCTGCACCTGCTGCTCTATGCCTGGAGTCAAAAACGAGGCCGCCTGGGGATTGAGTGGGCTGTCACGCTGAAACGGAATAGGATGGATTGGGTACCCATTCCCGATCTGCTCTATGTTTCCAACGATCGCCTCTCTCCCAATTGGCAGGAAGATGCCCCCTGTCCCGTTCCCCCAGATTTAGCGATCGAAATCATTTCACCGGATCAAACCTTTGGAGAGATAGCCGAGAAGGCAACGGATTATCTGGCCGCAGAGGTGTTACGAGTGTGGGTGGTCGATCCGAGAGCAAAAAGTATTACCGTCTTTTATCCTGATGCCCCACCCCGCACCTATACAGGGAATACCCTGCTCATCGATCAGGCGTTACCCGATTTGCAATTAACGGCCCAGCAGCTCTTTCAGCAGTGATAGCCAAACGCTCCTTAACCTTTGCCACCGCCACTCATCAGATATAACAGTGCCATCCGCACCGCCACCCCATTCGTCACCTGCTGGGAAATCAGGCTGAGACGGGGATCATCCATCAGTTCTGAACTGATCTCTACCCCACGATTTACCGGGCCCGGATGCAGAACCTTAACGTGGGGTTGGCAGCCTTTTAACCGCTCGGTGGTCAGACCAAACTGCTGATGATACTCTCGCAAACTGGGAATTAAATGCTGGCTCATCCGTTCTTTCTGCAGCCGCAGGGTCATGACAAAATCTGCCTGGTCTAAGGCCGGCTCTAATTGCCAATGCAGTTGGGCCCCATACTGTTGGAATTCCTGGGGTAAAAGGGTTGGAGGGCCCGCCAGGTGAACGTCTGCTCCCGCCGCTTTGAAGCTCCAGAGATTCGATCGGGCTACCCGCGAATGTAATAGATCGCCAACGATCGCAATTTTCTTACCCGCTAACAGTTCCAGGCGAGGTCGCTCCGGGTCGAGCAGGGTACAGAGGGTAAATAAATCCAGTAGCCCCTGGGACGGATGTTCATGGCAGCCATCCCCGGCATTGAGAATGCCCACCTGGCCCCCTAATTGATCCATCTCAGCGGCGATCGCCTGGGGCACTCCTGACTCCCGATGGCGCACCACCATAAAATCCGCCCCCATCGCCCAGAAGGTTTTAGCCGTATCCAGAATGGTTTCCCCCTTACTCAGGGCAGAGGTTCCCGGTGAAAAGTTGAGAATATCGGCGGAGAGGCGCTTGGCCGCCAGTTCAAAACTATTGCGGGTGCGGGTGGAAGACTCAAAAAACAGGTTGGCCACCACTCGGGCTTGCAACGTGGGCACTTTTTTGGTGCGACGGGTTAAAACTTCTCGAAAACTATTCGCAGATTGTAAAACCGTGTTGAATTCTTCCGCTGTAAAATCAGCCAGGGAGAGAACGTGGCGGCGATGCCAGGACGTAGCCATTAAACTCCTTTAGATTGATTTAAGGTCAGACTTAATCCAGTGTGCCCCGTGTCACCCCCAGTTGATTATTTAATTTCAATTCTCGCCACAGTTGAGCACCTGTAATTTGCCCCCGCAAAAGTTGTTGATAACGGTCGATCGTTTGGGCCACCTCAGCCGCCGTTTCGTTGACAAATTCAATCCGAAAAAATCTGGCCCCCGCTGCAATTAACCGTTGTACACCCTCCGCCCCAGTTTGGGCCGTGCCATTAAACACCGTATTGCGGCAACCGGCATCTGCCTGTAAAAGATGTTCAACCCCGGCACGATCGCGCAGTTTGACCTCATATTTTTCACAGGGACGGCCACAGTTGCGGTAATCCGTTCCATTGGAAAGAAAGGCACAGAAAACACAGTGTTCCATATGAAACATGGGCATGTGTTGATGGATCGTGACTTCTAGCCAGCCCGGTGGACAGTCTAAGAGCAGGGCTTCCAGTTGGGCAATGTTTAGATCATAGGAGGCGGTGAGGCGCTCCAGTCCCAACTGCTTAAAATGGCTAGCCGTGAGGGGGTTGGCAATATTAAGCGAAAAGTCACCGATGCCTGGCAACCCGGCAAAAAATTGCAGATGATCATAGTTACGAATCAGATACCCATCGGCCTCAGCAGCGCGCACCTGTTCCAGAATGTATTGCTCTTTTGGTTTTGTGATTCGGGGTGGGGCCACCCAGATCTGGGCTGAGGAGGAATCCCGGACCCGTTGGACAGCAGCTCCATAACTGCGGGGATTTTCAAATTCACAGTAAATCGTTTGCATACCCGCTTCCAGGGCAACATCCAGTTGGGCCAAATTTCGCACCAGCACAATTAATTCCACCGATGGAGAGTCCCCAGAAGGGGAAAGGCGCGGTTCCGAACCAGGCAGCAAATCCCGGTAGCTGGCCTCTTGTTGCAATTGCCAGGCTTTCGGTTGAGAGAGCACCTGCTCCAGTTGGGTGACGAACTCCCGGCGCAAACGGTTTAACTCACTCACCGGTAGCAGCACTGCCCCTTCGAGCTGATTCACCAGGTTATCCAGCCGAAATGGTGTATTTCCCAACCGCCCCAATTGCTCCTTTAACCGTTCACTGCTTAGTCCCTGGGTATGGGCAGCAATCAAGGGCTGGTTAGAGCAAACCTGAACAACGGCACCAGAGGGTTCACGGACGATCGCCGTTAAGGGGGCACCCACCCTTCCCTGCACTTCAATTTCGATCGGGCGTTGAAATTGGGGCTGTTCTCGTGTAAAGCTCTGGCGCAACTGCTGGTCTAAGTGCGGATCACTGGTTTTCCAGAGTCGATCACCCACCCGCACCCGGCGCAACTCCCCCTCCCGCCGACCAAAACTGAGCAGCGTTTCCCGGCCCCGTTGTTCCACCCCATAAACCCGGCCCCCGACCTCCTGCCCCTGACGACCGACAAAGACAACCCCATCCCCCGGCTTCACAGGTGCCTGTAGCGCAAGAGCAATTTGAGTGTCCCGTCCCGGCTGAATTCGGCTAATTTCCCCCAGATAAACGCCCCGCTTTTTGGCAAATTGGGCGTGGACGAGGGCCTGATTATCAATGCCCTGGAGCCAGCCTGTATAAAGCCCACGGGAAAAGGCCATTTCCAGCCTGTAGTGCTCCTGGTCAGTCACCCGGTGGTCTTTGCCCTGGACAATGCCATCGATCGCCTGCCGATAGGTTTGGGTCACTGCTGCCACATACTCTGGGGTTTTGAGCCGCCCTTCAATTTTGAGTGAAGTCACCCCAGCGGCAATTAACTCTGGCAATACTGCGAGGCCAGCCAGATCCTGGGGACTGAGTAAATATTTGCGATCGCCCAGATCCAGAACTTTACCCTCCACCACTAACTCGTAGGGCATCCGGCAGGCCTGGGCACATTCCCCCCGATTGGCCGATCGTCCCCCCAGAGCTTCACTGGTCAAACACTGCCCGGAATAGGCCACGCACAGGGCCCCATGCACAAAAACTTCCAGGGGTAAGGTAATATCCTTGTCCCCCAGATCCTGCTGAATCCGATTAATTTCGTTAATCGAACACTCCCTGGCCAACACCACCAGATTGCAGCCCAGCGATCGGGCAAACTCGACCCCCGCCCCACTGGTCACCGTCATCTGCGTAGAGGCATGAATGGGAAAATCCGGGGAAAGGTGGCGGATCAGACGGCATAGACCGACATCCTGAACGATCGCCGCATCCACTCCAGCGGTAATGATCCGGCGGAGATATTGCTCGGCCCGCTCTAACTCCTGGGGAAACACCAGCGTATTGAACGTGACATAGCCCTTCACCCCGCGACTGTGAAGAAAATTCATTAATTCCGCCAGATCAGCTTCCTGGAAGTTATCCGCACGCATGCGGGCATTAAATTGATCCAACCCAAAGTAAATGGCATCGGCCCCATTTTCGATTGCCGCTTTGGCGCAGTCCCAGTTTCCTGCCGGAGCAAGCAATTCTGGGGATGGGGGTAATTTAAAGGAATTAAGCACAGGGGGTGCTGGCTGGAAGGACATGGGAGGCTGCTATCTGTTCGTCTCTATACCAGAATATCGTTTCTGCTCCGTGGGCTGGCTTGACCGCGATCGGAAGACGAACCCGCTCAGCTACTCTAGATTTAATTAAGTTAGTCTTTACAGTGAAAGTATTCGTGAAGAAATTGTTTAAGTGTGAAGTTGTTTAAGTGTGAAGTCGTTTAGTGTGAAAGTATTCGTTACGAAGTTATTTAGTGTGAAAGTTCCCTGAAGAGGTATTAATTATGATTGGCACCGTTCTGGATGGACGCTATCAAATTATTGAAAAATTGGGGCAGGGGGCCTTTGGAGCCACCTATCTGGCAAGCAATCAGCGGCAGATGGGAAGACACTGTGTGGTTAAGCATCATCAGCCCCTTACGTTAGAGCCAGCCTTGTTAGAAGAGGCCCAGCGTCGGTTTGAAGTTGAAGCTCAAATTCTGGCCAAATTGGGGCAAGCCCACGACCAGATTCCCGACCTGTTCGATTTCTTTAGTGAAGCCGGAGAGTTTTATCTAGTTCAAGAATTTATAAAAGGCCAAAACCTAAGTAAAATCCTGCATCATCAGCACTTACAGGAACCACAAGTCATTCAGCTGCTGCGGGATGTTTTAGAAGTTCTCTCTTATGTTCATCAGGAAAAAATAATTCACCGTGATATTAAGCCCGCTAATTTAATCCGTCGCCATAAGGATCAACGCATTGTTCTGGTTGACTTTGGCGTTGTTAAACAAATCCAGAATCAAACCATTACCCTCAAAAGTCAGTACATCTTCGGGACCGAGGGCTATATTCCCCCAGAGCAGGCCCAGGGACACCCACTGTTCTGTAGTGATATTTACGCTCTCGGTATGACGGCGATCGAAGCTCTCACGGGTCTACTACCCAATCGACTATCAAAAGATCCGCAAACAGGTGAAGTGCTCTGGAAACATCTGGTGCAGGTGAGCACAGAGTTAGCTGCCATCCTGGAAAAAATGGTTTGCTTTTACTTTGCCCATCGTTATCAGACCGCTCAAGAAGTCTTACAAGCTCTGGATAGTGCTGCGTCAACCTGGGGAGATTTAATGTTCCCACCCCAGCCCGCCCTGCTCCAACCTCCCCTTGACTTGACCCCTACCCAGCTCACCACTCCCCTGCTGCGAGAAGCCAACCCCTTAGTGCCATCGGTCCCCCTTGAACCTCTCCCTGAAGGGCGGATAGACCAACCTGAGCAGCACTACCCCACAGTTATAGAACCTGCTCCTCCAACTGGTCCCACACCGATCGCTGCCAGGTCCGTTGTTCCCACCCAGTTCGAACCGAGATCGTTTCCCACCTTCAGGTTTGAAATTATCACCGTCGATCGCCAGGGCCGGATCAAAGCGCAGCAGCCAGGGATAGCTGAATACTTCCGGGAAAACCTGGGCATGGGGGTAACCCTTGATCTGGTCAGAATTCCTGGTGGCAAGTTTCGCATGGGCGCACCCGCTGATGAAGACCATTCCCTGGAGATTGAACGTCCTCAACATCGAGTGACGGTTCCGAGTTTCTGGATGGGCAAGTACCCCGTCACTCAGGAGCAATGGTTAGCGGTTGCCAGTCTGCCTAAGCTGAAAGTAGACCTCAAACCCAATCCTTCCTATTGCAAAGGCAAATATCTGCCAGTAGAAACAATTAGTTGGATGGAAGCGGTGGAATTTTGCGATCGCCTCTCTCGCCACACGGGTTCCACCTACCGTCTACCCACGGAAGCAGAATGGGAATATGCCTGTCGGGCTGGCACCACCTCGCCGTTTCATTTTGGCGAAACCCTTACACCAGCACTGGCGAACTATAACAGTGACAAACGCACCCATTCTCCTCACCTGGGTCCACGTCCATACCAAACTACAACCGTTGGTAGCTTTCCACCCAATGCCTTTGGCCTTTACGATATGCATGGCAACGTTTGGGAGTGGTGCGAAGATAACTGGCATGATAACTATCAGGATGCTCCCAGAGATGGTACGGACTGGCTGGGATTTTCCAGCGATCGAGTATTGCGGGGAGGATCAGCCATGAGTGAACTGGGGCTATGCCGCTCAGCCAATCGCAATGGCAGGAATGGGATTTTCCGTTTCAACTTCAATGGCTTTCGGGTAGTTGGTTCGCCAGACTGAACTCTACTTTGCCTATGTGTACGTTTGATTTTTACTTAAAGACCTTCAATTGAATTCATGCCCCGTCGCGCCCTACTGCTGATTAATCGTCATTCCCGTCGCGGTCGTCAGGGGATTTCTCAGGCTGTTGAATTGCTTCAGGCAGCGGGATTGGAACTCTGGGAAGAACCGGCTCGCCATTCCCATCATCTGGCGGATATCATTCTGGCCTATCGCGATCGTTGCGATCTGGTCATTATTGGTGGGGGGGATGGCACCCTCAATGCCGCTCTACCAGGTTTAGTCGAAACAGGTTTACCGCTGGGGATTTTACCCCTGGGAACCGCGAATGATCTGGCCCGCAGTCTGGGGATTCCGAACACCCTTGCCGATGCCTGTAGGGTGATTACAACCGGCCACCAGCGTTCGATCGACCTGGGCTGGGTGAATGGCCGATACTTTGTTAACGTTGCCAGTCTGGGCCTCAGTTGCGCCATTACGGAACGGTTAACCCATGAGGTCAAACAGCGGTGGGGGGTGCTGGCCTATGCAGCTACAGCCATTCAGGTGATCTGGCAAACGCGGCCGTTCCGGGCAGAAATTAGCTGGAATGGGCAAACCCTGGCGGTGCGAACGGTGCAGATTGCGGTGGGAAATGGCCGCTTTTATGGCGGAGGGTTGCCGATCGCCCATGATGCTGTCCTGGATGATCAGCGCTTAGATCTCTACAGTTTAGAAATTGATCACTGGTGGAAAATTTTTCCGCTCTTACCAGCCATGAGCCGCGGCCGTCAGGGTAACTGGCCGGGAGTTCGCTGTATCCAAACCGATGAAGTGGAAATTCGCACCCGCCGCCCCCATGCTATTAACACGGATGGTGAATTAACCACCTATACCCCTGCCCGCTTCCGGGTTCTACCCCAGATTTTGCCCGTTTTTGTCCCACCAGAAGTTGATGCCCCTGGTCTGTCTGGCTAAACAATTGTCTGTACCAATATTAACCATTGCCAGGATATAAATATACCTAGAAATAATAGAGTTGTTGGGAAATAATATTGGCATAAAGGCAGGCTTTTCCGATTCTCT
>ERZ1066135.119-NODE-119-length-75776-cov-10.630657_pt1 | contig 75776 bp, 60 predicted proteins | sample MGYA00382782_ERZ1066135 | MGnify/ENA primary metagenome ERZ1066135 (study PRJEB33369, sample SAMEA5778365) | biofilm metagenome | biome: Industrial cooling water; feature: Water cooling tower basin; material: Biofilm | place: United Arab Emirates | collected... | reverse complement strand
GGCAAACTTATTATAACTACTTATCTGTACAAACAAAGAATAGCTGTGGTGTATCTGATCCTAGTCCAGTTGCACAATTATTTGTTGGCCCTGTTCCTTCTAATTGCAGCGGCGGTGGCGGTCCTCAATTAAGGGTTTCGCCCAACCCTGCTCCGGGAAATGTAACAATAGAAACAGCAAACAACGCAGAGTTTACACAAATAAAAATTATCAACAGAAACGGAACAGTAGTGAAAACGATTACTGTAGCAAAAACAAAACGTGCAACTATTGTTACCAGTGATTTAACAGCCGGTTTCTACAGGGTGCAGGTATTTACAACTAACAATAAATGGATTTCAGCAGGGCTATTGAAGTTGTAAAATGTTTTACAAAATGCGCTTAAGAAAAAAAATCCCTCCTCTTGTGGAGGGATTTTTATTATACCCAGTGAGCCTAATACTGTCTTTGCTGATTTTGAACCTATTTCCGAAACAATTTCCCTCATTTTACAGATCGCTTTGCTTCTCTTGGTTTCACCTAACTTTGCATGTTCTTTTTTAAAAACAGAGGAGTTTATTATGAGTGCAAAAGGAAAAGTTTTGGTAGCCATGAGCGGCGGTATTGACAGTACCGTTACAGCGCTTATGCTCCATCATGAAGGGTATGAAGTAGTAGGTATTACCATGAAGACATGGGATTATGCCAGCAGCGGTACCGGTGCTAAAGGCAAAAAGGAAACTGGCTGTTGTAACCTGGATAGTTTTAATGATGCACGTGCCGCAGCCGTACAGCATGGCTTTCCGCATTATATCTTAGACATACGTGAAGAGTTTGGCGATTTTGTAATTGAAAATTTTGTGGACGAATACCTCAACGGCCGCACGCCCAACCCCTGTGTGTTGTGCAATACCCATATCAAATGGCGGGCTTTGCTCAAGCGTGCAGATATGATGAACTGTGATTTCATCGCAACGGGGCATTATGCTAAAATTCATCAGCACGAAAATGGGCGTTATTTCATTTCAAAAGGTATTGACGAAACAAAAGACCAGAGCTATGTACTCTGGGGCCTGCAACAGGATTTATTAAGCCGTACCCTGTTACCGCTGGGCAGCTACCGTAAAACTGAAATCAGGCAAATGGCACATGACTACGGCTATCCTGAACTGGCGAAAAAAGCAGAGAGCTATGAAATATGTTTTGTGCCTGATAATGATTATCGTGGTTTCTTAAAAAGAAAAGTAGATGGATTGGAAGACCGTGTAGCCGGCGGAAATTTTGTAGACAAAGCTGGAAATATTCTGGGCAAACACAACGGTTATCCGTTTTACACCATTGGTCAGCGTAAAGGGCTGGGTGTAACATTTGGCAAACCCGTTTTTGTTACCGAAATCGTACCTGAAACCAATACAGTGGTGCTGGGCGATGAAGAAGATTTGGACAAATCAGAAATGCAGGTGGGTAAAATCAATTTGCTCAAATATGATAGCATTACCCCCGGCATGGAAGCCACCACTAAAATTCGTTATAAGGACAAAGGCACTTTGAGCAATTTATATCCACAGGCTGATGGCACTGTAACCGTACAATTTTATGAACAGGCCAAAGGCATTGCTCCGGGCCAGAGCGCCGTTTTTTATGAAGGGGATGATGTGATTGGTGGCGGAAATATCCTGCGAAAACCTTTGCTTTGATGCAATGATTCTGAATATTTTACGTTAAAAGGTACGCTGAGTGTACCTTTTTTTATGCAGCGAAAGTAACTGAAAGGGTATCTTTCAAAAACATAAGAAATTAAAAATCATAAACTAACTTAGCCCCAATGAAATCCATGAAATCTGCTTCGTGCCTTTTTGAAAGAACAACCTGGCTTGCCTGTTGTTTGCTTTTTTTGGTTGCCTGTAAAAGAACTACAGAAACACTGGAAACAATGAGTTTAAGTGATTTGCTACCTGCATCTAAAGGAAAATTCATTACCTACCGGGTGGACTCTCTGGTTTTTGACAACAATACGCCGGTTACAAAACGCTATCAGTTCAAACATTCATTTGATAGTTTAGCTACTGACAACCTCAACCGCCCCATGTGGATTGTAAATACGTTTATCAACGATTCACTGGCCAGCGGCCCATGGATACAAAGAGGCCAATACACCATTACGCTGCTTGATAAACAAGCCGAGGTCAATGAAAACAACTTAAGGGTGATCAAAGTAAAATTACCTGTAAAAGAAAATTTTACATGGCCCGGCAATATTTTTCTTCCAGACAGACCCTACAATAGTTATGGTACCAATTTCAGTATTGATTTATGGGATTTTATTTACACTTCAGTAAGCAGTTCCGAAAAAATCGGCCCTTTTAATTTAACCGATGTTACTACTATTATACAAGCTGATGAATCAAGAGGGGTACCTGTGGTTGACCGTACCAAATACGCTTCACAGGAACGATCCATCGAAAAATACGCCAAAGGTATTGGCCTTGTTTATCGTGAACATTATGTTTGGGAAAACCAACCCAATGAACGGAGCAGCGGTACACCCCCGGTTACAACTTTTGATCCACGCTATGTAGGATTCGGCATCAGAATGTGGATGGTTGCCAGAAATTAATTGCATCTTTACGCTATTATGAATGTGAAGGTTAAATTCATTACGCTTCTTTTTTGTTTGTTCTTTCTGAAAGAGATAAACGGCCAATACACCAAACGCATAATTTTTTTTACTGATAAGAACAACACTTCTTTTACACTTAGCAATCCGGCTGCTTTTTTATCACAACGTGCCATAGACCGCAGGCTACGTTACAATATTGCAATTGACAGCCTGGATATTCCTGTATTACAGCGTTATGTTGACAGTGTAAGACTTGCGGGAGCCGTTACAATTATAGGAAGAAGCAAATGGCTGAATGCAGTAATCATTCAAACAACCGATGCTGCAGCATTAACTAAAATCAACAGTTTTCCTTTTGTAAAACGAAACGACACTATTGCATTGCGCAGCAATACTTCAACTAATCCTTTTTTGCTTGACAGAAAATTTATTTCCGAATCAAATATTCAACCTCTTACCGCTTTCAGATTAAATGCAATTACTGCAGATACATTTAGCTACGGTTCAGCAGCAAATCAAATAAAAATTCATAAAGGCGAATTTCTGCACAACATCGGAGCAAGAGGACAAGGTATGGTGATGGCTTTTTTTGATGCGGGCTTTACCGGTTATGTAACCAATCGTTTTTTTGACAGCGCCCGTGCCAGAAATCAATTTCTCGGCAGTTGGGATTTTGTAAACGGCAATAACAATGTGAATGGTTTTAACGCACATGGATTGAACTGTTTTTCTATAGTGGCAGCATATATTCCGGGTTCGTATGTTGGCTCCTGTACAGAAGCCAATTATCATTTATTACGAACAGAAGATGCACCTACTGAACAAATTATTGAAGAATATAATTGGGTAATGGGTGCTGAGTATGCAGATTGTGCCGGTGTGGATGTTATTTCCTCATCGCTCGGTTACACCACTTATGATAACCCTGCATTTAATCATAGCTATGCCAGTATGAACGGCAATACCACTGTAATAACACGTGGTGCTGATATGGCCGCAAAAAAGGGAATGCTTGTTGTGAACAGTGCAGGTAATGATGGCAGCAGCTCCTGGCGTTATATAGCTGCCCCGGCTGATGGCGATAGTGTATTAAGCGTCGGTGCCGTTAATAACAGCGGTTTGATTGCTTCCTTTTCCAGCTTTGGACCTACTGCACCGCCTAATTCAAGAATTAAACCGGATGTTGTATCCGTTGGCTCAGGTACTTCACTCATTTCAACCAGTGGCAACATTACCTCCAGCAATGGTACTTCTTTTTCCTGTCCCAATATGGCAGGGCTTGCAACCTGCTTATGGCAATTGTTTCCGGAAGTAAATAATTGGAAAATCATTACTACACTCCGTGCAAGTGCCGACCGTTTTACATCGCCGCATGAACAATACGGCTATGGATTGCCCAACATGAAAAAAGCGTTTGGTATTTTAGTACAGGAACTTTCAAGTATGAGTGCAGCACTCAACAACTTTACTGCCACACTCAACTGGAGCAGTAAAGACTTAGGCACTATGCGTTATGCCATTGAAAGAAAATTGCCCAACGAATCAAACTATGCAGTTATCCAAACAGTGCAGGCAACAGGTACAACAGTAGCATTAAGAAATTACAATTATAATGATGTAATTAGCAACTCCCCTGCAGGAACAGTAAGCTATCGCATCCGGCAAATTATAGATACAACAACAGCAGGTTTTGATGCTTATTTAATTGACTCAGCAACAGTTATTCTTTCAACTGCTACATCAGTAACTGATATTGCAAACAACAGAAACGTACAGTTGTATCCCAACCCGACTTCATCTGTTGTACAATTAAAATTAACTGAACAAGCTGCGGCTGAAAAACTCATACTCCATATTTTTTCTGCAAATGGTCAACTTGTAAGTTCTGAACAGTTTAATAAACCTGCAGGAGAATTCATCAAAACAATTCAAACGAACAAATTACAGAGTGGTAGTTATATCCTTATGCTCATTAAGGATGGCAAACCTTATGCAAGCAAAGAGTTAATAAAACAGTAATTACACTTTTTTAAGCAATGCTGCAAACATGGTATCCGCTTTTTCATGGTATCCATGAAGCACCCGCTGTTCAATTATTTGCAATGGATGATGGTGGGTTAAATAAGTGACTACTTCTTCATTTTCCTGCTTGTACACAGAACAGGTGATGTATAACAAATAGCCTGAAGGTTGTAATTGCTGCACTACATTACTTGTAATTTTCTTTTGCAATAAGCTGAAGGATTCAATGGAGGATTGCTGAAAGTAAAGCATCTGTTCAGGTGTACGCCCCCATGTACCGGAGCCGGAGCAGGGAACATCAGCGATGATGAGTTGAAAGGCATTAGCATATAGCCGGTAGCTATCAGTTGATAAGTCGGCCACAATACTTTTATAGTTTGAAATACCCGCTTCTTTAAAACGATTCTTTAAATTGAGAAGTATACTTTCACGCACATCACTCACTGTTAAATCAATATTGCCAAGTATATCTTTCGCCATAATAGATTTGCCACCACTGGCCGCACAGCAATCCCAAACATTTAATTTTTGATTTACGATTTCAGAACTAAGTTTTGAGAGTAAGGTGCCCACTTGTTGTGAACTGTAATCCTGCACCACCGCTTCATGGTTAAGCAACAATATTTCATCAAGCTTTGAATTGTTAGGCAAGGCCATGCAATCATCCCCTTTTAATTCAAAGACAAGATTCGCTGCCTTGAGTTTGTTTAATACAATTTCTTTCTTTCCGGGCCGGATGCGTAAAAACAAATCAGGTTGTATAAAATGGTTTTTACAAAAATCTTCAGCATCAATGCCTTCGCTCAACTTATCAACATGAGGAAATAATTCGGTTGAATTGAACTGTAGTAGTTTCATCTTTTCATCAATTGAACGTTCAACCTGATCATTCCACTCCGGCTTTACTGCTGCTAAAATTTCATGGTGAGAATGGGAACAAAGAAATAAGCCCGTAAGAATGCGCTCCTCAATTGCATGATCGTTCATCAACTTACCCAAACGAAAAGTGCAGTAACACAGATGTGCTATCATCTTTCTATCCCTGCTGCCAAACTTTTTATTAGCTGAAAAATATTTTTTGAGATAATTCGCAAAGGGCTCATTGCCGGAATATGCTGAAAGAATTTCTTTTGAACGATTGATGTAAGAATGATAACGGCTCACCAGGCAAAGAAATGAAAAACCGACGGAGATTTCTGAAAAAGAAAAAGCGTCCCTTTATGTTCAGGACGCTTTTTAGCAAGTAACCGTTAGAAGTTACGAGGTGTTTTATACTTCTAACAGAGTCTTTACCGGATCTTTCCCAAACAATAACAGTTCAGGATTTTCCAGCAATTCTTTTACTCTTACTAAGAAGCTCACACTTTCTCTTCCGTCTATAATGCGATGATCATAACTTAATGCTACATACATCATGGGCCGCACCACCACCTGTCCGTTCACCACCATCGGCCGTTCCTGAATTTTATGCATACCTAAGATAGCACTTTGGGGCAAATTAATAATAGGTGTACTCATCAAACTTCCGAACACACCACCATTGGTAATGGTAAACGTACCGCCGGTGAGTTCTTCCATTGTTAATTTGTTGTCTCTGGCTTTACCGGCTAGCTCTACTACTTTCTTTTCCACATCAGCCATGCTCATGCTTTCAACATTCCGCATTACAGGCACTGTTAATCCACGGGGCGTAGACACAGCAATAGAAATATCAGCATAATCATGATACACAATTTCATCACTGTCAATATACGCATTCAGCGCCGGCCATTCGCTCAACGCAATGGCACAAGCCTTGGCAAAAAAGCTCATAAAGCCCAGGTTCACACCGTGTATTTCTTTGAATTTGTCTTTGTACTTGGTGCGTGTTTCCATTATACGGCCCATATCCACTTCATTAAATGTAGTGAGCATGGCCGTTGTGTTTTTGCTTTCCACCAATCTGCGACTGATGGTTTTGCGCAGGTTGCTCATCTTTTCTTTACGCACATTACGGCTACCGATACCACTGCCGTTAAAAGCAACTTTCCCCGGATTGCTCAAGGCCTGCAACACATCATCTTTCAAAATTTTTCCACCGGTACCTGATGGCTTAATAGATGTTACATCTACTTTTTTATCTGCAATGATGGCTGCTGCTACAGGCGATGCTTTTACATCATTGCTCAATGCTGCTACAGGAGCAGTTGTTTCAGCTTTAGGGGCCGGAGCAGCTTCTTTCTTTTCTTCTTTAACCGGGGCGACGTCCTCAGGTTTTGCTGCAGTTTCATCAATCTGACACACCACATCACCAATCTTTACTGTGTCTCCTTCTGCTGCGCCATGTTTTAATATACCGGCTTTTTCTGCATTGATTTCAAAGGTGGCTTTTTCACTTTCCAGTTCGGCAATTACTTCATCACGCTCTACCCATGCACCATTGGCCTTGGTCCATTTCAATAAGGTTACTTCGCTTATTGACTCGCCTACCACCGGAACTTTAATATCAATCATACGCTTTTATTAGGTCAGCAAATTTCGGGGGAAAAATCCAAATTTCAGCACAAAGAAAAAGGGAAGAAAGAGGAAATAAAAATTAAAAGTTTGGTTACGGGCAAAAGCACTCATGGCAGCGGTATTGTGTCACTCTCTTGTACGTGCCGTTTCCATTGCAGCAATAAAAAGAGCTAAGAATACCATAGCCTGCAGGCTCATATTCTCAACTCTTAAACGTCTGCTTTCTTAATTAGCTCAATTCAAACAAACCAATCTCCACTATGTACTTCGTATTTCGTACTTCGTATTTCGCACCTCGTACTTGTCATCTCCTACCTCATCTCCCTATCCGCCAGCTCCGTATCTCTTGTATTCTTCTGCACCGCAATAGCAGAAAACATACTCAGTAAAAAACTCATACTGTAAAATCCTTTTTCAGAACGTGCAAGCGTGGCATTCCACAGCCCCACTGTCATAAGTGTAAGTGCCATGAGTGTTGCCGTCCAGCTTAATCCATAGTAAATATTGGTAACAGGAATTCCTTCCATTTTATCACGTACACATTTTTGTACACTCACTGCGGCAAACAGACCAAACATCAACACCGTGAAATAGTATCCCTTTTCATTCAATTCCATTTCAGCATTCCATAAACCGATAATAAAAGCTAAAACGCCTGCAGCAAGTGCTACCCATGAGGCACCTATAAACGCTGCTGATGGTTTTTGTGTCATACGTTAATTTTTTAGTTGTGTAAACCTACTTTTCAAAATGTTAAGGGCATGGTAACAATCCGTATCTGCTATTAAGAAAAACCTAAAAAACGTGAAACAAACGATACGCATTACCATTAGCTAAGTGAAGAAACCCGTTTACTAAACAATTGCAGGCCTAGCTGTACAGGCAATTTACTTTTAGTCAAATTTTTTAACATCACCTGATAAAAAACAAGCATATGAGAATGTTTTACATGTTCCTGTTTATCTTCTTAACCGGCTCTGCAGCAATGGCGCAGAACAACTTTATCATCACTCCGGGAGCAGAAGTAACTGTAACTGGCAATCTGCCCATCTTCCTCAACAATATCAGTTTTGTAAACAACGGTACGTATAATGCCGGCAGCGGCACTTTGACGATTTCGGGAAACAGCCTCTCTGCAATCAGCGGAAGCAACAGTATTACATTTTATAACTTAACTGTGAACAACACAGGCGGTGTACATCTCAACCAAACTATTGCTGTCAACAATGAGCTCAATGTAGGCGGCATGATGAATGTAAAAAACAACTCCATCATTCTCAACAATACAGCCAGCATCGCTAATGAAAACAACAGCAACAGGTTAACAGATGATGCTGCAGGTACAGGAAATATAACCACTACCAGAAACTTTTCACTACCGCTGGCCAATGTACACCCTGCAAACCTTGGTGTTGAATTTATAAACGCTCCGGCATTGGGCAACACTACCATCACACGTTACTGCGCAGCAGTTGTAAGAAACGGAAGCTCCGCCGGATTGATCACACGTTATTATAAAATTGACCCTTCAGTTAATACAGGACTCAATGCATCCGTACGTTTTTATTACCTGGATGCAGAGTTAAATGGTACAGTTGAAACCAGTGCTGTATTATGGAAAAGTACTGATAATGGTATAAGCTGGGCACAGATATCGCCTGATGCAAGAAATACCTCAACCAACTGGGTACAAAAAAACAATGTCAATGACTTTTCATTATGGACCATTGGCAACAGTAACAGCGCATTACCCGTAGTACTCAGTGCGTTCAATACACAATGCAAAAACAACGGTGCTCACTTACTATGGACAACTGAAACAGAATTGAACAGCGAAGAATTTATCATTGAAAAAAGCAGCGATGCAGTTAACTGGAAACCTGTAGGAACTATTGAAGCAAAAGGCACTGCAGCCAATTACCATTTTAATGATGCTGAAGCAGGCGTTTCTTACTATCGCTTAAAGCAAGTGGATAAAGACGGAACTTTTACCTATTCAAAAATTTTGAAGAGTGAGTGTGAAGTAAAATCTATAACCCTGATGCTGTACCCTAATCCTGCAACAGAGTATACTGAGTTGGTATTTACATCAGACAAGGCTTATAAATCAGGCATTACAGTATTTGCAGCAAACGGACAGATGGTAAGAAGCATTCAAACAGACGTACAAAAGGGAATGAATAAAATACTGATTAACCTTTCCGGCCTTAGCAGCGGCACTTATACCATTAAACTCAATGATGAGAAGCTAAACCTGAGTAAAACATTTATTAAACAATAGTTTGAAAAACACAATCAACCTTTAACATAAAATAATCCCCGCACTTACGGGGATTGTTTTTATTCAGTACGTTTTTTATTTAGATACCAAACACCGTATCCACTATTTCTTTCTGCTCCTGCTGGTGTACTTTATTATAGCCAGTAGCTGTTGATGCACTCGCCTGGCGGCTGATAACACCAAAGTTGATGCTCTTTAAATTCATTTGCATAAACCAAGCAGCACCCATATTCATCGGCTCTTCCTGTACCCAGAACCAGGTTGCTTTACTGTACTTCTGATACAGGGATTCTAATTGCTGTACCGGTAATGGATACAATTGTTCAACACGCACAAGAGCCACATCTGTACGGTTATCTTTTGCTTTACGCTCTGCCAAATCAAAATACATTTTACCGCTGCAGAAAAATACTTTCGTTACTTGTGAAGCAACGGGCTGTGAAGGGTCATCTATTACTTCTTTAAAACCTCCATTTATAAATTCCTCTTTCAAGGAATATGTACCTGCATAACGCAGATTGGCCTTGGGTGAAAAATTTATCATCGGTTTACGGAAAGGCCATGCAATTTGCCGGCGCAGTGCATGGAAGAAATTAGCAGAGGTGGTAATGTTTGTTACTACCATGTTCAATTCTGCACACATTTGTAAAAAACGTTCGAGTCTTGCACTGCTATGCTCAGGCCCCTGACCTTCATAACCATGTGGCAAAAGCATCACCACACCGTTCATTCTGTTCCACTTTTGCTCACCTGCCGCAATAAACTGATCAATCATTGTTTGTGCACCATTGCAGAAGTCACCAAACTGCGCTTCCCATAATACGAGTGCATCAGGATTGGCCATGGAATAACCATATTCAAAACCAAGCACACCATACTCACTCAGTAATGAATTATAAATTCTGAACGTCCCCTTTGCATCAGCAATTCCATTGAGGCGGTTGTATGATTTATTTGATACTTCATCACGCAGCACTGCATGACGGTGAGAGAATGTACCACGCTGTACATCCTGACCACTCATCCGTACATCTTTTCCTTCCAGCATCAAACTGCCATAAGCCATTAACTCACCTGTAGCCCAATCAATTTTTCCTTCTTCGTTAAACAGTTTTATTTTTTCCTGAATGATTTTTTCTACTTTTTTCAATGGTTTGAAATCATCAGGCCATTGCATGATGCTGCTAAACACATTGCTGAATGCTTGTTCTGAAATGGCAGTAACAGGCGATTGCACAAAATCATCAGCTGTTGCTCTCCGTAAACTTTTCCATGCAAGTTCAGGTGCCTGGTAATGATAAGGCAGTGGATTTTGTTTTACTTCATCCAAACGCTCCTGCAAATCAGTCCAGAATTTTTGCTCCATTTCTTTGGCTAATGCTTTGGCATCATCTTCACCATTCTTCAATAAATACTCCGTATAAACTTCACGTGGATTGGGGTGCTTATCAATCAACGCATATAACTGCGGCTGTGTAAACTTGGGATCATCACCTTCGTTATGTCCATGCTTGCGATAGCAAACCATATCAATAAATACATCGCAATGAAATTCCTGACGGTAACGCACAGCCAGCTCCACACATTTTACAACAGCTTCGGCATCATCACCATTTACATGAAACACCGGAGCCTGAACCATACCTGCAAGTGATGTACAATAATCTGAACTGCGTGCATCATCAAAGTCTGTAGTAAACCCAATCTGATTATTAATAACAAAATGAATGGTGCCGCCGGTATAATAACCATCCAGTTCACTCATCTGCAATACTTCATATACAATACCCTGCCCTGCTACTGATGCATCACCGTGAATTAAGATGGGAAGTATTTTATCAAAATCACTTTCATACATAATATCAGCTTTGGCTCTGCTGAAACCTACTACTACAGGGTCAACTGCTTCAAGGTGCGATGGATTGGGCATTAATTTCAAATGCATGATATGGCCTTCATCTGTTTGCACTTCACTACCATAGCCCATGTGATATTTTACATCCCCACTGCCCATGGTTTGATCCATTGTAGCAGTGCCTTCAAACTCACTGAAGATTTGCTCATAGGTTTTACCCATGATATTGGCCAGCACATTTAAACGGCCACGATGCGCCATACCTATCACCACCTCATGCACATCATGTTTGGCAGCGGTATTGATAATTTCATCCAATGCGGCAATGGTTGTTTCGCCACCTTCCAATGAAAATCGTTTTTGTCCGATATATTTAGTGTGAAGAAATTTTTCAAACATCACACCCTGATTGAGCTTTTCTAAAATTCGTTTGCGCTTTTGCAGCGATAAGGGCTGGTGAAAATCTTTTTCTATGGCTTTTGTTAAAAAGTCTATCCGTTTTTGATCACTGATGTATTTAAATTCAGCACCTACATGACCGGCATAACATTTTTCAAGATGATTGTAGATAGTGCGAAGCGTAGTAGTGCCTAAGCCCAGCAGTTGACCGGCGTGAAATTCTTTATCCAAATCAGCTTCTGTAAAACCATAAAAACTGAGTTCGATATTGGCACCACGGTCCTTACGCTTGCGGATAGGATTGGTTTTGGCCAGCAGATGCCCTTTGTTGCGATAGCCCAAAATCATACGGTAAACCTGTATCTCACGCATCCAGTCAATACCTGAACTTGCAGCAGAAACAACTGTTCCATTAGAAGAACCATTGGAAACAGAGCCGGAAGAAACGGCAAAATCAAAGCCTTCGAAGAATTTCTTCATTTCAGGGTCTACACTGGCAGGGTCTTTTACAAAATCCTGATATAAACTTTCTACGTATTGGGGATGCGAAGCAGTGATATATTGAAAATCCTTCATATAAATGGGGCAATTTCTCTTTAAAAGGGCTACAAATATCGGTTGTTTAAGCACAGAAAGAACAAGTAGAGAAGGTTAAAGTTGAACAAGGATTTTATTGAATTTTATCAGACTTAAACCTCCGGGGTTTTTAAAATGGTGCCTGATGTATTTGTGGCATTTTCGCTAAAACCTCTGGTGTTTTTTTACTACCCTAAAAAAAACTCAATTTAGCCTGCTTAAATAACATGTTTTCCCCTACCTTTGCCGTCCGAAAAATTAGAATATGGCAAATCATAAGGCTACCAAAAAAGATGTTCGTCAGAGTGCTACACGCAGAGACCGTAACCGCTATTACGGAAAAACAACCCGTAATGCCATCCGTGACCTTAAAGAAGTAACTGAAGCAGGCAAGGCAGGTGAAAGCTTAAAATCTGTGGCATCTATGATTGATAAATTGGCAAAGCGTGGCGTAATTCACAAGAACAAAGCTGCCAATTTAAAGAGCAAACTCACAAAAAAAGTAAACGGATTAGCTAAGTAATTTGCTTTAGCCGTCATTAACATATTGTAAACTCATCTGCATAACAGGTGAGTTTTTTATTTTTAAGTATCAAATCCCCTTTCATGCCAAAACTTTACTCCTTTCTTTTAACTTTATTAGTTAGTACCACAGCAATTGCACAAGGAACCGAAACATTTACAAATATTCCTGCCAGTAACTCAAGTTATACCACACGTAACTGGACAGGTGATAATGGCCTCACCTGGACTGCCACAGATGCACGAACTGATCAAACCCTTAACGGACGTGCCATTGCCATCCGCAACGGCTCTGTATTTTGTTATGATATGACCAATGGCATCGGAAACCTCAGCTTTACGCATCAGCAAATATTTTCAGGCTCTAATTCTGTACTCCAGATATATATTAACAATACACTGGTGGGTTCAGTAAACCCCACTACCACTGTTGCTACAGCTACACTTAACAACATTAATATTGCTGGTGATTTTGATTTGGAAATCAGACAGATTACATCGGGTTTGCGCATTTCAATTGATGATGTTACATGGACTGCTTTTAATGCAAACCCCTGTACAGAACCAACAGCACAACCAATTGCCTTAAACTTAAATCCTACACCTACAACCATTAACGGAAACTTTATTAATTCCACACCTGCCGCTGATCAATATCTGGTAATCAGAAGTACAAGTGCTACCTTATCCTCTTTACCTGCAGATGGTACAAATTACCCTGTTGGCCAATCCTTAGGTGGAGGTACGGTTGTGAGTACAGGGAGCAATACAGGTTTTACTGTTACAGGTTTAACACCTGCTACTCAATATTATTTCTTTGTTTTTGCAGCAAACGCAATAAGCTGTTCAGGTGCACCCAATTATTTAACCACAAATCCTTTAACCGGAAATACTACAACGCCTGCATTGCCTGCCTGTACTGCGCCGGCCGCTGCACCTACTGCATTAAATCTAACACCCGCTAATACCAGCATTGCAGGAAGTTTTACGGCATCAGCCAGTGCAAACAGATATTTAGTTGTGAGAAGTACAAATAGTTCATTAGCTGCCAACCCACAGAACGGAACGGTGTACACTGCCGGACAATCATTAGGCGGAGGCACAGTTGTAACTTTTACCAATAACACTTCATTTTCTGCAACAGCTTTAACTGCCAATACACAGTATTACTTTTTTGTATTTGCTGCAAATGCTGAATGTACAGGCGAACCTTTTTACCTCTCTACTTCGCTTAACGGAAATGCCACCACAACAAATACCGGCTCCAATTTACCCCCCAACTATTACAGTACCGCTACCGGATTAACCTGTGCTCCATTAAAAACAGCACTTTCATCTATTATAACTACAGGTGCTGTACAACTAAGTTATACTCCGGGCGTATGGACTGCATTTTTAAAAACAGATATCAAACGGAATTTTGAAAATACCCGTGATATTATCTGGGATATGTACAGCGATCGGGGACCGGGACAAAATGAGCCGTATGAATATGTATATCAAACAAACCAATGTGGTACTTATAGTGGCGAAGGCAACTGCTACAACAGAGAGCATTCATTTCCACAAAGTTGGTTTGGGGGCAGCATCCTGCCTATGTATTCTGATATCAACCATTTATTTCCTACAGATGGATGGGTAAACAATCTGAGAGGTAACTTTCCTTTTGGCGAAGTAACCAATATTGAAGCCACATCCGGCAACCCCACTCAAAACGGAAGCAGACGTGGTACAGGTACAGCCGTAAACTTTGGTTATACCGGCACCGTGTTTGAACCTATTAATGAATACAAAGGCGATTTTGCACGTGCACAGTTTTACATGGCCACACGTTATGAAACTCAAATAGCAGGATGGCAGGCAAATGGTTCCAGTGCTGATGCTGTATTAAATGGCACTTCCTATCAGGCTTATGATGATTGGTATATTAAACTATTATACAAATGGCACTTACAGGACCCCGTGAGCGATAAAGAGCGTGCCAGAAATGATTCCGTTTATGTAGTACAGAACAATCGCAATCCATTTATTGACAACCCGCAGTGGGTATTTGATGTATGGAATTGTACCGGCCTTTTAACAACATCAGGCACAAATGATCTGTTGCGTCTTCCTGCCAATGCTGTTCGCTTTTATCCTAACCCCGTTGTAAACAATAACGCCACCATCCGTTTGGAAAAAGCATTTAATCACAACGTGACTTTGCAGGTATTGGATGTAATGGGGCGCTTTGTAAGCCAGCAAATCATTCCTGCCGGACAAACAATAATTACATTGCAAAGCAAAGGAATGAACAAAGGAATGTACGTAATGAAGATTCAATCGAAAGATGGCATCGTAACAAGAAATTTTGTGGTGCAATAAATTTGTACAAACCGTTTATAGAAAAGCATTCCGCACTGCGGGATGCTTTTTTGTTTCTGCTTATTTTGCAGGATGAAGAAATTATTGATTGCCGTCTTATTGCTTGCATGTTCGCATGTACATGCACAACTTCCTGTAACCCGGTATGAAACCTCCAAAGGCACAGAAAGTGTAACTTATTACGAAGCCATCGCTGCATGGAAACAGATTGACAAAGCTTCGCCCCTTGTACAAATGCTCACCATGGGCGCTACAGATGCCGGCGAGCCTTTGCACCTGGTTTTAGTAAGCAGTGACGCCAGCTTTCAGCCGCAGCAATGGAAACAAAAAAACAAAGTAGTACTCCTCATCAACAATGGTATTCATCCCGGCGAGCCGGATGGTATTGATGCAAGCATCAGCATGGTAAAAAATATCATCACCAAAAAATTACCGCTTCCTTCAAATGTAGTGCTCGCCATTATACCTGTTTACAATATCGGCGGCAGTTTAAACCGCACTCCTTTTTACCGTATTGATCAAAATGGCCCCACTGAAAAAGGCTCACGGGGCAACTCACAAAATCTGGATCTCAACCGTGATTTTATTAAATGCGATTCAAGGGAAGCCAGAAGCTTTGCACAGATTTTTCATTTTGTACAGCCTGATATTTTCTTAGACAATCATGTGAGCAATGGTGCGGATTATCAACATGTGATGACACTGCTCACCACACAGCACAACAAACTGGGCGGTGTAATGGGCGAATACCTCAACAAAACATTTGAACCCGCCATTTACAAAAGCATGAAAGAAAAAGGATATGATTTGATTCCTTATGTAAACAATTTTGGTGACAAACCGGAGAATGGCTGGGGCGCTTACTGGGATGGGCCACGCTACAGCAGCGGCTACACTGCACTCTTTGGCACCTTTTCTTTTGTACCCGAAACACATATGCTCAAACCCTATGCACAACGTGTGGATGCTACGTACAAACTCATGCAAAGCTTTATTGAATTTGCAGGCACTAATGCTGCAACGATTAAAACATTACGAAAACAGCAACAGCAGAACTTTATTATACAACAGCAATTTCCGTTGGGTTTTAGTGCAGACAGATCACAGTTTACAGAACTTACATTCAAAGGTTATGCGGCGGAGCAAAAAACAAGCAATATCAGCGGCTTGCCAAGATTGTTTTACAATCACGACAAACCCTTTGAAGTGACTATGAAGTTTTACAACTTCTTTACGCCTAAAACGATGATTGAAAGACCTAAGGCCTACATCATTCCCCAAGGCTGGTGGAAGGTGGTTGAACTGCTGCAACTCAACAATGTACAGATGCAGCGGCTTGCAAAAGATACCAGCATGCAGGTGGAAGTATATATGATTGAAGATTACAAGAGCAGTCCACGTCCTTACGAATGGCATCATATCAATACCGATGTAAAAACCAACAAACAAACACAAACCATTCGTTTCAGAAAAGGTGACTGGTATATACCCATGAACCAAACGGCCAATCATTTTCTCATTCAGGTGCTGGAGCCCACAGGTGAAGACAGCTATTTTACATGGAACTTTTTTGATCCTATCCTTGGACAAAAAGAAGGCTACAGTGCGTATGCGTTTGAAGAAAAAGCGGAACTGTTTTTACAACAAAACCCTGCGGTAAAACAACAACTGGATTTGCAACGAAACACGGATACCGCCTTTGCCAAAAACGGAAGAGCACCGCTCAATTTTGTATATCAAAACTCACCGTATGCAGAGCCGGGCTTTATGCGGTATCCGGTGTACAGGGTGCGGTGAGATGACAAAAACTAAATATTAAAAAAACCAGCGGTTTCTAAAACTTGACAATTAAAACTGCATATAACTTAGACCATATTTGCTACTGTTTACCTTTGTTTACCATAATGGTTGCAAGCATAGCAATAACATCAACTTACGCTGATACGTTAAATTTCATTCCAAAAAGCTTTACAAAATATCACTTTCATACGCATAGTCGCTCAAGTAAGGGTCGCTAACAACATGTTCAACAGCCCGTTACATTTATGACATAAATAATTGTCATTCTGTTTTCATTTGCGACCAAATCAATAATAGCAGTTCTTATTTGGGCTCAACGTTTATTATTCAGCTTTAGTCCTTAACTTCAAAACCTTTTTAAATACCATAATGTATACAATAGTTACAGAGGTAGCAGCAATTACACAACCCACATAAAAAGAGATGAAAAAAGATATAGGAACATTTATTAATGCTATCTATCCGCTTTCGCCTGATATACTTGAAGAGGTAATACCTTATTTCATGCATATGGAGTATCCCAAAAATTATTTTCTTTTAAAACAGGGCCGGCTATGTAATCATCTTTGGTTTTTGGTACAAGGCGCTGTTCGTTATTTCTATACAGATGAAAATGGCAAAGCAAGCAATGTTTGGTTTTCACTGGATGATGGTATTGTGGCTGATGCGCCAAGCTTTGTAAATCAAAAACCATCTGAAGAGAGTATACAACTTTTAGAAGACAGTGAACTGTATGCAATAGAACGCAACAGCTTGTACAGTCTATTGCAAAAGCACCATTCTGTTGCTTTATGGTATATTCATCTGATTGAAAAATTCTATGTAAGTCAAATAGAAGACAGAACCAGTGATCTTCAGTTTCTAACAGCAAAACAACGATATGAAAAACTACTAAATCAATTTCCTGACATAAGTAACCGCATCAGTTTGGGACATATCGCCTCCTATCTCAGTATTACTCAGGAAACCCTCAGCAGAATACGTTCAGGCAAGCTTTAAATTTTTTGATTTACATCAAATTGCTTTTTGATTTGGGTCAAAAGACAGGTCCATCTCTATTCAGAATTTTGCAGCGTAAAAAATTTGATTGTTTCAGCTATCAATAAATCAAAATTTAAAACGCAGTAAAATGAAAAGATCTGAATTCATAAAGAATGTATCCTTTTTAGGATTAAGCACAGCTGTGATTCCAAAAATTTCGTTTGGAGCAAATAAGAAGCAAGGCAAAAAAATTGGAATTATAGGAGCAGGCATATCAGGATTGTACTTGGCTGATGTGCTTAAAAAGCAAGGACACACTGTAACAGTGCTGGAGGCAAAAAACAGAGCAGGAGGCAGAATTTATGAAAACCGGGGATTTTATTCAAGCCCTATTGACCTGGGGGCACAGTGGATACATGGGCATGATAATGAGTTGTACAAACTCGTCAAGAAAAGTAAAACACCCACTTATGTTGATAAGAAAAACAGATCAATAAAAGTTCTATATAATGGTTTGCTATCAGATGATTTTCCAACAGAATTCTATCAATTCATTGAAGAAATAAAGCGTAAAACACCAATGAAAGATGATGTTTCAGTTTTACATTTTGCACAGCAATTCAGCAATGACCCGCATTTTATTGAATTAATTGAAAACGTGCTTACTGATACAACAACGAAAGCTAAAAATTTTTCAGTGAATGATATTTCAAAGATGACAAAACAGCTTGCCCCCGTGGATTATCAGTTTTCCAATACCACCATGTATGGGTTTATACAAAATAGATTTGTTAACAGATTGAAAGATGTACTCGTTTATAACTTTCAGGTAAAAACGATTGATTACAGCAAAACCCTGATTAAAGTTTCGAATTCTGAAAACCAGAGTTATGAGTTTGACAAAATTATTATTACCGTTCCCATTACAATTCTCAAATCAGGAAGTATACAATTTTTTCCGGAGCTGCCGGGTGACAAGAAAAGTGCTTTTGAGCTTATAGGTATGGATAAGGGCCTTAAACTTTTTTTAAAATTTGAAAAGCAGTTTTTTAATCATACCCTATTTAATGGAAAATATGCCGGCTACTATATTGACCCAACCAAAGAAGAACAATCACCTCAAAGTCTTTTAACATCTCTGGTAATGGGGAACAAAGCTGATATCTACTACAATAATCCGCAAAAAGCTATAGAGAATTATCTGAAAGAGCTGGACTCAATCTTTAATGGAAAAGCATCAACATACTACATCAATAGCCTGGCACAGGATTGGGGAGCTGAATCAGGGATACATGGCGTTTATAGCTACACTAAACCCGGAGGCACATCAGCCAGGCAAATTGCAAGAAAACCAATTGACAATAAAATATTTTTTGCAGGCGAAGCAATGAATACCCAAAATGACTACGGAACAGTTCATGGTGCCATTGATACGGCCATTCAGGTTTTAAATGAATTAAACTAGTAATAGCTGAACTAAATATTAAACTTCATCAACAGCTATCAGGTTTCACTACAAATCAATAAATCACTTAATCTAAAATTTCTGAAAGATGAAAGCACAACTTTTAACAGTCATCTTAATAATGACTATCCGACATGCATATGCTCAAATTCCATTTGAAGTTATGGCAGGAAATAAGCAAACGCTCTATTTCGCATATGTTCAAAAGGATATTGACAGCATAGGAAGATGGAATATTTTTTCGCAGGGTCTTTATGCAGTGAATTATAAAAACAACGCATTCAACAGTATTTCCATTGACAACCAGCTTACCTATCAGTTTACGAATTGGCTGGGCCTTTCGGCTGGTGGAAGTTTTGATGGCGTTAAATTCAACCCTACGCTGGGCTTATCGCTCAGTTATATTAACAACAAGGGTGATTTTGCAATAACAGCATTTCCTACAGTACAACTGACAAAACCCCTGACATTAGATGTGTTCGGTTTGATCAACTATTCTCCTCAGTTTAATAAAAAGTGGGGGTTGTTTTCGCAGTTTATTTTAGGAACAAATCTGGGATTGCAAAAAGAAGACCCCAATCAGAAAAGAGAAATACTGAATATTTTTACCAGGCACAACATCAGTAATCAGCTCTTGCGTATTGGATTAAACTATAAGCAAAGGTTTCAATTTGGTTTGGGTGCAGACTTTGCCCAATTTGGAATGAATGAAGGTAAGTTTTCCAATTATGGAATATTTTTGAGATACCAGCTTGACTAATGAATCGGCAACATTAACTCCATGATAAAAAATTCAGGCTAATAATGAATAGGATTATCATTTCAACTTGGTTCATGTTTTCACGAACCACTTAAAATTAAACAATACAAATATTACGAAACAGGTTTTTCTGGTAATGTAATTTCTATGGAGCAGTTACTGCACCACCCGCACCACGCCTGCTCCATGATAGGAGTGATATTCCCCATTGTACATGGCATCAGCACTTACCGGACCCATGCGGTACAAACCGGGTGATACTGCACGCACTGCATAATAATAACTCTGCCTGTTGGTAAACAAATCAATAAAGAAATGAATCCGATCGTCACGCACATCCAGCGCCGTGGGGCTCAGCCCATCTTTTATCCAGTCCATGCCCGGTAATTCTTTTGTACGTGGGTTTTCAATTTCAAAACCGGCAGGTAATAAATCTGTAAGCACAATATTTTCTACAGACGTTGCAAAACTTTTTTCAATCGAGAGCTTTACAATCACTAAATCATTCTGCTGAAACGTGGTTCCTGCAATCGTCTGTCCGTAACGGTTATAAAACTGGCGCCGCACTTTCAGGTAACTGTCTTCTTCTTTATATGCACCGGTAGCACTCACACCTTCTGCCACCCAGTAATAATACAAACGTCCACTACCCTTTGTAAGGACTTCAATATTGGTGCCGCCCAATTGTTTTGCATCGAGCTTAAGATCAAGATTGTTGTATTTAGAAACTGTTTTACCATTCACTTTTATTTCGCCCTGTATATTACTATTGGCCGCATTGCGTGCCATTTTACCAATGGCTAAAAATCCAAAGGCCCGCTCCTGTGTGCTGAGCCAGTAGCGCTCTTTAAGCAGTTTGGAAACATGTCTTGCCATGATGGGCACCTGTGCATTGCCGGGATCCACATCCATCAATGTATTCAACGCAATTGCTTCATCACGCACATCGCTGTAAAAACTTCCTCCTGTTTGCGGTACACTCACCTCACCTGCAAACGAACCGGGCAGCATGGCTGCAAAAGATTTTTTATCGCCCATTAATGCATAAGCCGCACTCAATAAATATTTACTATCCAATGCCAGCATCGCAGGATTGGCTTTGTAATAATTCATCACGCTTATTTGTGCCCGGTTACCCAAAGCCAGCACATACAAACTATAAGCTACTTCTTTGGGTGCAATTTTCTTTTTCTCCGTGCGGTTGTAATAGTAGTCAATGGTTTCTTTTGTTTTTAACCGGTTGATGAGATAACCCATGATGGTTTCAAGCAAACTGTTGTCTACATCATAACCTGCTTTGCGTGCTTCCAGTAAAAAATGTGCAGCATAAGCAGTAGCCCACCAGTTGGCCGTGCCTTCATCATCCCATAAGGTAACGGCACCATTGTACAACTGACGCATTTTTATTTTGCGTATCGCTTCATTGATATTGGCAACAGATGTAGCCGCTGAAGATTTATTTTTCTTCATCGCATCAGCCAGGTCGCCAAAGTACAATTGCGGAAATGCCGCAGAGATGGTTTGCTCTGTACAACCATAAGGATACTGTATTAAATAATTCAACTGATCACCCAGCTCCAGTGCGGGTGATTTACTTACTACCAATTGATAATCGGCACTGCCCGGCATAAACTGGTTTGCCGCAATAGCGATGGTTTGTGATGCACCTGCGTTGATACTTCCGCTGCCGCTTTCTTTTTGCAATGTAGATGGCGGACGAACTGTAACCTGTGTTTCATCATAAAAACTTTCGCCCAGTGCGTTTACTTCAATACGAATACTACCACTGTCAATACGCTGCTGTGCCACTACCTGAAACACCGCTTTGTTTTCAGCATTGGCCGCCAGTGCTGTTTGCTGACTGGCTGCTCCCACTACCTGCAAAGGACCTGTAACTTTAATATTCACTTTTGCATTGGCTGCATTCTTAGTGGTGTTGGATAATGTAACGGGAACGGTTACTGTATCTCCCGGACTTAAAAAGCGTGGAAGCCCTGCACTGATCACAACAGGATCAGCCACCGTCATATTGGTTTCGCCTGCGCCAAACTGTTCGTTCTTGTATGCCGCCGCCATCAATCGTATTTCACCGCTGAACTGTGGCACATCAAATTCAAAACTTGCTTCACCGCTGCCGTTTGCTTTTTGCACACCGCTCCAGTAGCTTACAATTTTTATTCTTTTGTTGGGCATGGGGTTGTTGCGCTTTTCCATATCAGCACCATCACCACCGGTACTGCTAAGGCGTGCACGCAGCTCAGGAAACAACAACGGATACAAATCAAATCCATCCACACCCAGTGCTTTTTTCTGATAAAAATAACTGTAAGGGTCAGGCGATTTCATATTGCTTACCTGCAGCACACCGTTATCAACTGCAGCCAGTGTAACATAACTGCCGGGTGCCGCTTTTACTTTTACTTTTTGATGGGTGCGGCTCCTTGTTGTTTTATTGCTGGTAATCTGTACATCAATCTTTCTGCTTTGTTCATCTACTTTGATAGATTGAAAACCATGCGCCACTGTAAGCGGAATATCACTTACACTGTGCGGCTTCATTAATGTGGCTGAAACATATACATTGGGCAAATGCTCCGCACTCAATGGAAAATCAAGAGAAGCAGAACGGTTTTCTACATTCACGTATTGAAAAGACACCACTTTATCTGTTTCCATCGTTACCAGCATTCTTCCGCTGAAGGGTGTTTTAAAAAGCAGCTTTGCTTTTTCACCGGTGAGGTATTCTTTTTTGTCAGTGGAAATATCAATTTCACCTTCTGTGTTTACTTCAAATGAACTATTATCACCCCAGCCCCGGTTACCATAGCTATAGAATCTGCTGCTCACATAACTTTCTGAGTTGGGTGCATATACCCGTATCTCATAATCGCCGGCTGCACGGGGCACAAACACATAATTGGTATTTTCTCCGCTCACATTTACCACTTCATCTTTCAACAGCTTCTCTTCTTTTTGTGATTCATAACGGAAATAATCACCACTCTTACTCAGCACAGTTCTGTACTCATGTTTGATTACCTGCACTTTCGCCGGAGCTGAAACTACTTTTTCATCTTTACTCAATGCAATCAATGGAAAGCGGATGCTCTGGTTGAGCGGATGATAATAATAACCATCACCACCAAGGCCATAAAAAATAGTTTGGGTAAATACATCCGCATTGGTGACACGGCTTACAGGTCTGCCTGTTTCATCAAACACCGTTGTATAAATATTTACAGCAAGCAGACCTTTGTTTTTGTAAATAGCAGGCACGCCCACACCTTCACTTGCATTCCCGTTGGTATCTGTTGTACCTTCATTTACAATTTTATCAAAGAAGGTGGTTTGATTGGCAAGAGAAAAATTATACTTCTCATACTTTGCCGGTGAAAAATAGTTTTGTCGAAACTGAATTTCTGTTTCATACTTTCTATTAGCCGCAGGCGGACCAAAGAAATTAACTGCATTAATCCGGAGCGAAGCACTATCGCCCACACTCAATACTTTCTTTGTTAGCTCAGCACTTACTTTAATTCTATCCGGCACAAATTCTTCCACACTAAATGATTTACTTCCAAGAAACACATCATTACCGGAATACAACTCCAGCTGGTAGCTGCCCGTTACTGCAGCCATGGGTAAGTCAATGCTTACTTCTGCCGAACCCTGCTCATTCAGCATTTTGCGAAAGCTCTTCATTTCTTTTCCATTGGGCATAATGAACTTCATCTTTACGGGAAGTTCGCCCGGCGTTTTCCAGTCGTTGGTTCGGAGTACGATGTTGGCATTTATTTTTTCACCGGGTCGGTAAATATCACGTTCGGCATACATAAACGCATCCATGTTGGATGGATTCCAGCTCTTGCCTCCCACATCAAAACGACTGGTGTTCACTCTCGTGTTATGAAACGGCAGATAGTTAAAGTCATCGGCCGTTTTTGCAATCACCATTGCCGGTTTAAACCCGCTGAACTCTTTTCTTGCATAGGTAATCTCAGCCACACCATCAGTATTGGTGCTGCCTGTACCCAGCAGTTGATTATTGGCACCATACACTGTAATGTTTACACCGTTTAATGAAGCGGCCGTTTTAATAGAGTTGGCAAACACCAGCATTTTTTCTTTGCCTTCTTTAGCAATCAAACCAATATCGCTTAATGAAATAAAACGGCTGTCGTTTAACCAGTAATCTTCCGTTGACTGAATACGTAAATGATAAATGCCGTTAAAATCTTTCACACGGTCGGCAATATTAAAATTGAACAGACGGCTGCCACCCAGCTTGGGTAAGGAACGAGTATCAATTTCTTTTTCATAAATCACATCGCCCAGAGTGGCGTCACCGCTTTCACGGTCGTAGTAATCATCTTCTTCAAAACCACCGGATTGAGGATAGTAGCCGTACCGATGCGCTGCCAGCAAATTGTTTTCATAAATTTTGGAAACAATTACTTTTATTCTGGGCATATTGGTGATGCGTACTTCAATATTTTTATTACCCTGTGCCGAAAGATAAACGGCTTTACTATTACCAAAAGCAATACCCGGCTCTAACTGGCCAAAGGCCACATTTGTTTTATAATCTTCTTTGAGCGTACCCCCCAGTTTACCACGCAATCCTTTTGTTAATAGTAAATCATAGGTTTTGCTCACATCAAATGCATCGCCCGTAATAATAAAACCATCCTCCACCACTTCTACACCATATTTTACATTGGGCGTGAGTTTAATAAAGTTGCTGAGGCTGCTTTCTACTACCTGCTGAGAGGTGAGCACTTTTACTGTCGCACTCAAACCATCATGGCGTGATTCTACATTTGTAATGGTAAGTGTGTACGGCGATGGAATGGTAAACTGTTCATCAATTGTTTCTTTGGTAGGATTTTTTCCACCATCGGGCACCAGTCCCTGCTCCAGCGAAACCGTGGTGTTGTAATCTTTATCCTCTGCTTTTACATTTAAAATACTCAGCGAAACTTTTTTATCATTGTTCAGGGTTTGTATACTGTACTCTTTCTTTTCACCATCTACCTGTACATTGAGTTTGTCTTTAAGCACAGCGGGAGTTACGGCATAATTGAAATACAAATCCACCTGCGGCACAGCTTTATTGGTAGCATCATCCAGCACCCAGGTGATGTTTGAGTTTTCCAGTTGCAAATCGGGTGTATGAAATTCAATCTTGTTGCCATCTTCTATTTGTCCGAACTTACTGAAGGCAAGCACTTCTTTACTGATACTTGCTTTGTAAGTGGTGGCAGGGGCCAATGGTTCAGAAGGTGAAAAAATCAATTCATCACCATGCTCCCAGCGAAAACGCCCACGAATGTTGGGTTCAAACTCCACATAGGCAACAGAGTCCCAGCGGTTGAGCAGCGAATCCGGCACCAGTTGTTTTGAAAAACGAAAACTGAAATTCTGTAATGGCTGCACTTCGCCACGGGCATTGGTATCAGCAAGATTTACGGCATTACGGTTACAGGATACAACTAGAAGCACTGTTGCTGTAAGCACCAGCAGGTGTAGATGGCTACGCATAAAGTAAAATGTTGATTGTTGTTTGAAGGAAGGGAAATTTGAGCATGAAATTACAATTACAATTTCCGAAAATGCAAGAGTAATTTATTAAAGAATTGATAAATGAAGGGAGAAAGTTATCAAGTGTGGGGCTATCAGCCTCTATCTCCTTCTCTTTCTCCTAAGGAGAAAGAGCGGTGCTTTATCACCTTGCCAATCTATTTAACTACCACATCTTCATTTAGTTTTTATTCAACACATATCAAACACTCCTTATTTATTTATACTCATTGAATAGCGAGGAATGTGTCCGGCAAGTCTCCCACGGGGGGATTTAGGGGGCCTGGACTTTGCATTTCATACCCAATCTTTAAGTATTTACTTCCGCTTAAGTTTTTAAATATTTCGTAAACTGCACCATCGCTCCGTTCATGAAAAAATTTCTTGCAGCATATTTGAACAAACGTTTCTTCAAACGCACAGGCATTACCGTCTTGTGTCTTGTTGCCTTTTTCTTTTTACTGCACCTTTTATTTCCGCTGCCAGATGAACCGGAATATTCCACCATCATTACAGATGCTAAAGGTGAAGTAATTCATGCGTTTCTCACCAAAGACGAACAGTGGCGCATGAAAACAGAACTCACCGACATCTCTCCCCTGATGCGTAAAACCATTGTGCAGAAAGAAGACAAATATTTCTATTATCATGTTGGTGTAAATCCTGTAGCTGTTGCAAGAGCAGCATTGTACAATATTTTTACCGGCCGCAGAACCTCCGGCGCCAGCACCATTACCATGCAGGTGGCACGGGCACTGGAACCCAAACGAAGAACCTTCTTGAATAAGTGTATTGAACTCTTTCGTGCGCTGCAACTGGAACTAACATACAGCAAAGCAGAAATCCTGCAACTCTATCTCAACCTTGTACCCTATGGCGGCAATATACAGGGTGTAAAATCTGCATCCATTTTATACTTTGGAAAAAATCCTGATCATTTATCCCTTGCTGAAATCACTGCACTGTCCATCATTCCCAACCGTCCATCTACACTGGTGATGGGGCGCAACAATGATGAAATCATTAAACAACGTAACAAATGGCTTTTGAGATTTGCCAAAGAAAATATATTTACTGCCAAAGAAATTGAAGATGCTTTAGCCGAACCTTTACTTGCAAAACGCAGCGAAACACCAAGGCTGGCACCTCATCTTTCGTACAAGCTCAAACAAAGCGGAGGCGCTATCATCAAAACAAATCTGCAACTCAATACACAATTGAAAGTTGAAAAACTGGTAGCAGATTATGTACGTACCCTTCGTCTGAGCGGTATCCGTAATGCAGCCGTGATGATTATTGATAATGAAAGCCACAACGTTATTTCTTATGTGGGCAGCGGCAATTTTAAAGATACGCTTGATGGCGGACAGGTAAATGGTGCAGCAGCAGTACGTCAGCCGGGCAGCACCTTAAAGCCGATGGTGTATGCCTTGTGTTTTGATGAAGGATTGCTCACACCCAAAAAAATGATGAACGATGTACCGGTGAATTATGCCGGCTATGCACCAGAGAATTATGATAAAAATTTCAACGGGCCTGTTACCATTGAATATGCACTGGAGAACTCGCTTAATATTCCGGCGGTGAAAGCTTTGAACATGCTGGGTAAGGAAAAAATGATTCAGCAGTTGGGTGCTATGGGTTTTCAGCAAATTGTATCAAAGCAAAAAGGTCTTGGACTGAGTATGATTCTCGGCGGATGCGGTACCACACTGGAACAACTCACGGCGATGTACAGTTGTTTTGCCAATGAAGGTGTGTACTACCGTCATTCATTTATACAAACTGATAATAAAAAGCAAGGCAAACGTATAATGAGTGCAGAAGCGGCTTATATGGTTACAGATATTCTCAGCCGCATCAACCGTCCGGATTTTCCCTTGCATTGGGAGGCTACAGCACACTTGCCAAAAATTGCATGGAAAACAGGAACTTCCTATGGTAGAAGAGATGCATGGAGCATTGGTTACAACAAAAAATATACGGTGGGTGTGTGGGTTGGTAATTTTTCAGGTGAAGGCAATGCACAACTGAGTGGCGCACATACAGCTACACCTCTACTCTTCCGCATTATTAATACGCTGGATTATGATGCCGATCGTTCATGGTTTACACCGCCTGCATCAATGGAACAACGGCAGGTGTGCAGTGAAACCGGATTGCCACCCGCCGCACATTGCAGTAAGTTTGTACTTGATTATTTTATACCCGGTATTTCAGGCACACAGCCCTGCAACAATGCACAGGAAATAGCCGTGAGCGAGAATGAAAAAACAAGTTATTGTAAAAGCTGTGAACCGCCTGCCGGTTTTAAACGCAAAACGTACAAACTCATTTCTTCTGAGTTACAAAACTGGATGCAGACAAACGGCATTGCTTTTGAGCCGATACCACCACATAATGCATCCTGTGAAAAAATATTTACAAGCGGTGCACCACAAATCAAATCACCTGTAAACGGTACGGAATACCTCATCAGTAAAAAACATCCTGAACCCCTGCAACTCATTTGCGAAACGGGTAATGATGTGAGCCGTGTGTACTGGTACATCAACAATCAATTTTACAAATCAGCCGACGCCGGCAGCAAACAATTTTTTACACCCACAGAAGGTGCTGTAAAAATTTCCTGCACAGATGATAAAGGCAGAAACAGAGATGTGAAGATTGTGGTGAAGTATGTGGAGTTATAAAACCTGTCAATAAATTTACCCCGAAACAATATCGGGGTAAATTCATTAATCAAAAACAAAACATTAATTGGTTTTCTGTAGCCGGATTTCTATTTGTGGTAAACAAAGTGGTTTTAAGAATGGATTGGATTGGTCATCAGGAAATCAAAGCCGGATCTTAAAAACGGAGTAAAACAAATTTAACAGTAACTGAATCAACTAAACAACTAAAAAGGGTACACCTGTACCCTTGAATGTTAAATAAGTTTTCTGCAATCGTTTGATAGAAAAAATTCTACTCTTTTATCATGTTCCCGCTGCCGGCAATTTTTTGTTTTACATTCACGGGGTTGCCTGCATAATGTACATCCCCGCTTCCGGCAATATGCACATCCAGGCTCTGACTGCAATAACTCCACACATTACCTCCGCCTGCAATATGCACTTCAGTATTTTCAGTTTTCAATTCTTTACATTTTATATCGCCACTTCCTGCAATACGAAATTCTGCATCACGTGTAGTACCGCCCACTGCAGCATTACCGCTGCCGCTGATTCTTATAATTATTTTGGGAGCGTCCACTTCACTTATACGAATGTCGCCACTGCCGGAAACACTGAATTCCATACGTTCATCAGATTTCAATACAGATTCAGCAGTAATATTACCACTGCCGGCAATACCCAACTCTTTAAAACGTGGCGCTGTTACAAATACTTTCATATCTTTTTTTGGTCTCAGGTTTATGCCATTACTCACTTTTACTTTTAACTCACCATTGCTCACTTCTGTAATGATATACTTCATCAGGTTTTCCTCCGCTTCAATACGTACGGAATAAGTATCCCCTTGAGTTACATACAAATCGAATGAGCCTGCGGTTTTAACACCGTCAAAACTTCCTTCATTACGGTTGCTGGTAATAACATTTCCATTGCCCCGCACACTTTTCCATCTGCAGGAGCTTGCAGTAAACAATACAATTGCCAATAATAAGGCAGCATACATTCTGTTCATTGAACTGGTTTTTTATTTTGAAAATAATAAGGCATCATGATGCACATGATGGATTGCAGTGGAGAAAGTTGGAACAGCTCAAAGATACAGTTCTGCCAATGAATTTCAAATGCTCAAACCGGATTATCGGTAAGATGCCCTTTTGAAAAGGCGAAAAACTGTCTTAAAGGTTTTCTTTACCTTCGCCGCAACATGACAGATAAGATTCTCATACTCGATTTTGGAAGCCAGTACACGCAATTGATAGCCCGGGCCGTGCGTGAAAGCAATGTGTACTGCGAAATTGTACCCTATCATAAACCGGTTGTAGCAGATGAACATCTCAAAGGAATAATTTTGAGCGGCAGCCCTTTTAGTGTAAATGATGAAAAGGCACCCATGGTAGATGTGGAATTACTGAGCAATTCCTTACCCGTGCTCGGTATTTGTTATGGTGCCCAGCTCACAGCCAAGCAGTTTGGCGGCCGTGTAGAAAAAAGTGAAAAACGTGAATACGGTCGTGCCATGCTGCACCTGCAAAAAGAAGATGTGCTGTTAAAGAACATCAATATTGATTCGCAGGTATGGATGAGCCATGGCGATAGCATTTTAGAACTGCCTGATGGTTTTGAAATTATGGCGGTTACAGATTCAATTCCTGTGGCAGCGTTCCGGGCCAATGGAAAAGCAAAAAATCCATTGTACGGTTTTCAATTTCATCCGGAAGTTTATCATTCCGTTGAAGGAAAAAAATTAATTCAAAACTTTTTAACGGATATCTGCGGATGTAAAGCTGACTGGACGCCTGCTTCTTTTATTACTGAAACCGTAGCAGCTTTAAAACAGCAAATAGGCAACCGTAAAGTAATTATGGCGCTGAGTGGTGGTGTGGATTCAACAGTAGCCGCCACACTTATTCATAAAGCCATTGGTAATAACCTGTACGGAATTTTTGTGGACAATGGCGTGTTACGAAAAGATGAATTTGAACAGGTGCTCAACGTTTATCATTCCATTGGGTTAAATGTAAAAGGTGTAAATGCAAGAGAGCATTTTTACACCAAGCTTGCGGGTAAAACGAATCCGGAGGAAAAAAGAAAAATCATCGGCGGTACGTTTATTGAAGTGTTTGACAGGGAAGCACATGCCATAGAAGGAGTAGAACTCCTGGGGCAGGGTACTATTTATCCTGATGTAATTGAAAGTGTAAGCGTGCATGGCCCATCAGTAACCATCAAATCACATCACAATGTGGGTGGCTTACCGGATACAATGAAACTGGAACTGGTAGAACCCCTCCGCTTTTTATTTAAAGATGAAGTAAGAGGTGTGGGAAGAGAGTTGGGCATTGCGGCCGATTTAATTAACCGTCATCCATTTCCAGGGCCCGGCCTTGCCATCAGAATTTTGGGTGAAGTAACCGAAGAGAAAGTAGATCTCCTGCAGCGTGCGGATGCTATTTATATCAATGGCTTAAAAGAACATGGCCTGTATGATAAAGTGTGGCAGGCCGGGGCCATCCTTTTACCGGTACAAAGCGTGGGTGTTATGGGTGATGAGCGTACGTATGAATATACGCTTGCCCTGAGAGCTGTAACCTCCGTAGATGGCATGACGGCAGACTGGGCGCACCTGCCTTATGAATTCTTAGCACACATCAGTAATGAAATCATCAATAAAGTGCGGGGCATTAACCGGGTGGTGTACGACATCAGCAGCAAGCCGCCTGCAACTATTGAATGGGAATAAACATCTCTCCACCAACCAAGCAGTACTATGAAGAAGTTATTACCTGTTTTACTTTTACTATTCATACAAAATTTGCAGGCGCAAATAGCACAGCCTGCTAAAGTGTATCGTATCGGCATTTTTGCCAATCTGTTTATTGATTCTTCTTTTGAAAATGGAAAATATAAATTCAGCAACCAGATGCCGAGGCACCTGCTGCCCGGTCTCGATTTTGCTGAAGGTGCTTTAATGGCTTATGATTCATTAATGGTTGATGAAAAAATTGAAGTACAATTGTATGATGTGCGTACAGCTTCACAATCTGTAAGTGTATTAAAATCAAAAAATAGTTTTGATTCATTAGATTTAATAATAGGCTCCGTGGCAGGTACTGATTACAGACAACTAACTGATATCGCATTTCAAAAAAACATTCCGTTTATTTCAGCTACTTTTCCCAATGATGGAGGGGTTACCAATAATCCTTATACCATTATCATGAATTCAACATTACCTGTACATTGCGAAGCCATTTATAGTTTTGTTTTGAGCACCTACCCCACTGATAATATTATTTATCTCCGTAAAAAAGGACAACAGGAAGACAGGCTGGCTACTTACTTTAACACTGCAAATAAAACTGCAAGCGGCGGTTCTTTATTAAAATGGAAAAAAGCCAACGCAGCAGACAGCATCAAGATTACTGATATTGTTCCGATGCTGGACAGTAACTCAAACAATATTATCATCTGCGGTTCACTGGATGAACGATTTGGTTTGCAATTGATTAACATCGCAAAAAAGCTGCCCAAAAAATATACACTGCAGTTAATAGGCATGCCCACATGGGAAACAATGAAAGATATAAGCAATACGGATCTCAAAGAACTCAATATCTTCTACAGTACCACTTTTTACAATAACAACGGCATGTTTGCCACTAACTTCAATAAAACATTTGCAGGCAAAACCTTTGGCCGGCCTTCTGATGTAGCTTATAAAGGTTTTGAAACGGCATGGTATTTTACCAACCTCCTGCTTAAACATAAAACAGCATTACTGCAAAATCTTAATGACAAATCATTCAAAGTATTTACCGATTTCGATTTTAAACCTGTAATGAACAAAACCAGCGGCAAGCCGGATTACATTGAAAACAAACGCATCTATATTTTAAAGAGAAGCAATGGCGTTATTTCAAGAATGAATTAATTACGCAGCACAACTCCCACAACTTCAAAAGCTGTAAATTGACACTTCATTGAAAATAAACAAGTGAAGCTGGAGCAAACAAAAGGTTACGAACACATTCAGGAATGGTTTGGAAAAAAATCCATAGAGCCGTTTTCATTTCAAAAAGAAACATGGCAACATATACTCAATGGTGACAGTGGTCTTGTAAATGCACCTACGGGCTGCGGTAAAACATTTTCTGTTTTCATTGGAGCGCTTATACAATTTATCAACGAGCATCCAAATCAATTTCAAACAAAAAAAAATAATGGTCTGCAGTTATTGTGGATTACACCACTGAGGGCTTTGGCCAAAGATATTGGCCGGGCAATGGAAGAGGTGATTACCGGTATGGGTATGCAGTGGAAGATAGGCATCCGCAATGGCGATACTACCACCACAGAACGGGCAAAGCAAAAAAAACAAATGCCTGAAGTGCTCATTATTACACCTGAAAGTTTGCATTTACTCTTAGCACAAAAAGGATATGCTGATCTCTTTCAATCTTTAAACGTTATAGCTGTAGATGAATGGCATGAATTGATGGGAAGCAAACGGGGGGTGCAGGTAGAACTTGCCTTGAGCCGCATCATTCATATTCAACGAAAAATATTCAATGTTCAATGTTCAATTTGGGGTATCAGTGCTACTATTGGAAATTTAGAGGAGGCAAAAAAGGTATTGCTGCATACAATTAAATGTGAAGGGAATATTGTAAAGGCAGTGATGAAAAAAAAGATTGAAGTTGAATCCATCCTTCCTGATGAAATTGAAAAATATCCATGGGCCGGGCATCTGGGTATCAAACTGATTGATAAAATCATTCCTATTATTCACCAAAGTAAAACAACACTCATCTTCATTAATACAAGAGGTATGAGTGAACGCTGGTACCAGGAGCTGCTCACCCATGCACCGGATTTAGCAGGCGCCATTGCCTTGCACCATGGAAGCATTGAGCAGGAATTACGGTTGTGGGTAGAAGAAGCATTGCATACGGCTAAATTAAAAGCCGTTGTGTGTACGGCATCATTGGATCTGGGTGTTGATTTTCGCCCTGTAGAGACCGTTATACAGGTAGGTTCACCCAAAGGAGTTTCCCGTTTTTTACAACGTGCCGGCAGAAGTGGACACAGCCCTGATGCAGTAAGTAAGATTTACTTTTTACCCACGCACTCATTAGAATTAGTGGAAGCTGCAGCCTTAAAACATGCTATAGATGAACAGTTGATTGAAAGTAAAGAACCGATGCTGTTATGTTTTGATGTACTCATTCAATACCTCAATACACTTGCAGTATCGGATGGTTTTGCACCCGATGAAATGTTCAATGAAATCAAACAAACGTATTGCTTTAATGATATAACAGAAGATGAATGGGATGAAATCATGCAGTTTATTGTAGAAGGAGGTAAAGCCCTGCAGCAATATGATGATTATAAAAAAATGGAATTCATAGGTGGCAAGTATAAAATTACAGGCAGAAAAATAGCCATGCGGCACCGTTTGAATATCGGTACGATTGTGAGCGATTTAATGCTGAAAGTAAAAATGGTGAGCGGTGGTTATGTGGGAATGATTGAAGAATATTTTATCACCCGTTTAGAACCGGGCGATTCATTTGTACTTGCCGGCAGAAATTTAGAACTGGTACAGATAAAAGATTTAACTGTGCTGGTTCGAAAATCAACTTCCAAAAAAACCATTGTACCGAGTTGGAATGGCGGGCGCATGAGTCTAACGGCTAACCTCGGGCGAAAATTGAGAGAAACATTTAATGAAGTATCCGCTCTGATAGGCCACCCGGAGCGGCCAAACGGGCACACACCGGAACTGATACACTTGCACTCTTTATTTGAATTACAACAACAATTGTCCCATATACCCAAAGCTGATGAATTACTCATTGAGCATCATGAAAGTGATGATGGCTTTCACCTGCTGGTATATCCCTTTGAAGGACGCAATGTGCATGAAGCCATGAGCGCTATTCTTGCATACCGTATCGGAAAATTGTTTCCACTTACATTTTCCATTGCCATGAATGATTATGGTTTTGAATTGTTGAGTGACCAACCGATTCCTTTAGATGACAGCAATGTGGAAGAATTATTTTCATTAAATAACCTTACAGCAGATATTCAACGCAGTGTAAATGCTACAGAAATGGCCCGCAGAAAATTCAGAGATATTGCAGTGATTGGCGGATTGATAGTACAAACTTCACCGGGCGAACAAAAGAAAGCCCGGCATCTGCAAGCATCAGCCAGCTTGCTGTTTAATGTATTTGCTGAGTACGACTCTAAAAATGTTTTACTTCGTCAGGCATATAATGAAGTATTTATGCAGCAAATGGAAGAACAGCGTTTGCGTACAGCCTTTGAACGGATAAATCAAAATAACATCATTATTAAATTCTGCTCACGTTTTACACCCCTCTCCTTCCCTATTATTGCAGATGGCTTAAACAGAAATAATCTGTCAACAGAACGGCTGGAAGACCGTATCAGGCGCATGCAGGAGCAGTTGAGCAAGTAAACGCCGCTTTTCATCAAAGCCTTCTGTGTGTTATTCAGTTTCTTTCTATATTTATAAAAACAACAAATATGATAAAAAAGATCTTATACGGATTGCTGGCAGCTTTAGTAATCATTCAATTTTTCAGACCCGCTCGTAACGAAAGTACAGGCCCTTTCCCCAATGATATCACTGTACATTTCCCCATAGCAGCTGAAAGCAAAGCAGTACTGGAAACAGTTTGTTATGATTGCCACAGCAATAATACCCGTTATCCCTGGTATGCCAATGTACAGCCGGTGGCGTGGTGGTTACAGAATCATATTAAGGAGGGAAAAGAACATTTAAACTTTTCTGAGTTTGCAACTTATTCACCTAAAAAGCAACATCACAAATTTGAAGAAATAAAAGAAGCTGTTACTGAAGGCTGGATGCCGCTTGACAGTTATAAATGGATACATAAAGACGCTGTTCTTACCAAAGAACAAAGCACTGCCATTGCAAAGTGGTGTGATGAAAATATGGCAAAGTTGCCTGCACCGGAACCTAAAGATTAAGTAAACAGATACTTAATGCACGTAAAGCTCCTGCAGGAGCTTTTTTTATTAGTGAGAATTAAATGAAAGGGGTCTGCTGCTTACATTTGCAGCCTGCATGCATCAGTCAATATCCATCTCCATACATCATCAAAATTTTTGGCTCACACCGGAGCGTTGTATTTATTGGGAACAAGCGCAGGCTTTACTTGTTTCGGATATTCATTTTGGCAAGAGCGGACATTTTAGAAAAGAAGGCATTGGCATTCCCCCTGCTGTGTTTAAAGAAGATTTGCAGCGCTTATTTGCTCAAATACAATTCTATAAACCGAAAGAATTAATTATTGTAGGTGATTTTTTTCACAGCTCATTAAACAATGAAGCCCTGTTGTTTGAAAAATGGAGAAAAGATATTGCACAGTTGCCCATACACCTTATAACAGGCAATCATGATATTTTACCAAAAGCATGGTATACAACCAATACTATCATCCGTCATGAAGAGGTATTGGTAAAAGAACAATTTTGCTTTGTGCATGAATTTGAACAGAGCAAGCACAACGATGAAAACCTGTTTTACTTTTCAGGACACTTACACCCTGGCATTTATATTGATGGAATAGCAAGACAGTCATTACGTTTTCCCTGTTTTTATTTTACAGAAAAATATGCAGTGCTGCCAGCGTTTGGAAAATTTACAGGTACCTATCTTGTAAAAAAGAAAAAGAAAGACAGAGTATTTGCAATCGTAAATAATCAATTGATTGAAATTAAAAACTGAACCTATTTCATTGAAAAAACTCCATATTGCCTTTGAACCTATCTATGCCCATCCGTTGCCCGAAGGTCATCGGTTTCCTATGCTCAAGTATGAATTAATCCCTGAACAATTGATGTATGAAGGAACGATTACAAAAGACAATTTAATTGCTCCTGAGGTATGCACTGATGAAATTGTACTACGCACGCATACAAAAGAATATTTGAACAAACTGCACCATCAAACTTTATCCACACGGGAGCAGCGGCATATTGGTTTTCCTCAATCACCGGAATTAACAAAGCGTGAACTCATTATTACACAAGGCACAATAGATTGTTGCTTATCAGCATTGGAAAATGGCGCAGCATTAAATGTGGCAGGCGGTACGCATCATGCCTTTGCTGACAGGGGTGAAGGATTTTGTTTGCTGAATGATTTTGCAGTGGCAGCTAATTATTTACTTCATGAAAAATTAGCAAAGCAAATTCTCATCATTGATTTGGATGTGCATCAGGGCAATGGCAGCGCCAGGATTTTTGAACAGGAAAACCGTGTATTTACCTTTAGTATGCACGGAGCACACAACTATCCGTTTCATAAAGAGCAAAGTGATTTGGATATTGGACTGAAAGATGGCACAGATGATGCAACCTATCTGCCGTTATTAAAAAACACGTTGGACATGCTTATTGAAAAAGTAAAACCTGATTTTGCATTTTTTCTTTCCGGAGTGGATGTTTTGGAAACAGATAAGTTTGGCAAATTAAAAATTACCATGAATGGTTGCAGACAAAGAGATGAAATTGTGTTTTCCAAATTGTATCAACATAAGATTCCATGTACTGTAGCTATGGGCGGCGGTTACTCACCGGATGTACGCACTATCGTAGAAGCACACTGCAATACGTTTCGGTTAGCGAAAGATATGTTTGGATTGGGCTAGACGATTAATGAGGAAAAGGAGGAAAAGAAATGATGACTAATGACACATAAGACTACTCTTACCTCTTACCTCTCATTAACTATTATCGGCTCACGACTGTCTTCGCTTCAGTTTATTATAATCAATGAACCAGATCAATCGAACCGTTAACTCATTGCCATGCGGCTCCTGCAACACCTGAGCAAAATTGCGTGCATAATTTTGGTACTGCATTCCATTCAACTCCACATCAGTACCCAGCCAGTTTTTCCAGCCAATAACGAGTCGGCTCCCATAATTAAAATCCCAGGTATAAAACATATCCAGGTTCCAGATGTTCACGTTTTGATCCCGTCCGTTTATAAATGCTCTATCTGTCCAGAAACCATCTTCCTTTACATTGAAAAAAGAAACATAGGTTACTTTGTTCCAGTAATGACGGGCACGCAGCGTTAAATTCATGCGTGGTGTAAAGTTGTAAATACCGTTGATGAGTGTGGTGAAATCAGTATTCTTTCTTCTTCCAATAATTGGGTCTCCATTGGATTCACGCTCAAAGGCAAATCCAAACTGTCCGTTATCATGTGTACGATTTAAATTTATATCCAAACTAAAGCGATCACTAAACCGATAACGAACACCGCCCCGCAAAAAGTAAAATGCATCAGCTTTTATATCTACACTTTCAGCAAAACCTACGCCCCAGCGACCAAATAATTTTTTTCGGCTGTCACTGCTTCCTTCATAACCAATAAATGCAAAAGGCACTTTTTTCAAAAACCTGCCCGGTGTACGTAAATCAAAATAATCATTTTGCCACCATGGGTTCAATGAAATATTTACACTCATATCCCAGAAGTTTTTGAAGAACCAAAAACCTCTGGCATTAAAACGTGTATTTGTAAAACGGAAAGGTTTGTACAACATTTCATGACGCACATTAAAACTATAACTGAAGGAGTTAAATTTGGCAGTGGGGGTTAATTGATTGTAACTGATGGCTGCCGTTGTTGTAACTTCATTAGGCGCTCCCAAAATACCCAAATCATTGGGATCATAACGGTCACTCTCAATATTATTGGTTAAACTGTATTGAATCTTACCACTTACTTTACCCACATTAATAAACGTACGGAAACCATCATACGGATTATTACCCATAATCTTACTGTAATCAATCTTACTTCTAAATCCAAATGTATTTGACTTATCAAACAACGCTGCATCAAAACCTGTAACATTTGCATCTCTTGCTCTGCCATTTCGTGTAACATTGGTATTGGTAAGTGTAAGTGATGAGCGTCCTTTTAATGCCTGATCTAAAACAATTACACTATAGTTAGTGAGCGGCTCGGTTAGAATGCGTTCACGAATTTTTGTGTTTCTATTTTCAATTTCAGCATACATGGGAGCACCAATGGCATTAAACACACCAATACCTAATTTCTTTCTGTTACGTCCTGAAAACTTTGTGGCATTATACAACTGTACAATACCGGGGTTTTTGATGATGCTTACAGAATCATTTGCCCTTCGTTTTACAGCATTGTAACCACCGGGCGTTGCGCCCACTCTTCTGCTGTAAAACAATCCTGCTTTATTAAATATTTCAGTTCCCTCCGTAAAGAATGGACGGTTTTCCTGAAACTGTACTTCAAAAGGAGACAGGTTATTAATTACATTATCACTGATAACTTGACCAAAGTCAGGAATCAACGTTGCATCCAGCGTGAAACTTTCATTTACACCATACTTAACATCCATACCACCGTTACGCAACACTTCATTTGTTCTTCCTTTTGCAGATGGCACAGTTCTGTAACCTGTAGTAACATAGGGAAGAAAAGATAAACGTAATGGCGGTTGCAAGCCCTGCAAGCCGCTTAAGCGACCAAACTGATTTACAAATCCATTTTGATTGGGGTTGATGTTATTCCAATAGGTCAACTCATTATTACGGCGACTGAAACGCAAAAAATTCAAACCCCAATCCTGTATTTCTTTCTGTGCAAAACGCAGGGAAAAATAAGGAATTCGCATTTCCACAATCCATCCATCTTTTTGAAAACTGGTTTTGCTTTCCCACACTGCATCCCAACTGTAATCACTGGGTGGACCAAACTGTGAATTTAAAAAAGGACTTAATCTGCCATCACTCTGCACATTGCGACTGGTAACTAAAAACTGAAAACCATTTTGATCATCGTTATAGGTATCAAAAAAAACAGAGAAATAATCAACATCCTGTCTTGCTTCACCATCACGTGGCGTTAACTGCTTACGCACCAGGTTAGGATCATCATACAAATAAGCACCAATGTAAATAGCTGCATCATCATACACCACATACACTTTGGTGCGTTGCGATTCTTTTTCCCCGTAATTGGGACTGTTGACAATGAAATTTTCTGCAGGTGTTACATTTTGCCAGGCCGCATCATTGAGTAACCCATCAATTTTTATGGGGGCTGAAATTTTTACAGCTTTTAAATCCCTTTCCGGTTCAGTACCCGCAACAGATGTGAGGCAAGCAATCAATAAAACAAACAAATAAATCACTCTCATTTCGGGGCGCAAGCTATCATAAAAAAGCCGCTCAAACGGTTGAAATGGTATGAGCGGCTTATCCTGTATCTGAATACTTTTAATTCATCTTCTTTTTCAAATTATTCACCTGGTCCTGAAGATTAGAAACAAGCGATGCCAGGTTAGTTACATCCCATCTTTGCCCTTGTCCTACTTTACTGATTACCATTTGTGCACTCCAAAACTCCAGTACATCTTCTGCTTTTACCTCATAAGGTTGATAGGTGGGATTATCACTCACCAAAGTAAGTTTATTTTTGGTACGATTGCTCCGTACCACACGTTTGTACACCACACCTTCACTTTTACTTACAACAATGTAGGCATTGTTATTTTTTACATCATCAAAATTGTGCACCTTTTCACCCACAATCACACTGCCGCTGGGCGTGGGCAACATACTATCTCCCACAATTTCAAAAGCACGGTAGGTGCCGCTTGAAAGCATGGGCAATGTAAATGTGTTCAACTCATCCAGAAACTCAGGATCAGCGTAGCCGTTGAGATAACCTGCCGCCGCTTTTACCGGTACAAAATGAATGACATTGGTATCTGCGATCATCTTCATTTGTCGGCGCCTGGCGAGATAACTTCCTTTTGTTTCACTCAAATCTTTGCGCAGTAAATCATCAATGCTCACTTTAAATAAATCACTCACTGTTTCCAGCACTTCATAGTTGGGTTCAGCACGCTCCTCATCATATGCACCCACAAGGGAACGCTTGATGCCTATTTTATTGGCAAACTCTTCCTGAGTCCATCCCCGCAGTTTGCGGAGGTATTTGAGATTTTGATTGGCAATGGCCATACGCTAAAATTTATGGCGCTAATATACTAAAAATTTTAGAATACCAAAATTTTTGGGAAATTATTTTTTAGGTAATGGGCTTTTGTGCATGCGAAGGAGCGTATTTACGTCGCACCCTTGTGCCGCCTTCACATTATTCATCTGAATGTTTCGGCGGCATCACGCCAAAGGAGATGATACTTTCCATCTTCTATGGTATAGTTTACCCGCCCCTGTCAATCATGATGAAAGTTAAAGTGCCTGCCGCCCTCCAGGGAGGGGATAATCAGCATCAACCTTTTAGTTTTGTACTTTGCAGCATCGCACATGCAGTATATCAACATTCATACACACCATCAACCGCAAGTAAATGAACTGTTCATTCTAAATCTGTACAAAGATTTTAATCAAGTTGAAATGAAAGGACTCTACTCCATCGGTTTACACCCGTGGTACATTACTGCAGATTGGCAAAATGAATTAGAGCTATTGAAACACTACGCATCACATCCGCATGTAAAAGCCATTGGCGAATGCGGTCTGGATAAACTTGCTGACTCTGATTTTGCACTGCAACAGCAAATAGTTGCCCAACAGATTCAATTGGCTAACCAAATCAAAAAACCACTTATCATTCATTGTGTAAAAGCGTATGATGAAATGTTACAACAGTTGAAGCAAGCACAAGTGCCCGCAGTATTTCATGGGTTTAATAAAAGTAAAGAACTGGCATTGCAAATTATCAATGCGGGGTATTGCCTCAGTTTTGGAAAAGCATTGCTGCAGCCGCACATGCAGGAAGTATTAAGGATTGTTCCAAAAGAAAAATTTTTCCTGGAAACAGATGATGCCTCCGTGAGTATTGAAATGCTGTACAAAACAGCGGCTGCTATTTTTTCAATTGATGAAGAATCGCTTAGTTTGCAGCTCGAGAAAAATACGCAGCATTTTTTCCCTCTGTGAACCCTGTGCCCTCTGTGTGAAAAAAAACATTTCCGCACCAGAGCGAAGTAGAGAACACAGAGTGATGTACTTAACTCAAACAACTCCTTCAAATGATGAATGATATTTCCTGGCTCGGCCGTACCAGCCTGTTGATTGGAGAAGATACAGTTCGTTACCTCACCACTAAACATGTAATGGTAGTAGGTATGGGTGGCGTAGGTTCCTTTGCGGCAGAATTTATTGCACGGGCTGGCATAGGCGAAATGACGATTATTGATGGCGATGTGGTGGACCCAACCAACCGCAACCGTCAGCTGCCGGCACTTGCTACCAATCATGGCGTGAGCAAAGCCCTGATTATGGAAGAACGTTTAAAAGCCATTAACCCTGAGTTGAAGCTGCATGTAATTAAAGAATTTGTAAACCCCGAAATGGTACTCAACCATTTAACCACTTCACCTGATTACATCATTGATGCTATTGACAGCATTACACCCAAAATCACCTTCATTAAAACGGCTTATGAAAAAAAGATGAAGCTGGTGAGCAGTATGGGTGCCGGCGCCAAACTGGACCCAACGAAGTTGCAGGTAGTAGATATTTCCAAAACATATAATTGTCCATTTGCACAGCAGATACGTAAAAACTTAAAACGCATGGGCATACGCAGAGGCATAAAGGTGGTGTTCTCACCTGAAGAACCGATGAAAGAGAGTTTAATGTTGACTGATGGGAAGAATTACAAAAAATCTGCTTACGGAACTATTTCCTATCTGCCTGCAGTGTTTGGTGCTACTGCTGCAAGTGTGGTAGTAAGGGATTTGATTAAAGAGTTTGAAAAGCAAATAAATTAGAATGCCTGAACAATTTAAGCTGCTACACCAAGGTTCGTGTCTTCACGAACCTTATATCCATATAAAATACAAATGGTTCGTGAAGACACGAACCACGGCAAGCGAAATTTATTTGCAATTTTTAATTGTTGTTCGTAAATCGTACAACCTTTTATACAAGAACATTAAGCTAATATTTGATAACATACCATAATCTGAAATCTGCTTGACTTTACCATTATCATATTCTATTTCGAGCGTTGCAGTTTGGTCATCAATCCAATTAACTTCATAAATATCTTTAAGTTCTATAAACTTCGAAGCAATCAAGCAACTAATGATATATTCATAATCTGATGAAGACAACCTGCATGAAAAAGAGCCGTATTCAGAATTATACTTGATTGCTTTATATATTAAATCTCTACTTGGCATTATTGTCATTTCAAATATTGGGCAGGTACCAAAGCAACCCGATGTTTTGAAATTAATTCGATTAATTTTAGGATAAAAAGAAGCACTGGAATATAAAAGAGGAAATCCATTCTTAAAGGTTAATGTATCAGTTTGAAATGATATAAAATTTTCATTTCCTTTTACTGAATTATCTAGCAGGGCATCTTTTAGAGTATGAACAAGAATAAATGGCATGCTATTGACTTTTACTATCGCAGGAAAAATATCATTACTTTCAAACATACCTGCATAAAACTGCCGTAAACTTATCTTTTTGAATTTCCCTTTATCAGATAAAACCACTAGAATTTCTAAAAATCCATTCTTTTTTTGTTTCGTTTCGGCATACCCATAAGCAAAAAGATCTTTTTCTTGATTATTGTCAAAGTCTTCAACAAACCAATACTTTACATTTAATGAATCAGCAAGTTTAATTAGTTTATTATTTGCACCATAAACCCATGATGTGTCTTTTAAGTCAAATTTCACATACTTAAATTTAGTTTTTAGAAACTTCGAAACATCCTTGTGTGACTTTAAATTATCAATCTCACCAGCTTTATTTTGCAGAGACTGAGAAAAAAGCAATAAGAATATAAGTTGTTTCATAAAACTCAATTGATGTAAATCTAATATAAAAAAAATACTTAAACATTCCTCAATTTTTTCCATTTTGTAAACTCCCTAATTAATCTCACTTTTATACCGGCAGGTCATCGCTCCACAAAGAACAGAACGATGAAGTTAGTGACACAATACCGCTGCCATAGTGATCAAAAGCTGATTTCAAAAATGGCAAAACAAAAAAAACAACAACCCATTATCCTCATCACCAATGATGATGGTGTAACGGCGCCCGGCATCCGCAACCTGGCCGAGGCTGTGAAAGATCTGGGTAAAGTAGTAATGGTGGCGCCGGATAAACCGCAGAGCGGTATGGGCCATGCCATTACCATCGGCTACCCCTTACGCATGCACAAACTGCAACTGATAGAGGGCGTGGAAACATGGCAAACCAGCGGCACACCTGTGGATTGCGTAAAACTGGCGGTGGATAAAATTCTGCATCGCAAACCGGATATCTGTTTGAGCGGCATCAACCACGGAGCCAATCACAGCATTAATGTAATTTACAGCGGCACCATGAGTGCGGCCATTGAAGCAAGTATTGAAAGTATTCCCAGCATTGGTTTTTCATTGCTCAACTACAGCATGGAAGCTGATTTTAGCGCCGGTAAAATTTATGCCCGTAAAATTGTAGAGCAGGTTCTGGCAATGAAAAAAATGGACAAACATCTTTGTCTAAATGTAAATATTCCAAATGTAGTACCCGAGCTGATAAAAGGCATTAAAGTGTGCCGACAGGCTTATGCTAAATATGAAGAGGATTTTGATGAACGCTTAGATCCTACCGGAAAAAAATATTACTGGCTCACAGGCGAGTTTAAAAACTTTGATAAAGGAAAAGATACAGATGTGTGGGCATTGAAAAATAATTATGTTAGTGTGGTGCCTGTACAATTTGATTTAACCAATTACGTTGTTAAGAAACAACTCGAAAAATTATTCTGATACTCATGCTGAAACTGGATAAACTGCCTTTTGGAATTGTGCTGGGTGCCCTGGCGCCTGTACTGGGCCTTATTATTTATTATTTTTTAAAAGCTTCGTCATACGGCTTTGGTGAATTTGTAAATTATTTTTTTCATACCAAGCCTTTACTTACAGCAGTGGGAAGTTTATGCCTTATTGCCAATATTATTCTATTCACTCTCTTTATTAATGCCCGCCGTGATAAAACGGCCATTGGTATTTTTATTATGACGGTGATGTATGGAGCAATGATTTTGTATGCGAAGTTTTTTATGTGATGTACAGTCATCAGTCCGATGGGCAGATGACTGTACATCACGTTATAGATTGCAATTGTAATAATCAGCCTTCCTTAACATCAATACGTCTTGAGCCCTACTCTCACTGCCAATCCAACAGTTGACGCTGAGAAGTTGCTGTTGTTCTGCGATACAAGTCTGAAAGGAGATTGATAAAACAACTCTGCACGTACCCGATTCACTAAAACACCTGCAGAAACAATGGCGCTGATGGATGTTTTTTGCATGGGGGGATATTCTTTGTATTCAGCCAGTAAAGAGCCATTTGCAACACGGAGTAATTGCGTAGTGCCGGGCTTGCTCAAGAGCACACCCACATTAGCAGTAGCAGACGCATACAATTTTACTTTTGCAGAACCGCCTTTGAGTAATTGCATCATTCCTAAACCAACGTTTAAGTGTGATGCATTAAAATCATATTGCTCAACATACGCATCAGGCCCCTGTGTTACCTGAGCTGATCGTCCGTTAATATTAAACTGACTGTAACGGAACTGCAGCAGCCAGCGTGTAAAACTATATTGCGGATTGCGTGACAGAATAAGTCCTGCATGTAAAGCAGGGCCAATTGTACTTTGGGTATTGATTGTATTAATGGGAGCTGTAATGGCATCACCACTTGAACTAAACAAAGGTATAAGTGCACCTGCCCCGCCTTCGAAGTTGAGGTATAATTTATCAGATGTTTCTTTTCTAACTTCACTGTTGCTGCCATTTAATTTATTAACGTATTGGCTTAATTCTTTTACATCATAGTTAAGTGAATAGGCATTTTGAACCGTTGCAGCAGATGCACCTGCATTTTCAGCTATGCCTGCAAGTTTAGCCTGAAAGGATTTATCTTCACCCAACATCCGGTCTTTCATTTTTATACGAAACACTAATTCCTCAGGATTTTCACCGGGCTTTTGTACAAAAAAATAAACCCTGTTTTCATTGCGGTAAGAAAACAGATGAATGGGTCCGTTTACGAGAAGTTTTAAAAAAACAACAGCAGAAGTTTTTTCATTTACATATTCTTCCGGCACTAAATTCATATCCAGCGAACCGTTATAATAGGTTACAGGAAATGTAAAATATTGTTCATCGTTTACTTTGAAGCCTTTTATATCCGAAGGATAATACCGTTTTACTTTATCTGCCTGAATAAATTCAATAAAAGACGGATTGGTGGTCCAATTTGAATAACGGATTTTTCCCGTAAGCGTTTCACCAGTAAGTGTTTCAATGGTTCCTTCGGGCTCTGTAGTTTGTGCTGATAGTGCATTAGTAACAAGGAGAAAGATAATGTTGAAGTATATTTTCATAAAAGAAAGTTTAAAGCGAAGATAAGTTGAAATCAAAAGTCCTTTCGCCGCAGTTCATGTCCCTGCTCATCATAATAAACAATGATTAAAAGCTTACCGGTATTGCTGTAATATTTCCATTGATTTACATGCACTCCGTTATGATAAGCACCGCTCCAGTATCCTTCTTCAGCAACTTTACGATGTATCCACACCCCTTCTTTTAAACCTTCCTTATAATAGCCTGAATCTTTGACTACACCATTTTCAAACCAGTTCATATACAAGCCATGATGCAGTGACTGCTGAAATGGCGGACGATAATTTTTTGAATTGTTAACATTATCAGTTACCAGTTCATCTACTGTTGCAGGCAGTTCAAATGCACCCATACCAAAGGAATAACCGGCATTTAATACCCGCAAAACTTTTGAACCTTCTTTTTTGTAGCGCTCTGTAACAGTAAACCTGCTGATTTTTGGATGCTTTAATTCTACATCCTGCTTTACTTTCTGAAATAAATCAGCATTGTAAGTACGAAGGGAACGCATTTGTCCATTGGCATACCATATTTTCCACTCACTGTCAGGCACACCTTTTACCAGATTTCCTTCATCTAACTTTTGAGCCTGCGGATAATAACTAAGCCATGAACCATGCAGCCTGCGGTTCTTTACTTCTGCTTTCAATAATAAATAGTTATCAGTTACTACTTCCACATCATCAGATGCCGGCAATTGAAAAATATGTGCAATTGGACTTGTATACGTAAAAAATGAAACATCAATATGAGGTGAAGCAATAAAGTAACTGTTTGACTTTTGTGCAGTAACGGCATTTATAATCAAACATAGCAGTAATGTAAAATAAGAAAAATGCTTATACATAGATGCAATCGTATTGCAAAGCTAAAACAAGTATGCATATATTTGGTTCAATAAAATAAAAAAAAGAGGGCCGCTTAGAAAAGCAGCCCGATTAACTATTGATTATGACGAATTTTAATATTTCTTTAATTGTTTTCGTTGGTGTTAACGGTTCCCTGGTAAGCAGCGGCGCCGGCTAACAACTCAATAAAACCAATAGCTGCATTTTTAATTACTGTTTTCATAACTCTCCTTTTTTTAGATTCACAAATCGGGTTTACTAAAAACACTCTTCAGGGCAAGAAAATCGCAGCGGTTGGAATGGTTGAAATAACGTTACTCCGGTATAAAAGAAGCATCCTTTGATTGATACTTTGCTTTTATTGATTAACAGCACAAAAGTACCTGTACAAACTTTCAGGAAAAAATGAAAACAATGGTTGTTTTATGCCCTTAAGTTTACAACAGGAACAATAAAATCCTTTACAGTCAAGGGTTTCAGCAAATAATTGCCATGATGCCCAACGGCAGTATCAACAAATCGTTAAGCTCTACCAATCGTTTGTAATACACACTCAGACCCGGCACTTATCTTTGCAGCACATCATGAAGTACTATCTCATTTCAGGCGAAGCAAGTGGCGATTTACACGGTAGCAACTTGATTAACGCAATACATGCACAGGATGCTCAGGCGTATATCCGTTGCTGGGGTGGCGATAAAATGGAAGCCGCCGGCGCCACATTGGTGAAGCATTACCGGGAGCTTGCTTTTATGGGTTTTGTGGAAGTGTTGAAAAACATCAGCACCATTTTAAAAAATCTGACTTTTTGCAAAGAAGATATTCTTAATTACAAACCCGATGTACTGGTGCTTATTGATTACCCCGGCTTTAATCTGAGAATTGCTAAATGGGCAAAAGAAAACAACATCAGAGTCATCTACTACATCTCGCCACAGGTATGGGCATGGAAAGAAAACCGTGTAAAGATGATGAAACAATGCATTGATAAAATGCTGGTGATACTTCCGTTTGAAAAAGACTATTATAAAAACAAATGGAATTGGGAAGTGGACTATGTGGGACATCCGCTGGTGGTAGAAGTGGAAAGATTTAAGATAAAAGGTGAAAGGTTAAAGGAATACCAGAAACCCGTTATTGCACTTTTGCCCGGCAGTAGAAAACAGGAAATTTTGAAAAAATTGCCGGTAATGCTGGAAGTGAGTAAACATTTTCCTGATTATGAATTTGTGGTAGCTAAAGCGCCGGGGCTTGATGATTCATTTTATCTGTCGCTCATAAAGAACTATCATAATGTTTCGTCTGTATCCAATCAAACTTATGCGTTATTAAAACAATCAACTGCTGCGTTAGTTACAAGCGGCACTGCTACGCTGGAAACGGCTTTATTTGGCATTCCTGAGGTAGTTTGTTACAAAGGCAATGAAATTTCCTATCAAATTGCAAAGCGTTTGGTCAACATCAAATACATTTCTTTGGTGAACTTGATCATGGATAAAGAAGTAGTGAAAGAATTGATACAGCACGAAATGAATACGGAACAACTCACTGCAGAACTGAAAAAGATATTGCCCGGCGGTGTACAGCGAGAACAGGTGTTGAACGATTATCAACAGTTGAAAGCATTGCTTTCAGCAGATGGTGATGCATCAGCAAAGGCAGCAAAGCTTATTCATGACTTTGTTTCAAAATAAATTACTGAGTCATCAAATTTTTAAATAATTTGATGCTTCACTATTGTTTATTGATGGCATGACCATTCTCATCATCCTGCTTGCATTGCTCATTTTAATAATACTTATTGCATGGGCAAAGTTTCATCCGTTTTTAGCTTTTTTAATTGTATCACTTCTTTCAGGATTATTGCTGGGCATTCCCGTTGAAAAATTAAGTGGTTCTATTAAAACAGGAATTGGTGGTATGCTGGGAGAACTGGCCATTATCATTTGCCTGGGTGCCATGCTGGGAAAATTAGTAGCTGAAACTGGTGCTGCACAAAGAATTACTGATTCTCTCATAAAACTTTTTGGTGCAAACAAATTGCAATGGGCCATGATGCTCACGGGTTTTATTGTGGGCATACCGCTTTTCTACAATGTAGGTTTTGTATTGCTGGTGCCGCTTGCATTTGCAGTCATCTATCGCACCAAAGCAAACACACTTTTCATTGCTATACCCATGCTGGCGGCATTAAGTGTAACCCATGGTTTTTTACCGCCACACCCTTCGCCCATGGCATTGAGTGTACAGTTACAGGCTAATGTGGGCAAGGTATTACTGTATGGAATCGTTATTGCAATTCCTGCTATTATTGTTGCTGGACCTTTATTTGCCAAAACACTGATGCGAATTCCTGCGCCTGCGTTGAAATTATTTCAGCAGCACCATACGTTCAAGCAACTGCCCGGTGTATGGAGCAGTTTTATAGCAGCATTATTACCGGCATTGTTGTTGATTTTATTTTCACTACTTCCGTTTGTTTCAACTATTTCAACAGCACAGCAACATGTGCTTTCATTCATTGGCGACCCGATTATCATTCTTTTAATTTCATTGCTCGTTGCCACTTTTGTATTAGGTACAGCAAACAGCCATTCACTCAAAACCATTATGAATTGGTATGCTGATGCTGTAAAAGATATAGCAGTGATTCTTTTAATCATTGCAGGAGCAGGCGCTTTAAAACAGGTATTAGTTGATAGTGGCGTGAACACAATTCTTGCACAGCAGCTTGGTCATTTACAATTGAATCCATTATTATTAGGATGGCTCATTGCTGCAGTTATTCGTTTGTGTCTTGGCTCGGCAACAGTAGCCGGATTAACAGCTGCAGGCATTGTAGCGCCTCTGGTACTCAATGGATCTGTGAATGCAGAATTGATGGTGCTGGCAGTTGGGTCGGGCAGTTTGGTTTTTTCACATGTCAATGATTCAGGCTTCTGGATGTTCAAGGAATATTTTAATCTTTCTGTTAAAGATACCATGCGCTCATGGAGTGTAATGGAAACCATTGTGGCTGTGATGGGATTGCTTGGTGTTCTGGTGTTAGATCTTTTTGTGTAGTTTATTGTTTATTCCATTCTTTATGATATGCCTTTCCGCTTGCATCATCTATTCTTTGATATGTATGTGCTCCAAAATAATCACGCTGCGCCTGAATGATATTCATAGCTGAGTTGGCGGTAGCAGTTGCGTGTAAATAATTCAGCGCCTCACTCATAACAGGAATAGAAAAGCCCTGTTGCAAAGCCTGTGCAACTGTTGATTGCAATGCAGATTTGTACAACAGCATATCTTTTACAATTGCAGGATGCAGCAGAAGCGTATCAGTTGATAGGATGGAGCTTAACTGCTCCATTAATTGGGAGCGGATTATGCACCCGTTTGTCCAGATACGTGCAAGTTCATTATAATTGAAAGCCCATTCATATTTTAAAGCGGCAGCTTTTATCAATTCAAATCCCTGATGATGATTGATGATGCGTGCCAGTGTATAAGCAGCTTTTAATTCATCAATACTAAAAGCAACTGAACTCTTTTCATGATTTAAAGATTGCTGCAAAGTAACCCGCAGGTTTTTATTGATTGACAGATAACGGGCATTTAATGCTGCGGTCATCATACCGGCGGGCACACCTAACTCTGCTGCTGTTGCTACAGCCCAACTGCCAGTGCCTTTGCTGCTGCCGGTATCCAGAATTTTATCGATAAGAAAATCACCATTTTCTTTTTCATGTAAAATAGCAATTGTGATTTCAAGCAAATAACTATTGAGATTAGATGCATTCCATTCAGTAAATTTTTCAGCAATCGCATCAGGCGACAGTTGCAAACCATTCCGCATCAAATCATACACCTCACTCAGTAATTGCATCTCAGCATACTCAATGGCATTGTGCACCATCTTTACAAAATGTCCGCTGCCACCGGGACCAATGTAAGCACAACAAGCCTTTCCATTTTTATCCATTGCTGCAATGGATTCTAAAACAGTTTGTACCTGTTGATAAGCATTTTTATCCCCGCCGGGCATAATAGACGGACCTTTTAATGCGCCTTCTTCACCACCTGAAATACCGGCACCAATAAACTGTATGCCTTTTGCTTTGAGCAAATTGATTCTTTGTTCGGTGTCTTTATAAAATGAATTACCGCCATCAATGACAATATCATTTTCACCAAGCAAAGGCATGAGTTGTTCAATCACTGCATCTGTTGCAGCACCTGCATTCACCATCAATAAAATTTTTCTTGGAGCTATAAGTGATTGCACAAATGCATTGATGTTTTCAAATCCTTTTGAATCATGCAGTTCAGGATTAGCTGCAATAATTTTTTCCGCCACCTGCTCTTCCTTGTCTTTTACAAAACGATTGTATAAAGAAAGTGTCACCCCTTTGCCGGCAAGATTCATCGCTAAACTTTTTCCCATTACGCCCAAACCAATCACACCAAATGCTGATTTCATAAAAGTTTGTTTTAGTATGTATGAAACTATTTGCCCCGGTTCATCTTTTACATCATAGTGCCATGCTTCTTCAGGTTCTTCTAAAATATCAAATTGCGATTGAAGCATTGCTGCAGAAAAGTAATGCACCTTTCGCTGCTGCATGCGTTCGTAAATCATTTCATAAGTACCTTTTAAATAAATCCATTGTACTTGCTGCAACCCCTGTGCTAATTGCTCACGGTATTTTAGTTTTAACGCCGAGCAGGCAATGATTGCTCCCGCCGCCACATGCACTTTTGCAAGTGCGTTTAATGTACGCAACCATCCGGCACGGTCATCATCTGTAAGCGGAACACCTGCCTTCATCTTTTCTATATTAGCAGCAGGGTGAAAATCATCCGCATCAAAAAAAGGAAAACCTGTTTGCTCATGCAGTAATTTCCCAACCGTTGTTTTACCACTGCCGGAAACACCCATGATGAAGATGATGGATTGCATGGGAGGAAGTTAGGAAAGAAAATGTATGTTTTGAAATGATAATATTAAAAGCCTTTCGGAATATTAAGCTCATCAGGATTTAGAGATTTCTCACTCCGCCACTACAGTAAAATAATTTGAATACTCCTATGGCTACGTTCGAAATGACGGCGTGATTATTTATGAGACTTGATAAAAAGAAAAACAACGTCACCATCAATAAACATCTTAACAAAAAGTAATCTCGTCATTTCGACGAAGGAGAAATCTCATAAATTCCAAACACGTTGAATTTAGTTTTAAACTTTCAACACGAATGGAATCTTATCCCATTCTTACACAAATAAAAAAAGTGAAGACCTTGTCTTCACTTTCTATTTTTCACTTTCAATTTTTCAATTCATTTATATCATCTCGCTCTCCAGCAAAGGATTCTTTATTGAATGCTGTTTTTCTGAGTACTCTTTAGCCGCTTTAATAAAATGCACAAACAATGGTGCCGGATTTTCTACCGTGCTTTTTAACTCAGGATGATACTGTACACCAATGAAATACGGATGCCTGGGGTTTTCAATAATCTCCACCAAACCCGTTTCAGGATTGGTACCACTCGCCACCATTCCTGCTTCTTCAAAAGCCTGCAGGTATTTATTATTGAACTCGTAACGATGACGGTGACGCTCATTTATTTGCAAACTGCCATAAATTTTTTCTGCCAGTGAGCCGGCCTTAATATCACAGGGGTATGAACCCAAACGCATCGTACCACCTTTGGTTGTAATTTTCTTTTGCTCTTCCATTAAATCAATAATGGCATCAGGCGTTTCAGGATTCATTTCAAATGAATGCGCTTCTTTCAATCCCATTACATTGCGTGCAAACTCTACACAGGCCATTTGCATACCCAAACAAATACCAAAGAAGGGCAGTGCATTTTCTCGTGCATACTTTATAGCTGTAATCTTTCCTTCAATACCACGGTTACCAAAACCGGGTGCCACCAGCAATCCATCCAGACCGGCTAATTTTTCAGACACATTTTGATCTGTAATAAATTCACTGTGTACGTTCACCACATTCACTTTGCATTCATTCATGGCACCTGCATGTATGAAAGATTCCAAAATGGATTTGTAAGCATCCTGCAGTTCAATATACTTTCCAATCAATCCAATATTTACCTGACTCTTGGGGTACTTCAATTTATCCAGAAACTGTTTCCAGTTTGTCAAATCCGGCTCGGGAAAAATAGTAACGCTCAACTTCTTTAAACAAATGACATCCAGCTTTTCTTTGAGCATAAGCAGGGGCACTTCATAAATAGTGGCAGCATCACTGGCTTCAATTACTGCTTCCTGTTTAACATTACAAAAGAGTGCAATCTTTCTTCTCAACTCAGTACTCAAAGATTTTTCCGTACGACAAACAATAATATCCGGATGTACGCCTTCCTGGCTCAACATACGCACACTATGCTGTGTGGGTTTTGTTTTTAATTCCTTTGCTGCTTTCAAATAAGGAATCAATGTGAGATGGACTACCAGACAATCTTCTTCCGGCAGTTCCCATTGTATTTGACGTACCGCTTCTACAAACGGCAATGATTCAATATCACCCACGGTTCCGCCAATTTCTGTAATCACAATATCAAACTTACCGTCTTTACCCAGCAATAACATGCGGCGTTTGATTTCATCTGTAATATGCGGCACTACCTGTACTGTTTTACCAAGATAAGCGCCTTCACGTTCTTTATTAATAACGGTTTGATACACACGTCCTGTGGTTACATTATTTGCCTGCGAAGTGGGCGTATTTAAAAAACGCTCATAGTGACCAAGATCCAAATCTGTTTCTGCACCATCATCTGTTACATAGCATTCACCATGTTCGTAAGGATTTAATGTGCCGGGGTCAACGTTAATATAAGGGTCGAATTTTTGAATTGTTACCTTAAACCCACGGGCTTGCAGCAGCTTCGCCAGCGAAGCAGCTATAATACCTTTACCCAATGAAGATGTTACGCCACCGGTAACAAAAATGTACTTGGCCATAATAAAAGAATTTCGGTTTTGCTGACCTTACCGCAATGTTGAAAGGAAATAAAATCGTGGAGGTCATGCAAACCTACGGTGATTTTTTTTAAATGAAAAAAAACATTGTAAACTGTGGAAAAAGAGGGTAAGAAAAAGCTTATCTTTTTTTGGAATATTGAAAGTTGTAAGAAACAATGAAAAATGCGGCAAATTGATTGTGGGTTAATCTGTTTCCTTTGTAGAATAAAGGGTTGGGTGAATCTTTATAATTGGCCTCAGCCCTGAGCATTAGTCCATTAACGGGCTTCCAATCAATATTTACAGAAGTATGATGCAGATTAAAATTGGCAGGTATTGTACTTGCGGTGCCAAACAGCACATTATTGTTATCAATAAATCGTTCGTATCGGAGGCCTACATTCCATTTACCCGGTTTTAGTTGATATTGATATAAACCGATAAACCCGTTCCAGATAAAGGTTTGATTTACATTTAACGGATTTTCCTGAAAACCAATATCCCAACCCAGGGTAAGATTGGAACGATTGCTCAGCGCCAGTGCAGCATAATGATTAAAATAAATTCTGGTACCGCTCCTTTCATTTACCAGAGCTTCACCAATAAAACTGCTGTGATTGATTATGAATTTTGTTGAGGGTGTATAGGTTAACTGCATTCCCCATCCTGCACCATTTACACCACCGGGAATTGTTATATTCTGCCAGCCGGTAGTTGCAAGGAGTGCCATGTACCATTTATCAGATGGTTTATAACTGAACCGCACCCCTGTTTCATAGTAAGGTGAATTATCTGCCACGATACTTCTGGTAGCTGTGATATTATCTCTGCCGATAGCTGTTTCAATGCCGAGATGTGAAGGCATAAGACCAGCATCTACCCAAAGCTCACGATGCTTTAACAACTTAAACCCTGCATTGGCTTCATAAAAATTTCTTGTCCAGGATGCTTCATCTGCAAGATTGGCCGTTGGGTAATCGCCAGCCATCATTCCAAAGTTAGTACGGAACATATTGTTTGAATAATGAATACGAGCCAATGCCAGATTGATGCCGGTATTATTGGCCTTGGTATAATTGTAATGAAAGGCGGGGCGTTTGTTATTAAAAGGCCTGTTGGGTATTAATGAAGCGTATGCCTCTGTGAATACTTGCAGTGCAAAGGAATCTTTTTGCTGTGCATTTGCAGCAGAAACCGCCATTAAAAACAAAACCCAATAATATTTATGATTAAATGCTTTCATAACTCGCTTTAATACCACGTATCAATGATGAACTGAAACCACGGTGCTCCATTTCATTTAAACCGGCAATAGTGCATCCACGGGGTGTAGTTACTTTATCAATCTCAGCTTCGGGGTGGCTTCCTTTCTGAATCAATAATTCAGCAGCTCCGTTTACTGTTTGTGCAGCGATGAGTGTTGCTGTTTTGGCATCAAAACCTATTTCAATACCGCCCTGTATGCTGGCACGTATATAACGCAGTGCAAAGGCGATGCCGCATGCACCCAGTACAGTAGATGCATCCATCAACTTTTCTTCAATCATGGCTACACGGCCGAGTTGTGAAAACAAATCATGTACGTAATCCAATTGCTCTTGTGGTGTATTATGACTGCTGATGCAGGTCATACTTTCCTGTATAGCAATTGCAGTATTGGGCATGGCACGTACAATTGAAATATCACTACCCACCCACTCCTGCATATCACTGATGAGCACACCCGTAACTACACTTACCAATGTATGCCTTGTGGTTTGCAACTCCTCTTTAAACCCCAGCACTACTTCCTTTATTTGAAATGGCTTTACTGCAAGTATCACTAAATCAGCATAACGTACTGCTTCTTTGTTATTATTTGTTACCAATACACCTTTACTTTCAATATCAGTCAGCGTGTTGATATTCCGTTTGGTGATGATAATATGTTCGGGCAGGGAAAAACCACTCTTAATTAATCCTTCTGCAATAGCTACGCCTAAGTTTCCGCCGCCGATAATGGCTATTTTCTTATTCATAAACAATTTATTAAAAAGCCGCAGTTGTACTGCGGCCGTGATTGAAACTTAAAGTTAATAATATTTATGCTCACTCAAATAATGCTGTACATAATCAGCAACACCTTCTTCCAGCGTTGCAAACGCATCAGTATAACCGGCATTTCTAAGCTTATTCATATCTGCTTCTGTAAAATATTGATATTTATCACGAATGTCTTCTGGCATATCAATAAACTCAATCTTTGTTTCCAGATTTAATGCATGAAAGGTGGCGTTTACCAAATCATAAAATGTTCTTGCTTTGCCGGTACCTAAATTGTAAATCCCTGACGTGAGGCGTGAAACGTGAGACCTGTTTTCACCACTCACGACTGACGACTCACTACTCACGACTTCTTCCATCATCATCCACCCAATAACCTTTACCACATCTTTTACGTAAATAAAATCTCGAAGTTGTTCACCGTCTTTGAATTTTTCTTTATGCGAACGAAATAGTTTTACAAACCCGTTTTGCTGAATTTGATTGAACGAGTGAAAAATTACACTTGCCATACGGCCTTTATGATATTCATTGGGGCCATATACGTTAAAGAATTTTAATCCGGCCCAAAACGGTGGATGATCTTCCTGATGCAGTATCCACTTGTCCACTTCATTTTTGGAAATACCATAAGGATTTAAAGGCTGCAACTCAAAACAGAGTTTATGATCATCTTTATAACCTTTGGCACCATTACCATAAGTAGCAGCAGAAGATGCATAAATGAGCGGCACATTATTTACCGTACAATAGTTCCAGATATTTTGTGTGAATTCTACATTGAGCTGCTGATGAATACTGTAGTTAAACTCCGTTGTATCCGTTCTTGCTCCAAGATGAATAACAATATCAATCTTTGGTTTATTGGAATACAACCATGTTAATAATTCCTCCCGTTCAATAGTTGTTTGAAATTTCTTTCCTTCCAGGTTTGGTTTTTTATCATCACGGTTAAACTCATCAACCAAAATCAAATTAGTAAAGCCCAGTTCATTTAAGTACTGCATCATGCAACTGCCAATGAAACCGGCAGCACCTGTGATTATTATCGTAGCTTGTTTATTCATTCCTATAAAGCCGTTAATGCATGCTCACTTTCATGACCTGCCAATAAATTTTCAATAGCCGTATCATATTTTTCTTTCCAATCCAAAATAATTCCCCAGTTCATTCCATCTACTTCAATGGAGCCATTGGTTACAAAACCAAGCTCAGCATGAGGGAAATCAACCACTACTTCTTTCAGCATCGCTACATTATCAGGCTTCACGCTTACCACCACTCTGCTTTGCCCTTCGCCAAACCAATAAGCATCCTTACGAATGGCTGCATCACTTGCCTCCACATCAAAGCCAAGATTATGATTGAAAGATGATTCCAGTAAAGTGGTAAACAATCCACCTTCACTCACATCATGTGCACTAACAATTATTTTTTTACTGATGAGCTCAGCTATTTTTTGCTGCAATGCAAATTCTTCTTCCAGTTCAAAATAAGGAGCCGGGCTAAACTCCACTCCGTGCAGTTTGTGCAAGTATTCACTGCTGGCAATATCATTGCTTGATTTGCCGATTAAGAAAATCACATCGCCTTCTGCTTTAAAATCAAGCGTCATTCTATGGTTGATATTTTCAAGCAATCCCACCATACCAATCGTTGGTGTTGGGTAAACAGGACCATCCGGACTTTGATTGTAAAAGCTCACATTACCACCGGTAACAGGTGTGTTAAACTTTCTGCACGCATCGCCCATACCTTTTATGGCATGAACAAATTGGTAATACACTTGCGGATCATAAGGATTGCCAAAGTTTAAACAGTTGGTTACACCCAAGGGCTCACCACCACTGCATACGATGTTGCGTGCTGCTTCACTAACTGCAATCATTGCTCCTTTGTAAGGATCTGCAAACACATATTTACTGTTGCAATCCGTTGTAACTGCTAAACCTTTTTTTGTTCCTTTTACATGTACTACCTGTGCATCTGTAGGTGCATTGGTTGAGGTATTACCGGTGCCCACCATACTGTCGTATTGATGATACACCACACGCTTGTTTGCAATGTTGGGTATTTGTATCAATTGTTCGGCTACTGCTTTTAAATCATCAGGCACAGTAATAGCAGCTGCATCAAACTGTTTAATTTGTTCAAAATATTTGGGTTCGCTGTATTCTCTTGTGTATTGCGGAGCGCCACCGCCAAGCACTAATTCATGCGCAGGAATTTCAGCTTCCAGTTGCCCATGCATATAAAATTTCAACAAACCATCATCTGTTACTTCACCAATTTCACTACAAGGCAAATCCCATTTCTCAAATACATCAAGTACGAGTTGTTCTTTTCCTTTCTCCACAACCATCAACATCCGTTCCTGGCTTTCACTCAACAACAGCTCCCATGTTTTCATGTTTTGCTGACGGGTGGGAACTTTATCTAAGTCAATACGCATGCCTACAGCTCCTTTTGCACTCATTTCAGCAGTGGAACAAATAATTCCTGCAGCACCCATATCCTGCATACCTACCACAGCGGCTGTTTGAATTACTTCCAGACAAGCTTCCAATAATTTTTTCTCCTGAAACGGATCACCCACCTGCACCGCTGGCAACTCTTCTGCACTTTCAGCAGTAATATCAGCACTGGCAAAACTGGCGCCGCCGATACCGTCTTTACCAGTAGCACTTCCCACAAAGAAAACAGGATTACCTAAACCCGCTGCAGTAGCACTCACTGTTTCTCCTGCTTTTACAATCCCCACACTCATGGCGTTCACCAATGGATTGGTATGATAGCATTCTTCAAAATAAATTTCACCACCCACTGTAGGCACACCAAAACAGTTGCCGTAATGACCAATGCCATGCACCACACCACCCAGTAAATGTTGCGTTTTAGCTTCTTTTAAATTACCAAAACGCAAGGAGTTGAGTGCTGCAATGGGCCTGGCACCCATTGTAAAAATATCTCTGTGAATACCACCCACACCTGTAGCCGCCCCCTGAAACGGTTCAATGGCACTGGGGTGATTATGACTTTCAATTTTAAATACAACGCCGAGGTTATCACCAATATCCATTAATCCGGCATTTTCTTCACCAGCAGCCACCAACATACGGCCACCATCACGTGGTAATGTTTTTAACCATTTAATGGAATTCTTATAACTGCAATGCTCACTCCACATACCACTAAAGGCACAGAGTTCATTAAAGTTGGGAGTACGTCCTAATTTTTGTTTGATGAGTTCAAATTCCTCTTCGGTTAAACGAAGTTGTTGTGCGGTTTTTACTGTTACTTCCATAATGAGTTTGAAAGCGCAAAAGTACGATTGATGCAGGAATGGTTTGATGCTGTGGAAAGAATTATTTTATTTTGACAAATATGATGACCTGCTTTTTATTTGGTTTATACCTCATTTTATTCAGCTGGCTTATTACCCGTATCAGGTTTTTCAATAATTCCGGATTGAGTAATCAGTGGTTGATTGGTTTATTTACCCTGAAAGTTGCCGCAGGTATTTTGTATGGATGGTATTATATGAAAGACCCGAATTACACAATATCGGCAGATACATGGAGGTATTTTTTTGAATCAAAAACAGAAACTGAATTACTGTTCAAAAATCCAGAAGCTTATTTTACCAATATCTTTTCCAATCCTGAACATAAAAATTACCGCCATATTTTTTCATCAGTTAATTCTTACTGGAAAGATTTGAAAGAGTTGTACATGATTAAAATGGTTTCCATCTTCAATATCTTCAGCGGCTCCCGATATTTTGTAAATGTTATTTTTTATTCTTTCATTACTTTTTTTGGACCTGTTGCATTCATGCGTATCATGAATGATGTGTTTCCCGGTAAAAAAATCATTGTAACGGCCGGTACTTTTCTCATTCCCTCTTTTTTATTCTGGACATCAGGCATCCATAAAGACGGTTTCGTATTTATGTTACTCACTGTTGCTGCCTATCTTTTTTATTTCGGACTAAAAGAACATAAACTTTCGTTCTTAAGCTATACGCTGATAGCCTTACTGGTGTTGTTGATTTTTCCGGTACGCAATCATATTGTGCTGGCTGCCATACCTGCATTTGCAGCCTGGTGGCTTGCAGAAAAATTCTTTACGCAAAAATGGATTGTATTTTTAATAGTTGCCGCAGCAGGCATAACTCTCTTTTTCTGCGGCAAATACATCCACCCCAAATTTGACCTGCCCATTTCCATCGTCATGCGTCAGGTTGAATTTCGAAAACTCGGCGGCAATTCGGTACTTCCACAACGGGAGTTAAAAGCAACTGCAAAAAGCTTTTTGTTAAATGCGCCGCAGGCTTTAAATCATACAATGGCCAGGCCGTATCTTACTGAAATCAACTCGCCATTTTATTTATTATCTGCATTGGAGCTTGCAGTTTTATGGATGATTATTTTTATATGGTTCTTCCGATTTACTGATAATCCCTATAATCACTCAGTCGTCTTATTTTTTCTTATGATTTCAATGGCACTGCTTTTATTAACCGGCTATATTGTACCACAACTTGGGGCCATTGTAAGATACCGGAGTATTTACCTGCCCATGCTGGTAGTACCAATTTTGGCTACAAGCCGTTGGAAATTAAACATATTAAAATAATTTTCATTTTACTTTTTAATTAGATTTCGCCCATTTATTAAAACAAAAATTAGCATTTCAACACAAAACAAGCGTTTGTGTTAATAAAATCCCAGTTTTTAGCCAAAACAAATTCACTTTTTTAGGCTTTTTTCCTTTCTTTTGCGCTTTAAACCTTTACAACTCATGCAGTCTCTTCGTTTTAAAGCAATCGACAACCTGAGAGTACAACCTGATGCACAGGCAGGTGGCTCAGCTAAAATCACAGCAATTTTTGGCGAAAATGTATTCACACTCAAAACAGCCCGTGAATTTTTGAGCGATGAAGCATATAAAAGCCTTTCAGCTTCAGTAAAAAGTGGTAAGCGTATTGACCGCTCCATGGCCAATCAAATTTCAAGCGGCATCCGTCAATGGGCTGAGGCTAAGGGTGTAACACATTACACACACTGGTTTCAACCATTAACAGGAACTACAGCTGAAAAGCATGATTCCTTTTTTACCCTCAAAGGAGATGGTACTGCTATTGAAGAATTTGATGGCGCTGCGTTAATTCAGCAGGAGCCCGATGCCTCTTCCTTCCCCAGTGGTGGTCTTCGTGCTACATTTGAAGCACGTGGTTATACGGCATGGGACCCCTCTTCACCCGCCTTCATCATTGAAACAGGCAGTGGTAAAACACTTTGTATTCCTACCATCTTTGTTTCTTACACTGGTGAATTACTGGATTATAAAGGACCTTTATTAAAATCATTAGAATCTTTAAATAAGAATGCAGTTGAAGTAGCTAACTACTTTGATAAAAATGTAACCCGTGTTACAGCTACCCTCGGATGGGAACAAGAATATTTTGTAGTAGATGAAGCCATGTTTAATGCCCGTCCTGATTTGGTATTAAGCGGACGCACTGTATTTGGTCACTCTCCTGCAAAGGGTCAACAGTTAGAAGATCATTATTTTGGTTCTATTCCTGAGCGGGTATACGCATTCATGAGAGATTTCGAAACAGAATCTTACAAACTCGGTATTCCACTGCGTACACGTCACAACGAAGTAGCACCCGCACAGTTTGAGTGTGCGCCTATTTTTGAAGAAGTAAGTATTGCCGTTGATCATAACTCATTATTGATGGATGTGATGGACCGTGTTGCACGCCGCCACAACCTGCGTGTGCTGATGCATGAAAAACCCTTTGCCGGAATTAACGGTAGTGGTAAGCACAACAACTGGAGCATGGCTACAGATACAGGAGTAAACTTATTGGCTCCCGGTAAAACGCCCAAGACTAATTTAATGTTCCTTACTTTTTTTGTAAACGTTATTCGTGCCGTTGATACTTATGCAGATTTGCTGAGAGCATCTATTGCCAGCGCCGGAAATGATCATCGTTTGGGTGCCAATGAAGCCCCGCCTGCTATCATCTCTGTTTTCGTTGGTAAATATTTGAGCGAAGTTCTGGAAGCAGTTGAAAAACGTGTAACCGATAAATTTGATGAGCAGGATGAAGCTATTCTCAAATTAGATTTACACAAGAGCATTCCTGAGCTGTTGCTTGATAATACCGATCGTAATCGTACGTCACCTTTTGCATTTACAGGAAACAAATTTGAATTCCGTGCGGTGGGTTCAAGCGCCAACTGTGCTAATGCTATGACGGTGTTAAACGCAATCATGTCAGAAACGCTGGCTCAGTTTAAGAAAGAAGTGGATGCGTTGATTGAAAAAGGTGATAAGAAAGAAATTGCTATCATGCATGTATTACAACAATACATCAGCGAAAGCAAGAAGGTATTGTTTGAAGGTGATGGTTACAGTGATGCATGGGCACAGGAAGCTGAGAAGCGTGGATTGCCCAATGTAAAAACAACACCGCTGGCATTGGATGCAATGGTTACTAAAAAAGCAAAAGCATTATTTGAAAGCACCGGTGTTTACAATCATGCTGAGCTGGAAGCCCGTCATGAAATTGAACTGGAAAAGTACATCAAGAAGGTACAGATTGAAGGACGCATCATGGGCGAGCTTTGCACCAGTCATATTTTACCCGGCGCTATTAAATATCAAAACATTCTTATCAACAATATCAAAGGCTTAAAAGATATAGGTGTGGATGAAAGTGCATATGCCAATCAAAAACAAATACTGATAAAAATTTCTGAACACATCAATAAGGTAAGCGACCTGGTAGAACAAATGATTGAGGCACGTAAAAAAGCGAACAACACAGAAGGTACACGTGCAAAAGCCATTGCTTATTGTGATGATGTAAAAGGCAAGTTCTTTGATGACATCCGTTACCATGTAGATAAGCTGGAACTGCTGGTTGATGATGCCAGCTGGTACCTTCCTAAATACAGAGAGTTATTATTCTTAAGATAGTTTTAATATAGCAAGCAATCGTACAAACCCCCGATTCTTCGGGGGTTTCTTTTTTTTCTGATTTCTAAGAAATAAATTATTGTCTAAAAAAACCCGCCTCATGAGCGGGATTTTTTTTATTTCATTTTAAAACTTTCCAGAAACTTCGTGGTGAAGTTGCCACTTCTGAAGTTTTCATCCTTCATTAATTGCTGGTGAAAAGGAATGGTTGTTTTTACACCTTCAATTACATATTCACTTAGTGCACGGCTCATGGTATTGATGGCCTCTTCACGTGTACGTGCTACAGCAATGATTTTTGCAATCATAGAATCATAATATGGAGGAATAGTATAGCCTGCATACACATGACTGTCTACCCGTATGCCATGACCACCCGGTGTGTGCAATGTTGTAATCTTTCCCGGGCTGGGGCGAAAATCATTGTACGGATCTTCGGCATTGATGCGGCATTCAATGGCATGCAAGCTGGGTTCATAATCCATGCCACTTATTTTTTCACCGGCTGCTATTAAGATTTGTTCTTTTATCAAATCAAAATTGGTTACTTCTTCTGTTACGCAGTGTTCTACCTGTATACGGGTATTCATCTCCATAAAGTAGAAGTTGCGATGTTTATCTACTAAAAACTCAATGGTACCTACACTTTCATAACCAATGGCACTGGCTGCTTTTTTTGCCGCATCGCCCATAGCCTTACGCAACTCCGGTGTCATAAAAGGTGAAGGTGATTCTTCAACCAGCTTTTGATGACGGCGCTGAATGGAACAATCTCTTTCACTTAAATGACAAACTGTTCCAAAGCGATCACCTGCAACCTGTATTTCAATATGACGTGGCTCTTCTACAAATTTTTCCATGTACACACCATCATTCTTAAAGGCTGCTGCTGCTTCTGTTTTGGCCATATTATAGTTGCGTTCCAGTTCTTCTTCTGTCCACACCACACGCATTCCTTTACCACCACCACCGGCAGTAGCTTTTAAGATAACAGGATAACCTACTTCTTTTGCTATGGACTTTGCCTGCTCTACACTTTCCAATAATCCCCCGCCGCCGGGCACTACAGGCACACCAGCTTTTATCATCGTTTCTTTGGCCGTAATTTTATCACCCATAGAACGGATTTGGTCTGGCGTGGGGCCTATGAACTTGATTCCGTTCTGTCCGCATATTTCTGCAAAACGTGCATTCTCTGCCAGGAAGCCATAGCCGGGATGAATCGCATCTGCATTGGTAATTTCAGCAGCAGCTATAATGTTGGGAATATTGAGATAAGAATCTGCACCTGCAGGCTTACCAATACAAACGGCTTCATCAGCAAACTTTACATGCAAACTTTCACGATCAGCCGTTGAGTACACCGCTACTGTACGAATACCCATTTCACGACAGGTACGGATGATTCGCAAAGCAATTTCACCTCTGTTGGCAATTAATATTTTCTTAAACATGAATTAAATTTAAAGACCTGTCTGCCGACAGGCAGGTTTGAAAATTGGATAATTTGACCATGCTGTCTGAAAACTTGAAGATGCTTATGTCATTTTCAAATTTTCAAATTCCTGAATTTTCAAATTAACTGGGGTCTACCAAGAACAACGGCTGATCATACTCTACCGGGCTCTTATCTTCAACCAATACTTTTACAACCTTTCCTTTTACTTCACTTTCAATTTCATTGAACAACTTCATAGCCTCTACAATACATACCACTTTACCGGGTGTAACCTCATCACCTATTTCTACAAAGGCTGGCTTATCCGGCGATGATTTACGGTAAAATGTTCCAATCATAGGGCTCTTAATGGTAATGTACTTGCTATCGTCGCTTTTGGGAGCAGCAGGAGCCGCAGGTGCTGCCGGTGCTGCTGCAGGTAAAGCCGCAGGGGCCGGGGCTGCTGCTAAAGGTGCTGGCGTATATCCACCGCTGAACACAGCCTGCTGAATAATTTCATCTTTTTGTTTTATGGTGATTTTAAAATCCTTTTGTTCAATACTTACTTCACTGAGATTGCTTTTGTTGACCATTTTAATCAACTCCTGAATTTGTTTCAAATCCATAAATGTAAGTTTAGTTTGGTGGAAATTTTTTGAATGGCGGCTAAGGTAAGAAACAAAGCGGATTTTCATCATTTTTCACCATTTTTCATAAAAAATGAGTCAAAAACAATAAAAAACGGGCTGATTTTTTTAAAAAACCAGCCCACTGCTTTTATCAGAATCAGTAGAAAAACTATTCTTTCACCCGCTCTACATAATCACCGGTTTTGGTGTTGATGCGTATCATTTCACCTTCGTTTACAAACAGGGGAACCATTACCGTTGCACCCGTTTCAACGGTTGCAGGCTTTAAGGTACGGGTTGCCGTATCACCTTTAACGCCGGGTTCGCTGTACGTTACTTTTACTACAATTTTATCAGGCAACTCAATGCTCATAGGCTGCTCTGTTTCAGTATTGATAAGGGCACTTACAGCATCCCCTTCTTTCAAAAACTGAGGTGCATCAATCACCACTTCCTGAACAGCAATTTGCTCAAACGTTTCAGTATTCATGAAATTATAACCGGTATCATCCTTGTACAAAAACTGATAATCATGACGCTCCACACGTACGGGGTAAATGGTTTCACCACTGTTCCAGGTTACTTCAATAGAGCGGTTGTTATCCACACCTTTGAGTTTTGCCCACACTTTGGCTGCCGCACGGGCTGTTTTGTTTTCACCAAATTCTACCACTTTGTAAAGACTGCCGTCCTGCTTGATAATCATACCACGGCTGATGTCTGATGTATTTGCCATAAAACGTTTTTTTGAGGGGCAAAGGTAAGGGATAGGCAAGTACGAAATACGAAGTAAGAAGTACGATTTTTTCAAGCTTATAAAAATTTCATACAATTGTTTGTGTACAAACAACTGTACAGACGAGGGGTCGTATTTGTTGAGCGTAATGAAATCCCGACTTTAGCGGGACGTCGCACAATTTATCGTTCCGATCTTACATGGAGCAACCGGGCTATATGAACTCCCGTCATCTCACCGCATTCTTCAACTTCATACAGTAACTTGCACATATGAAATCATTGATATTCATTATAGCTGTCTTCTCGTCCCTAACCACATCAGCCTCTGTTGATTCCATTCCTGCACATCTTAAAGGATTAAAAATCCCTGATTTTAAATTACTGCTGGTGGATAGTGTTACCAATTTCTACACAGAAAATTTAGATGCAAAAAAGAATACACTCATCCTCCTCTTCAGCCCCGATTGTGACCATTGCCAGCACCAAACAGAAGACATCATTAAAAACATTGATGCATTCAAAAACACACAAATCGTAATGACTACAGTGCTGCCCTTTCCTATGATGAAAGCATTTTATGAACGTTACCAACTTTCCAAATACAAAAATATCATCATGGGCAGAGATGTATTATTCTTCTTTTCACCTTATTACCGTTCTCAATACACACCCTATCTGGCATTATACAATAAAAAAGGCGAGCTTATTTTTACCAATGACGGACAGGTAAAAATTGAAACCCTGATAGCACAACTGCCGCAGTAATTAATAGTTGATTGCGGGAAACATCTTTTTAAAAAGCCTTCCGGGTTTTTAAAAGGCGCTCACTACTAATCATGAGGGTTGCTAAAACCCCAAAGTTTTTTTAAACATTGATAAAGATTAACAAATCAATGATAACATCAGTCCTTCAACTGATGAAAATCCGTTGGCAGTAACCGCTGCTCCCATTACCTTTGCGCTTCGTCAGCCACAGCTTGAGCCACGGATGACATTAATCAATTTTATTTAAAATCAAAAATTGTTTTCCATGAAAGTTACTGTTGTAGGTGCCGGAGCCGTAGGTGCAACCTGTGCCGATAATATTGCCCGTAAAGAATTGTGTTCTGAACTGGTATTACTGGATATTAAAGAAGGAATTGCCGAAGGTAAAGCACAGGATATGATGCAAACAGCTACCCTTCTTGGTTTTGACACCAAGATTGTGGGCAGTACTAACGACTACACCAAAACAGCCAACAGTGATGTGGTGGTGATCACTTCCGGTTTGCCACGTAAACCGGGTATGACCCGTGAAGAACTCATTGGCGTAAATGCAGGTATTGTAAAAGGTGTGTGCGAAAACATTTTGAAACATTCACCCAATGCCATCATCATTGTTATCAGCAATCCTATGGACACTATGACTTATCTGGCATTGCAATCAACCGGTTTACCTAAGAACCGTATCATTGGTATGGGTGGTACATTAGACAGCAGCCGTTTTAAATATCAACTGTCTCAACACCTCGCATGCTCTCCTTCTGATTTAAATGCAGTAGTGGTAGGCGGTCATGGTGATACTACGATGATTCCTTTGATTCGTTTAGCTACATGGAACAGTGTACCTGTTACCAACTTTTTAAGCAAAGAACAACAGGAAAAAATTGTAAAAGATACCATGGTGGGTGGCGCTACACTCACAGCACTAATCGGCACCAGTGCCTGGTATGCTCCGGGTGCTGCCGGAGCGGCATTGGTTGAAAGCATTCTGCGTGATGAAAAGAAACTCTTTACCTGCTGTGTAGCTCTTGATGGTGAATACGGGCAAAAAGATATTTGCCTGGGTGTACCTGTAACCATTGGTCGTAACGGTTGGGAAAAAATCGTTGACTTTGGTTTGAATGAAGAAGAGCAGGCATTGTTCAATAAGAGTGCTGATGCGGTAAGAAGTATGAATGATGTGTTAAAGACACTCTGATTTGAAAATCAGATAATTTGAAAATTAAAACGGTTTCAGCATGCTGAAACCGTTTTTTCATTCACAAAATTCCATTTATTGTTTGATGAACTTACCCTGCATTTTAGACCCATCTTCTGCTACAATGATTAATGTATATGCACCGGCAGGAATCTTATCTGCTTTTATCTGTAATTGATTTTCTCCATTCAGAAGCCTTGCAGTCATTGTTGAAATTATTCTGCCGCTCATATCTACCATCATTACATTGGCATCGGTTGTTTTCTTTACACGAACACTTACAACTAAATCCTGAGCAGTTGGATTTGGCCACAAACGAATACCTGTTACTCCATCTGCAAACACATCAAATACACCGGTAGGAAAATCATTATCCGTCAAGGTCCACCTGGAAAAAGAGTTGATGCCTGTTTGTTCAACAAAATTGGCTACCGCATCCCTGCTGCTGAAACCAACACCCGTCCAGTTTACATTATCATTGCTGCGCCATAAGCCTAATGCATTTTCGGTACGACCATTCAACTCTGCATCAAAATAATTAAAGCGAAGTGTTGCATTTAATCCCGTGTTGATTATGGGTGTAATATCAAAGTAGCGATTGATGGAAGGTCTTCCGGAAACAATATTTGATTGTATGGTATGCCCACGACGTATGGTTGTTGAACCAAGATTTTGAGCCGATGTAATTACGGCACCTAAATTACCGGGGTTAGCTGATGAAGGTGCATTGAGGTTGGTAATGATTTGCACATAGCCACCCATAGTGCCTGTTATGCGTGCCGTTTCTGTTTCACCATTTAAAAAAGCCGTTGCATCCAGTTCAATATTGTTATTGTTGAGATTGATGCTTCCGCTTGTAAAATTGATTTGGGAACCGATGTTCAATGTGCGTTGCAGTTGTACTTGTACGGCACCGGTTTTTGCTATTTGCAGAATGTGGATTTTGGTAAACTGTGTACCGCTGATATTGCTGTTAGCTGTTCCTGTAAACCGAACGGTTCCTGTCGTTTGATTGAAAGTACCATTATTCACCAGGTCTATGTCATGCAAGGTTAACAAAGCGTCACCGGTGAGTGTAAAACCGGCACCATTTGTAATCACCAATTGTGCAGTTGTAGTTTTTACAACCAGTAACAACAGCAGAATGATCCAACTATATTTCATACCGATTGATTTAATTACAGAAAATCAGTTTCAGTTCCATAAAACTAATCTGTTTGGCGGGAGCAAACTATTACACAATCGGGGTATAAAGGAGCGGTACTGAGTAATCGGCGGTGAAAAATGAGCCAGCAGCTCAGCAATGATCAACGGAGTGTTTTGGCCCAGCTTTGAGCCACAGCAGCCAGTTGTTGTACATCCTGCTGCTCCATACATTTAAAATGACCTTTGGGACATTTGTTATAACCAATTTTAGAACAGGGGCGGCATCGCAGGTTTGGCACTTCGTACTTTGAATGTTGTACTTGCGTGTTTCCAAAATAAGGTGTCATTCCAAATGCAGGCACTGTGTTTCCCCAAACACTGATGATGGGTTTTTTAAAAGCCGCAGCAATATGCATTAAGCCGGTATCATGTGTGATGATGAGTTTTGCTTTTCGAACAAGATCAGCGCTTTCGTTGATGGAGAATTTACCGCAGGCATTGTAGATTTTCACATTGTCAATGGATGCTATCTGTTCACCCATGGCAGCATCTTCCGGTCCGCCTAATAAAATAATGGGATGATGCAAAGCGGAGCAAAGTTCTTTGAGTTTGTGCAGGGGCAAACGCTTGGTGTTATGTGCAGCACCAATCACCAACCCGATATAACCAAGATGATGGCTATGCGGCAAATCCGTTTGATTGATTTCCTCTTCTTTTGGAATAAAATAATTCAATCCTTTATGGTCGTTCTGCACTCCAAACTCTTTCAGTGTTTGTAAATACCGATTAACAATATGCACATCGGGCATACGGTTGATCTTAATATTGGTGAGCAGCCACTTTTGAAAATTAAGTTTGTTGAATGAAAATGATTTTACTTTCAAAGCACGTTTTATTTTTAAGGTACGCAGGTTGTGATGCAGATCAATAATGTAATCGTAGTTTTCTTCTTTCAACTCATGCAGGAGTAAATCCCAATCATTATTGAGATAATAAAATTTATCAATGTAAGGGTTGGATGCAATGACTTTATGAAAACTGAATTTGGTGAGGTAATGCACTTCCGCATCAGCCACCTGCTGTTTTAAACAACGAACTACAGGAGTGGTGAGAACGATATCTCCGATGGAACTGAAACGAATGATGAGAAATTTCATGCAACTTGGTTCATGGTTCATGGATCATAGTTCATGGTTTGCAGCTATGAACTATATACTATTAACTTTTCTTCATGGCAACATCTCCTCTCCTTCCACATAATTCAAATCTTTATGAAATGTTTCCTGTGTAAAGTAAGCTGCAATTAAGGTGATGGTCATTACCACAATGCCAGTTACTATACCACTTTTTGTTAAGCCCCAACCCCAGCTTTTTTGAAACAATCCCAAAAACATCATATTAATTAAAGGCAATGCACCTCGCACCATATTGGGGATGGTAGTTGCTGCTGTTGCTCTTAAGTTGGTTCCAAATTGTTCTGCACCCATGGTTACAAAGATGGCCCAGAAGCCGGTACTGAAACCCAGCCAGGCGCAAATAGCATACATGGCGGTATCAGAACTATTGAGCGGCGAAAAGAAAATGATCAAGCCAACAATGGTAAATGCATAGAATAAGTACAATGCCTTTTTTCTGCTTTTGAAATACTGACTGATTAAGCCGATTAAAATATCACCTGTTGCAATAGCAGCATAGGCAAACATGATAGCACGGCCGCTGTCAATTTTTGAATTGTTGTAAAACTCTCCGGCAAAACGGTTACTGAGATTCACCAAAATACCTATTACGTACCAGGTAGGTAATCCAATTAAGATTGCAAGTAAATATTTTCTGAAACGGGTAGCATCATTAAAAAACATGAGCACATTTCCTCTGCTCACACCCGATTGTTTTACTTCTTTAAACATGCCACTTTCGGCTACACTCACACGAAGCAATAATAAACCAATACCTAAACCACCACCTATCTTATAACACAAACGCCAATCCTGTGTGTATTGAAAAGTAAAATAGGCAAACACTGCACCAAACAAACCAATACCTGCCACCAAGGATGTACCCATGCCTCTTTTGTTTTTGGGCAGCAACTCACTCACTAATGTAATACCTGCACCCAGTTCACCTGCTAAGCCTAAGCCTGCTACAAAACGTGCATACGCATATTGGTCAACTGTTTGAACAAAGCCGGTAACAAAATTGGCAACAGAATACAGCAGGATAGAACCAAACAACACGCTCAACCTTCCTTTTTTATCGCCCAATGTGCCCCAGAGAATTCCTCCAATCAACAAACCCACCATTTGCCAGTTAATGATTTTTGTACTGGCAGCAATCATAGCAGCTGTATCAGCTTTATCAATACCAATTCCAACAATGCTTGGTTCACGCACAATAGTAAACAGCAGTAAGTCATAAATATCCACAAAGTAACCAAGTGCTGCTACTACAACAGCTAATGAAAAAATGGATTGTTCTTTTTGAACCCTCATAAGCAAGTTTTCAATTAATGTACTTTAGGTGCATCTGCTTTCTTTTTGCTGAAGAAAAATTTCCAGATGACAGGAGCTGTTGTTACTGCAATAATGATAATAACAATCAACTCTAATTTATCTTTTAACTCAACACCAAACTGATTCTTTACCCAAATCTGTAAAAAGTGTCCGGCAAAAATCATGGAAACCACCCACGAGATAGAACCGACTACATTGAAGAATACAAATTTCTTACGATCCATTTCTACAATACCCGCCACAATAGGTGCAAAGGTTCTTACTATCGGCAGAAAGCGGGCCATAACAATAGCACCACCGCCGTGTTGCTCATAAAAATCATGGGCTTCATGAAGGTATCGTTTTTTAAACAACAGGTTATCTTTCCAGTGGTACATAGCAGGGCCAACTTTCTTACCGGTCCAGTATCCTACCAGGTTTCCGAGAATACCTGCTACAGAAAGCAAGGCACACAAAACAATCAGCTCCAGCCACTCATTGTGCACATTACCCAAACCAATCAATTTAAAAAATTCATTGGCCAGGTTGCTGCTGTAAATACCGGCAACAAATAACAGACTGTCACCCGGCAAAAAGAAGCCCATAAACAAACCCGTTTCTGCAAAAATGATAAAGAGCAATAACCACAAGCCCCCATACTTAATATAGAACATAGGGTTCACTAAATCCTTCCATGTAAACTTTTTTTCAATTATAACAGTGGTTCCGTCTTTGATTTCGTTTTTTGAAACGGCCGTTACCGGATATTCTTTAGCACTGAACATTGCAGAATCAGCAGCAGGCATATCAATCAACACAGAACCATCTTTGGAAGTGCGGTACTCTTTTCCATCTACTTTAAAAAAATCAACAGGTGCTTCGTATTGATTCAATACAAAAATCTTTACCTGCTGTTGTGCAATGAGGTGGGCAGAACAAAACAAAAAGGTCAGCAATACAACTAAACGACGCATGAATATTTTTTTATGAATGAGTTTACAATAAACATTGATTGAAATAAGGGTCGCATCAGGCCTCCGCAGCCCCATCTCCCAGTTCACCTTCCCACTTGCTTACAACACTTGTAGCCAATGCATTACCAATCACATTGGTCATACTACGAAACATATCACAGAAATGGTCAATGGGTAATATCAAGGCTACACCTTCGGGCGGAATATCAAACATGGCACAGGTAGCAAGAATCACCACTAAAGAAGCACGTGGTACACCTGCTACTCCTTTACTGGTAAGCATCAATACAATAAGCATCGTTAATTGTGTACCAATGTCTAACTGAATACCATAAGCCTGTGCAATGGCAATGGATGCAAAGGTCATATACATCATACTGCCATCTAAGTTGAACGAATAACCCAGCGGTAAAATGAACGAAACAATTTTATCCTTGCAACCAAAACGCTCCAGTTCTTCTGTTAGCTTAGGAAACACCGCTTCGCTGCTGGTGGTACTAAAGGCAATCACCATGGGTTGCGATATACGTTTCATGAGTTGCGCCATTCGTTTGCCCAATATCAAATATCCAACAGAGAGTAACACAACCCACAATACGGCAATACCGCCGAGGAAGGAACCAAAATATTTTGCATAGAAAATAAAGACTTTATAGCCATTGACTGAGATTGTGGCGGCTATTGCACCAAACACACCCAGCGGTGCAAACTTCATAACATAACCTACCATGTGTAATATGATGTGCGAAGCAATATCCAATCCCTTGATTAAAGGCTTTGCATAATCACCCATGGAAGCAGTTGCAATACCAAAGAAAATGGAGAACACTACAATCTGCAGAATTTCATTGGTAGCCATAGCCTCTATCAAACTCTTGGGAAACACATGCTCAATAAAATTCTGAATGCTGAAAGATTGGGTTTTACCGGCAATATCTTTTACCCCTTCTGCAGTAGCTCCTGCCAGGTCAAAACCTATACCCGGCTTGGTAAGGTTTACCAGCAGCATACCAATCAATAAACTGATGAGCGATGCGGTAATAAACCAGAGCATAGCCTTACCCCCCACACGGCCCACCGTTTTCATATCACCCAATTTGGCAATGCCCACCACTAATGTTGTAAACACTAAAGGAGCAATAATCATTTGCACCAAACGCAAAAAGATAGTAGTAAGCAGCTTGAGATTTTTAGCTATGGATTCTTTAGTCGATGCCTCTGCTGAATAAAAAATAATTGAGCCCAAAGCAAAGCCCGCAACCATTGCAATTAAAATATACCAGGTTAACCTATTTCCTTTACCCATACGGTTGGTTGAATGTGTCGCAATATACGGCTTTGTGGTTTTGGACGTACAGGAGAACCCGTTAATAAATCTTTTGATGATTGTATGCAATAAATCTCTATTTTGCCCTACTTAAATTTTATAACTATAACCAAATTGTATGAGTTTATTTGCCAAAAAGCCGCTTGAACAAATTCTGGCTCAGGCCGAGCAGGGTGAATCAGGATTGAAACGCACATTGGGTGCCGCCAATCTGGTAGCCCTTGGTATCGGAGCTATTATTGGTGCGGGTTTGTTTGTGAGAACGGCTGCTGCTGCCGGCCAGGCGGCGGGTCCGGGTGTTACCCTTTCATTTATTGTTGCCGCCATAGGTTGTGCCTTTGCCGGTTTATGTTATGCAGAGTTTGCTGCCATGATTCCTATTGCCGGTAGTGCGTATGCTTACAGCTATACCACTATGGGGGAACTGGTAGCATGGATTATTGGTTGGGCATTAATTATGGAATACGCCCTTGGTGCTGCTACTGTTTCTATTGCATGGAGTGAATATTTAAACAAGCTATTAGGGGGGGCTATTCCATATGAATGGTGCCACTCGCCGTTTGAAAGTTTTACAGATAGTGCAGGTGTGCTCCACAGCGGTATTATGAATGCACCGGCTCTTATCATTCTTTTACTGCTTACATTGTTATTGATTAAAGGAACGCAGGAAAGTGCCATAGTAAATATGATCATCGTGTTTATTAAAGTAGCGATTGTATTATTATTCATTGCTATCGGCTGGCAGTTTATCAATCCTGAAAATCATACGCCTTATTTGATTCCTGCAGATACAGCTCCCGTAACTGACAGCGCTGGAAAAGTAATTGCAGATTACAGCGGTTGGAACAAACATGGACTTGGCGGTGTACTGGGCGGAGCTGCCATTGTATTCTTTGCCTTTATTGGTTTTGATGCGGTGAGTACAGCAGCACAGGAAGCTAAAAATCCAAGCCGTGATATGCCGATTGGTATTTTAGGTTCATTAGTGGTTTGTACCATTCTTTATATTTTATTCGGACATGTATTAACTGGTGTGGCCAATTGGAAAGAATTTGTAGACCCTGAAAAAGGACGTGAAGCTTCCGTAGCTTATGCTATCTCAACTTATATGACGGGTTACGGATGGCTGGCCAAAAGTGTAACCATTGCGATTCTTGCAGGTTTTTCTTCTGTAATATTGGTGATGCTGATGGGCCAAAGCCGCATTTTCTACACGATGAGTAATGATGGTTTGATTCCAAAAGCATTTGGTGAATTGCATCCCAAATTCAAAACCCCTTACAAAGCCAACTGGATTTTGTTTGTGTTTGTAGGTTTATTTGCAGCGTTTGTTCCCGGACATGTGGCAGGTGATTTAACCTCCTTCGGAACCTTGTTTGCGTTTGTATTGGTAAGTGCCGGTGTTTGGATATTAAGAGTGAAGTCCCCCAACATTAAACGTCCGTTCAAAACACCGATTTATCCTGTAGTATCAGCTTTGGGTGTAATTATTTGTACAGCCATGATTGTGGGTCTTGATTCCCAAACATTGAAAGTAGCATTTGCCTGGATGGCCCTGGGATTGGTTGTTTACTTCGTGTACAGCCGTCATCACAGCAAGCTGAATAACCCTTCAGATATTATTCCGAAGGCGAGTGATTTTGAAAAGCATTAAATAAATGTTTCATCCAAAAATAAAGCCGCTCCGTATTTGAAGGAGCGGCTTTTTCATTGCGGGAGACCAATATTTTTTTATGTAATATTGGAGTTCAAGTCCAAGATTACATAAAAATAATAAAATACAATATTGCAAATCCTATAAGGAAGCATTACTTTTGTTTATGCAAATTGGGAGTAAAAATCTAAAATTACATAACATGAGCAAAGCAATTATTACAAGAAAAATGCTGAGTATTGCTGGCCACCTGCTTAAAAAATATCCCATCCTTACCATTACGGGCCCAAGGCAAAGCGGTAAGAGCACCTTTGCCAAAATGCTCAAACCAAATTTTCACTATATCAACCTGGAAGATTTGGATTACCGTCGCTTTGCCATGAATGATCCTAAAGGATTTATTGAGCGTTATGGTAATAATGTAATTTTAGACGAAGTGCAAAATGCACCACAGTTGCTTTCTCAACTGCAGGTACATGTGGATGCAACAGGAAAAAACGGAAGTTTTATTTTAACAGGCTCACAAAATTTTCAGTTGTTTGAAAAAATAAGTCAGAGCCTGGCGGGCCGAACAGCCCTGTGCACCCTGCTTCCTTTTTCATTAGAAGAACTGAACTTCAACACTACTGTAAAAACTTGGGAAGAACTGTGCTGGAAAGG
>ERZ1066135.116-NODE-116-length-76109-cov-11.458766_pt1 | contig 76109 bp, 116 predicted proteins | sample MGYA00382782_ERZ1066135 | MGnify/ENA primary metagenome ERZ1066135 (study PRJEB33369, sample SAMEA5778365) | biofilm metagenome | biome: Industrial cooling water; feature: Water cooling tower basin; material: Biofilm | place: United Arab Emirates | collected... | reverse complement strand
GCTGCAACTGATCGAGGTGGGTGGCACCCCGTTGGGCTCCGTCATCGTGCGCTGGTCAAGTGCGGGTGCGGGCGTTGAGGTGCCTCCTGGGAGCTTGAAGTGTCTCGGCTCGTTCCAGGACGTGTTCAACTTCCTCGTGAAGTACCCAACCTCGACCAGAGACGAGGTTGTCGCAATGCTCCCGCGCTTCGGGTACGTGCCGGAGCAATAAGGTTCCTGATTTTGCCGTACTTCTGCCGCGAACATGGGGGGGTGGTTTTACCCCCGCACCGTGTAGAGACGGGCAGGAGGTCGGACAGCGATGCTCGAGTGGATTCAGGGCTGGTACAATTGGCCCTTTCTTCTGTCGCTTTTCGTCGGACTCGGGCTCGCTGCGCTCTCCCTTCTGGGCTTCTCGAAGGATGTTGGGGGCGGAGGCATCGACCTGGATGGCGATGGCGTGCCCGACATCGGGACCTCGGGCGGTAGACACGAGCCTGGCCACCTGTCGATGGAGGGGTTCGGCTGGCTCGGGCTCGGCAAGGCACCGCTGTCGGTGCTGTTGCAGACGCTCACGCTGTCCTTCGGACTCATCGGGCTCATCGCCAACGCCTTCGCGCACGACCTCGTGGGAGACTGGGACGTGCTGGGGTTCCCGCTGGCGTTCGCCGGGGCCAGCTTCGGAGCCGTGCTCACGACCCGGGGCGTAGCGTCCCTGTTCTTCCGGTTCATGCCGCCGGAGCGGGCCACGGGCAAGCAGCCTGGTGAGTTCGTCCGCAAGAGCGGCAAGGCCGCCTCACGCATCACCAGTTCCTTTGGCCAGGTGCAGGTCGAGGAGGAGAACGACCATTCCCTCCTCAACGCCTGTGTCGCTCCAGACACCTCCGACATCGAACGCGGCACGGAGGTTCTGCTGGTCGGGTACGACAAAGAACGCCGCATCTACCTCGCGATCCCCCTTCCTTCGGAGATGTGAACGAACATGGACTCGATGCCTACCACCCTGATCATGCTGGCCCTCGCGGCCGTTGCCGTGGTCGTGTTCATCGCGAGCACGATGGCGGCCATCAAGGCGTTCTACAAGGTTCCCAACGCGGACGAGGCGCTCGTCAAGACGGGCGGCAAGGAGCCCGTGGTGAGCACGGGCGGCGGCCTGTGGGTCATCCCGATGTTCCACAAGGTCACCAAGGTGTCCCTGCGGGCGGTGAAGATCCCCATCAACCGCACGGGTGACGACGCCCTCCCGACGGCCAACAAGATCCCCGCCGAGATCATCGGCGAGTTGATCGTCCGCGTGGACTCGTCGAACACCGCCCACATCATCCTCGCGGCCCAAGCGTTGGGCTCCGAGTCGGAGGCGACGAAGCACGTCGAGGGCCGGATGGGCGAGATCATCCAGCAACAGGTGGACTCGCTCGTCACCGACGCCCTCCGCACCGCCGCCTTCAAAAAGGCGTTCGAGAAGCTCAACTCCGAGAAGAAGGAGTTCGCCGATGAGGTGACCCAGCTTCTCGGTGAAGACCTCGCGAAGCTCGGTCTCGTGCTCGTGGCCGTGACCATCCCGAGCATCAAGCAGGGCGCGTTCACGAAGGACGCCGGAGACGTGTTCGCGGCCGAAGGTCAGCGCAACGTCGCCGAGACGGTCGCCAAGAACAAGCAGGAGACCAACCTCATCAACCGGGAGGCCGAGGTCAAGATCCAGGAACAGGACGTGGCGGCCCGCAAGAAGCAACTCGCCCTCGACCTCGAGCGGAAGCAGCTCGAAGCCGACCAGGCTCGTCAGGTGTCCGAGTACGAGGCCACCCAGGCCACCGAGACGAAGAAGGCCGTGCTGGCCCAGGACCAGGCTCAGGCGGTGGCTGCGGCTACCCAGGCCGAACAGGTCGCCAAGGCCGAGATCGCCCGCGACCAGTCCGTGAAGGCTGCGGAGATCGCCCGTGACCAGGCCATCGCCACGCAACAGGCGAAGGCTGCGGCCGAACAGAAGAAGGCCGAGGAGGAGGCCGCTCGGGTCAAGGCCGAGGCCGAGATCGCCCGTCAGAAGTCGGTCGAAGCGGCGGCCATCGAGAAGGACCAGACCATCAAGGTCGCGGACCAGAAGCGTCAGCAGGCGGTGTCCGAGGCGGAGATCGCCCGCGAGGTCGCCATCGCACAGCGGAAGGCCGAGGAAGCGGCGGCTCGTGCCACACAGGCTCTCGCCGAGGCCGACAAGCAGAAGGCCGAGCAGGCCATCGTGACGGTCGAGGCCGAAGCGAAGGCCGACCGTGAGAAGCGCGTCGTGACCATCAAGGCCGAGGAGGAGGCCACGAAGGCCAAGGTCGCGGCCGACCGGGACGCCTACGTCCAGACCAAGAAGGCCGAGGCCGACCGCGATGCCGCCCAGAAGCGCGCCGAGGCGGCCAAGGTCGAGGCCGAGGGCAAGGCCCACGCGGTCACCGCCGAGGCGGACGGTCGTGCCCAGGCGTTGAAGGCGGACGCCACCGGTAAGGCCGAGGCGGCCAAGTCCGAGGCGGCGGGTCGTGCCGAGGCCCTGAAGCTCCAGGCACAGGCCGAGGCGGAGGCCCGCACCATCAAGGCGAACGCCGAGTCCGAGGCTGCCGACAAGGAGGCCAAGGCCAAGATCGCCCTCGCTGGGGCCATCCTCGAGGAAGGGAAGGCTCGTGCCGAGGCCGAGCGGCTGCTCACCGAGGCCAAGAACGCCGTCTCGAAGGAGACGATGCTCCGCGACGTGACCCTCAAGCTCGTCGAGCAGGCCCCGAACATCGTCCGCGAGTTCATGGCCCCGATCACGAAGGTCAGCGACGTGAAGGTGCTCCAGATCAACGGGCTCGGCGGTGGTGGCGAGGACGGTGCGAACCTCCCGGCGACCATCATGGGCGCGGGGCTGGCCGCTTCGGGTGCGTTGCCGCTCGTGAAGGAGGCCATGAAGGGGCTCGTCGAGAACCCCGAGGTGAAGGAGATCACCGGCATCCTCGGGAACGTCGCCAAGGACACCCTCCGTGGGGCGGCCTCGGCGGTTCGCGAGGGCTCGGGCCACTCCCCGGACAACGGAGCCTGATGTGACGGCCGTGACGCCTCACTCGTCACCGCCGACGGGTCGGAAGGGTTCGTCCCTTCCGACCCGTTCGGTCGATCCTCTCGCCCCTGAGGAGGTGGCTTCGATCCTGGACCGGCTCGCCGAGTTGGTCGAGCGTCGTCCCCAGCTTCTGAACGATGCTGCGTTCGTGGGCTCGATGCGGCTGGCCCTGACGGCGGCGAAGGCCAACGGGGTCGTGGTCCAGAAGGTGTTCGAGCCGGTCGAGGTGGTGCGTGAAGTCGAAGTGGTGCGTGAAGTGCCCGTGTTCGACGCCACAAGCCTGACCGAGATCAACGCCGAACTGGACCGACTCAAGGCGGAACTGGAGGCCAGCCAGGAGGCGTTGGAGGAAGCCAACGAGGAACTGGTGGGCTCACAGGCTCGGGTCACGGAGATCGCGGGCAAGCTGAAGTCCGAACAGGCGGAGAAGGAACGCCTCCTCCTCGAACGCAACGGGCTGACCGCAAGCCTCGAGCGGATTCGGTCCGAAGCCGAGGTTCAGTGTGCCGCGCGAGACACCGCGTTGGCGACGGCCCGCGAGGAACTGGGGAAGGTCAACGCCAAGCGGGAACAGGCGGCCAACCTGCTCCGCAACAACCAGTTCTCGGGCAAGAGCCAGAAGTACCAGTACCAGAAGACCAGGAAGCCCATCCCGTGCTGTCCCATCTGCGGTGGATTGACCACCGACGGCCTGTCAGCGGCGGACAAGGATGTGGGGCACCGGAAGGACTGCTGGGTCGGGGCTACTCTCGCGCTCCTCTCCCGGTAGACCGTCAATGCGCGCCCTTCTACAAACAGGAGGGCGCGCATGGTCATCGACATGAGCCACCCGTTGGCACCGTACTGCGTCGTGCTGCGGGACGGTAAGACCGTCGGGTTCGTGACCCGGATCGACACCCGCACCAAGACCTTGTGGCGAACGGGTCCCGAGTTGACCGGCGACACGCCAGGTTCTCAGGAAGTGTTCGAGGAGAAGTACGACGAGATCCGGTACAACCCGAACGTCCCGACGCACCTCAAGTCGCTTCTTCCGCCGGGCTGGAAGCCGCACACCATCTTCAACTGACGCAGTTCGGGTAGAGCGTGTCGAGGAGGACACGCGATGTCCGAAGTCGATGTCAGCCGAGTGCGGGCGACGGTGTACGGCCAGGCCATTGGGGACGCCCTCGGGCTCCCCGTCGAGTTCCAGTCGGCCAAGGCCATCCAGACGCGCCTCGAGACGTGGAACGACGAGTGGCCGAAGGTGTTCAGGGACACGAACCGCACCAACTCGAAGTGGAAGGCAGGGGAGTGGTCGGACGACACCGAACAGGCCATCTGCCTCATCGACGCCTACCTGGAGGGGGTGGAGACGGGACGGAGCCCGTCGGACACCATCGACGTGCGGCTCGTCTCGAAGCACTTCCTCCACTGGGGGGAGACGAACGGCCGGGGCATGGGCAACCACACCGGGAAGGTGTTCGAGCACTTCCTGTTCCCGCTCGAGCCCCTCACGGCGTCGCTGGACATCTGGGAGCAGTCGGGTCGGAACGCGGCTCCCAACGGGGCCGTGATGCGGACGGCCTACATCGGCATCATCCGACCGTGGGACCTCGACTGGACCTCCGATGTGGCGGCGGAGTGCGCTGCCGTGACCCACGCGGACCCTCGTTGCAAGGCATCCGCTGTGGCTGTGAGCGTCGCCATCGCAGAGATGGTGATGGGAGCCACGGTCTCGGAGGCCCTCGCCCACGCGGCGGAGAGGGCTGCCAAGCACGACCCAACCGTCCACGCCTGGATGCTCGACAAGGACATCGCCGAGTTCAACCTCGACGAGGGACTGGACGCCCACAAGCGGGGCAACCCTTTCCCGCCCATCGGCTACACCTACAAGTGCCTCGGAGCGGCCTTCTGGGCTCTCCGGCACGCCCATTCGTTGGCCCCGCTTCGCATGTCGCCTCGGGAACGCTTCCGCAAGGCGCTGGAGGCGGTGATCCTCGCGGGTGGGGACACCGACACCAACGGGGCTGTTGCGGGAGCCCTACTGGGTGCCTACTTGGGGATGGACGGGCTTCCGCCCGTGCTTGCGGAGGGCTTGCAGCCCCGATCTACGCTGGACACGCGGCTCGTGAAGCTGCTGGCCCTCTACAAGCGTCGGTAGGGTGTCCCAACCCCGCGAGGTGCCCGTGTCCCCACACATCTGTCCGGTCTGCGAAGGTCGTCAGAGCGTCTCTCGTTTCCTCTACGAGGAGATGCCTGAACCCGCGTATCGCCCCGAACCGGAGAACATCCCTCGGGTGCCTTGTCGTTCGTGCCAGGCGACGGGTGTGGTCTGGCCAGTGTCCTCGGAACAGCGGGCGAACCTCGACCTGGTGACGGGGTTCACCGCCACCGTCACCTTGAGCGACCCCGAGCTTTGGTGCGGGCTGGACCCGACCGCGTTCGTGGTCGACCCCGAGCCGGAGGTCGTCACGACCCCAACCTGGCCCCAAGGGGGCCTCGCGTTGGGCACGGTGGACCTGAAGCCGTCCCAGAACGTGCTCGTGTACCACGCGGTCGCGGGCAGCGAGTTCAGCCTCAAGGACTGCCACATCGAAGTGGGGGACGCGGGCGGGGGCATCAACATCGTCGGGGACCTGGACTCGGTGAGGACCACCATCGAGGGCAACTTCATCGAGCGGGTCGAGGGCCTCCAGGGGATTCGGATTTACCCTCGGGTGCCGGACGTCCACCCCGAGCGGAAGCGGGTGCTCGACCTCCTGGCGACGTTGCCGGAGGACATGCCCTTGTTGGTTCTGACTCCCCAGTCGGTTGTGGAGATCGACACCGCCAAGGACTACCGGGGGCGGATGCAGGGAGGCAGCGTTCAACAGCGTGGTGTTGAGGCGCTGGTCGCCCGCATGAATGACTACCAGGGGAGCCGAAACAAGTACCCCCCCGAAGTGTCCCCTCGTCTCGCGGGGCTTCCTGTCACCGAAGGAGACGAGTGATGTCGGATTCCACACTGGATCAGATGCGTCGCATCCTTATGGGGGCCACGGTGACCGCCTTGGAGCCCCCGGACAAAGGAAAGTCTGAGTGTATCTGCAAGATCGTGTCGGCGAAAGGTGGGAAAACAACGGAGTTCCACCTTCACGCCACGGAACTCGGTTTCTGGATCACAGGGGCCAAGACAACGCCCTCCTCGGGGCCTCCGGTCTACAACGAAGTCGAGCACGTCTTCGAGGAGATGTCGGATGTACTCTGTGCGGATCTCGACGATGAGGACATGGACCTGACCCCCTTCGAGGCGGTCGACGACCCCAAGACTCGCAGGCTCGGCTTCAGGCACCGGAAGTCCGGTCGAGAGTGGTGGTTCTCGTTGCGTGCGGCCAAGGCGTCTCGCTGGGCACACGATTTTCAGACACCGGAGACTCGCGCCGCCCTCGTTCAGCGGTTCAACGAGACGGGGTTCGCCCCTCGCCCCACGGAGCATTCCTGATGGCTATCCCCCCTCCTGACGTGCCTTATGACCTCCCGCAACCGGTGTTGGCGCTCAATGTGCGTGTCCACATCGTCGGGTACATCAACGAGGAGCCGGACTGTGAGGTGCTCGCCTCTGGTGACGGCGGATTCTTCAGGTTCTACGTGCCCAAGAGTGCGCGGGTCATCCGCAAGTTCTGGCAGCACATTGGGGTCACCAACGTACTGAAGCTCGAGGAGGGGGCCTACGAGTCGAAGATCGGCCTCGGCCCTTTCAACCTCACGGGGATGGCCATCGGGGAGGACAACCCGTCTCCGCTGGCCGACGGAGAGGTGGGAGAAGGGGTAGAGTCCATCAGTACGAAGGTGCTGATCGGCGTGCAGTTGGAGGGGTGAACTATGGAGTTTTCACGGCGGGGGTTCCTCAACCTCCTCGGCATTGGCGGCATTGGACTGGCTGTGGCGGACCGACCCGCCGTGGCGTTGTTCGGGTCGGACGATGCCCCCAAGGATCTGATCGTTCCCGACCGCTCGCTCGTCGCCGGGCACTACGTGGTGTACCCGAAGCGGTTCATCGAGCGGGTGCCTCCGGCAGAGCGGAAGGCGTCGCAGTACGGGACCGTCGTGGCCCGGCTCACCAAGCACATGGAGCCCACCAAGCCCTTCATCCGGCGTGAGGGGCGCTTCCAGGTGCGTCCACGGACTCCGGACGGGGCTCTCGTCACCGACGGCCACACGGCCTACTACACGGCCGCGATGGAGATCCGGGAGAAGTTCGCCGCGTTCTCAAGGCAGACGCTCGACGAGGTACACCCCCAACTGCGCCCGATGCTGACGTTGGTGACCATCGCCGACGCCCCCATCCACGCACGGCCCGTGGGCGTGTGGGGGGACGACTCCTACGCGATGGAAGTGGACCGCCCCGACATGGACGAGCGCGGGTTCGACGTGGTGGCCAGGTTCCGTCAATTCGCCGTCATCGGGGCGCAGCGGAACGAGGTGGACACGTTCCAGATGTACTCGGAGACGGGCGAGTTCCCGCTCCAGGTGCCGAAGGACGTGGAGATGGGGATGCTGCTCCGCATCGACCGTGAGGTGGTCGCGGCTGGGGCGAACACCCCGGACCGCGTGAGCGACCTCCTCTCCCGCTTCACGAAGTCGTGGTTGGACACAACCGCGTAGTGAGGCGGAGGGAGGCACCGTGGCCCTGGAAATCGAGCGCAAGTTCCTCGTGCCCAAGGCGTTCATCCCGCCTGACGCGGAGTGGCCGGTCCCGTTCACGGACTACCACATTGTGCAGGTGTATCTGACGCCCAAGGACAAGCGGGTGACCTCGGAGCGAGTGCGAGTCACCATCCCCACGGACCGGGGCTCTCCCCGGTGGACGCACACGAAGAAGATCCGTGTGAGCGACGGCGTTCACGAAGAACAGGAGCGGAGCATCGGGAAGGGCTCCTACACGCGGATGCTGAAGCGGGCCACGACGGGCATGGTGCCGGTCCAGAAGATGCGTCGCGTGTTCTACTGGCTCGACCGGAAGTTCGAGTTGGACATCTTCGCGAAGCCCTTCGAGCCGCTCGTGATGCTCGAGATCGAGTTGGCTTCGGAGGACGAATTCAACCGGCCCCCGGTGCTCAAGGGCGACTCGTGGGACTCCACGGGGGCGGCCTTCACACTGCCCGCTTTCCTGAAGATCGGATCGGACGTGACTCCCGATCGGTCGTTCAGCAACGCGGCTCTCGCTCGGAAGGGGTGCTGGCCGTGATCATCGTGACTGTCGCTCGCAAACCCCTCACGGGCTCTGTGGCAGCCAACGTGCTCGAGCACGAAGTGGGGGCGTTGAACATCGACGCCTCCAGGATCTCGACGAAGGACAACCTCAACGGAGGGGCCTACTCCGCCGAGGGCAGCGAGCGACACGATGGGGCCGAGAACTGGCGCATGAAACGTGGGGAACATGGCGGACTGGCGGGCAAGGAGTTCCAGCAGCCCTCCGGACGGTGGCCGTCGAACCTCATCCTGAACCACCTGGCCGAGTGCAAGTTCCTCGGCATCGCGCAGGTCAAGGGAGTGGACGGGGATGATCCTTCCGCTCCGTACATCCCCAACATGAAGAACGCCGTGTTCGGTGTGGGGATGGGCGGGGGGAAGCGACCCAAGCACAGCGACGAGAACGGGATGGAGACGGTGGAGGACTGGGACTGCGCTCCCGGCTGTCCGGTCCTCGACCTCGACCGCCAGTCGGGAGTGTCCGTCTCGAACGTGCGTCAGGGTGGTGAGGGTGAACCTCTCGACCCATCGCAAGAGGGTTGGCGCTTCCTGCGGATCTCGGGCGGTTTCAAGGACGAAGGCGGAGCTTCGCGGTACTTCAAGCAAATTGGCGGGCGTCGTCGATGATCGTGGTCACCGTTGCCCGCAAGCCGTTGGCCTCTGGGACAGTGGCTGCGAACGTTCTGGCCGTGGGCACTGGGGCACTCCACATCGAGGCCACCCGCGTAGGTACGCACAAGAACACCACGCCGTCGGGCATGGACCGCTACAACGCTCGACTTCAGGAGCAGGGGTATCGGCCTGGTGCCTACGCCCAGGGGACGCCCGAGCCTCCCAGTACCTCGGGGCGCTGGCCCACCAACCTCATCGTGCAGCACCTCGACGGCTGCCGGTGCGTCGGGCTGAAGCGCGTGTGGGCCAACCAGTCTCGAGCCATCGGTTCTGGGGTGGGGCACGAGAACACGCCCAACAAGGGCATCTTCCAGGCGGGGCTCGGTGGGAAGGTGAAGGCCGCCACGGCGGACGCAGACGGGATGGAGACGGTGGAGGACTGGGTGTGTGCCTCGGGGTGCCCAGTCGCTGAACTGGACCGGGATGAGGTGGCCCGGTTCTTCAAGCAAGTCGGGGGTCATCGTGAAAGCGGGACCTGAGTTCGATGCCCTGATTCACGAGAAGCACTTCGACCTGTGCGCCCACGAATGGACCACGGTCACGAACATCGTGATGGGAGGGCGACATCTGACGCGACAGTGCTCGAAGTGCAAGGCGTTCGAGCCGATGGTCGTCCATGTGGAGACACCCAAGTACTCGACCGACATCACGGCCGCGTGGACCGTCATGGAGAACGAGCGGAAGCGTGGGGGCTACATCTCCGTCGCCCCGCTGCCCAACGGGAAGTGGCGGGCGGTGCGAACGAAGGCGTTGAACCCGAACGGGGATGGGACCGCCGACGATTATGACGACACGTACCCGGACTTCCAGGTCGAGGCGGACACCGCTCCAATGGCGATCTGCATGTCCATCGCCCACTTCTTCCTCAATGAAGAAGTCATGGCGGACTACCTCGTGGACTGCTGGGTGTGTGGAGGAACGAAGGCCCAGGGCCACGCGCCTGGTTGTTCGGTGGCGGACCTATCCCCCGAGATGCAGCGCGTCTTCATGGGGAAGAAGGCATGACCGAAGCCGAACGTGTTGCCCGACTTCTGGCTCGCAGGATGGCGGGTGCTGGGTTTCCCGAGCCTGTGCTTGGAGCGGACAACGACCAGCACTACCTGGTGCTCGACACCAAGAGCCGTACTGGTCTGAAGGTGTTCCTGTGCTTGTGGGTGCAGCCCGACGGCCAGATTCGGGATGCCCTCTCTTTCGTGTTCGAGGACAAGGCCGCGTCCATCACTGGGAAGCACCTCAACAACTGGCGACGCCCCGAGGGAGCCTTCACCGTCAGCCAGCTTGTGGACAGCCTGTGGGCCGCGTTCTGGGCACACGAGGAGGAAAACCGGACCCTGAACCGCCTCCAGTGGATGCACGTCTCGAAGCTGCCTGACCTCGTTGAGGTCGAGCACACGGGACCTTCCCTCCTGGGAGCCTCACCCGAGGACAAGCCCCAGCGCAAACGGAAGAAAGCTGGGGTTGCTCCAGACGATCACACGACAGTGTTCGATCTGTTCCGGGACTGACTCGGTAGAGCTTCTCTCGCTCCGTGGGGCGAGGAGGGCGACGTTCATGGAGTCGATCAACGGTGCGGACACCGTGTGGGTTCTCATCTCGACCGCGATGGTGGTGTTGATGACCCCCGCGCTCGGGTTGTTCTATGGGGGGCTGGTCCGAGCCAAGAACGCCCTCAACACGTTGCTCCACAGCCTGTTCCTGCTCGGGGCCATCTCCCTTCAGTGGGTCCTGGTGGGCTACTCGCTGGCCTTTGCCCCTGACCTCGGCTTCGGGCTCATCGGCGGCGGGGACTACTTCGGGTTGTCGGGTGTGGGGGCTGAGCCCAACACGACCTACGCGGCAACCATCCCGCACACGGCGTTCATGGCGTTTCAGATGGCGTTCGCCATCATCACCCCGGCTCTCATCTCTGGGGCGTTCGCCGAGCGCAAGAAGTTCTCGGCGTTCGTGCTGTTCAGCCTCCTGTGGGCGACGTTCGTGTACGACCCCGTGGCGCACTGGGTCTGGGCATCCGGCGGCTGGATGCGGGAACTGGGGGCGTTGGATTTCGCGGGCGGCACTGTCGTCCACATCACGAGTGGGGTGTCGGCTCTCGTGTGCGCTCGAGTTCTGGGTCGTCGGAGCAACATGGACCGGGCCGAGCCTCACAACGCCGTGCTCACTCTGGTGGGGGCGGCTCTCCTCTGGTTCGGCTGGTTCGGGTTCAACGCGGGATCGGCTCTGGGGGCCAACGCCCTGGCGGCTCACGCGGCCATGACCACGCACATCTCGGCGGCAGCGGGAGCGGTGGCGTGGGTGTCCGCCCACTGGCTTCGCACGAAGAAGGTGAGCGTCCTCGGTGTGGGACTGGGCGGGGTCGCGGGCCTGGTCGCCATCACCCCTGCGGCGGGATTCGTGTCGCCGATGAGCGCGATGATGCTGGGCTTGGTGGCGGGTGTGGCCTGCTCGGTGGCCGTGGAGAAGCTCAAGGGCGTCGTGGACGACACGCTGGACGTGTTCGGGGTCCACGGGGTGGGTGGGCTGATCGGGGCTCTGGGGACAGGCGTGCTGGCCTCGACTGCGGTGAACCCGGCTGGAGCCGACGCGAGCCTTCATCTCCTCGGGGTGCAGGCTGTCGCAGCGGGTGGGGCCGCTTTGTACTCGGCGGTGATGACCTACGCCATCCTGAAGCTCGTCGGTCTCGTCGCGGATCTTCGAGTTTCCGCCACGGTCGAGGCCGAAGGTCTGGATGCTGCCCAACACGGGGAGTCCGCCTACCGGTTCTGACCGCGTAGAGGTCATCATGAACCTCCGAGAGTTCCTCGCCTCAAAGCCTCCCCCCGCACCGCGCTGCCCGAAGTGCGGCAAGGGGATCAGCCACAACGAGGAGCCGCGTCAGATCGACTCCGAGTTCGTGTGTGAAGACTGCTACTTCTCGGCGTTGAGTGACGTGCTCGAGCAACATCCGATCGGGCTTCCTCGTGGGTCACGGGGGCAGGGGTGAACGCGCTCGACCTCATGCAGACCGCGATGCTGGCAGACCTTCCGACAGCGGCGGATGTCGTGGCCGGGAACCACGTCGTGACCGAAGCGGAGGTCGTTCTGATCCTCCGTCGGGACGGCCAGTGGAAGGCGTTCGGCCCCTACCCGACCAAGGAAGTGGAGTGGCACCGGCTGCCCCCGAACACCAAGATTTTCGTGGGGACGTTGTGACGACCATTGCGATCTACGGCGGGGCCTTCAACCCGCCCCACGTCGGGCACGCGATGGTGGCTTCCTGGATCAAGCTCACGGACCAGGCGGACGAGGTGTGGTTCGTTCCGTCGGCGAGCCACCCGTTCGGCAAGGAGATGGCCTCGTTCGACCAGCGGCTCGAGTGGTGCAAGGCCCTGGCCCGGGAGTTGGGGCCGTGGGCCATCGTCTCGGCGGCCGAGTCCACGCTCCCTCAGCCGAACTACACCATCAACCTCCTCCGCTACATGCGGGAGAACCTCCCCGACGACCGCATCCGGTTCGTGATGGGTGTGGACAACCTGCTGAAGCGGGACAAGTGGTTCGGGTTCGACGACATCGAGCGTGAGTTCGACCCCATCTTCGTGGACCGGGGCGGCATCGAGCACAACCTCACCCTGGCTTCCCCGAAGTTCCCAGACGTGTCCTCGACCGAAGTGCGGAAGCGGCTGGCCGAAGGTCTACCTGTCGATCACCTCGTTCCAGCCAGCGTCTTGCGGTTGGGGGTGCGGGAATCGGGCGGTCGGGGTAGTAGAGAGCACCTCCTGTCTTATCGCGGCTGCTGACCCACGATTTGCACTAGAGGTCACCATGCAGCCCGACGAACGTCGGCTCCTCCGTGCTTTGGCGCGTGAGGGCCTGACTGTCACCCACAGCGGATCGGTCTACACCGTCCGCCTCACTACTGATCCGTCCGCTCCGGCGGCCGAAATCCTGTTGCCGTCCGAGCTTCCGTTGGAGGCCAAGGCGGTCAAGCAGCTTGCCCAACTCGCCTCCGCCCACCACCCGGACGGGGGAGGGGTGTGTCGCGTCTGCGCCACGCCCGACTTCCATCCCGGCGATGCGGGAGTGGCCATCGGCTCCGTCGTGGAGTCCGAGAACATCCTCATCCCCGCTGGGACCGACATCAACTGCGGGATGCGTCTGCACGTCACCGACCTCTCCCTGGACTCGTTCCTGGCGAAGAAGGCGGCGTTCGTGGAGAAGCTGAAGGGGGACTACCTCCTCGGCACTCGAGACGTGGGGATGTCGGCGTCCGCGATGGCGGCCATGTTCACCCACGGGATTCCCGCGTGGGCGCACGAAGCCAAGCGGGAGCCGCTGGGTCGGATGTCGTTGGTGGACTGGGACCAGGTGTTCCGCGAAGCCATGTCCGACGACCTGGTGGATGGACTCGGCCGTCCGTTCCCTCGGGTGTACGGGCAGGGATCCCTCCACGGCTCCTGTGGATGGGCACCTCCAGACCTGGTGCCCGAGGATGGCTCACCGGTCCGCGATGACGGGCTTGCAACCGTCGGTCGGGGCAACCACTTCGTCGAAGTTCAGGTTGTGGACGAAGTTGTGGACAAGTCCCGGGCGTACCAGTGGGGTGTGCGGAAGGGACAGGTGGCGTTCATGGTCCACAGCGGCTCGCGGAACGTGGGTCGGTACATCGGTGGGCTGTGGGCGACCAAGGCGCGGGAGGCGTGGCCCAAGGGTGTGAAGTACCCCGAGTCGGGCATCTTCACGATCTCGAGCCGGTCGGATCTGTTCGACCAGTACCTCGCGGCGGAGGCGACGGCCTCGAACTACGGCTTCGTGAACCGGGCGCTGTTGGCGGAGCTTCTCCGCCTGCGGTTGCGGGAAGTCTACGGCCCGTCGGTGGAGGCTCCGCTCGTCTACGACCTGCCGCACAACATCACGCTCCCGGAGAACGGGAAGTGGGTGTTCCGGAAGGGTGCGTGTCCGGCCCATGAGGGGCAGCCGGTGATCATCCCGGGCTCGATGGGCACGTCCTCGTTCCTCTGCGTGGGGCTCGGGAACGACCGCTGGATCTCCTCCGCTTCACACGGGGCGGGTCGGGCGCAGTCCCGTGGGGCCATGGGGAGGTTCGTGCGGGACGAGGCTCACGCGAAGGCGTTGGGCCTCGAGGGGGTGGAGTGCATCACCCTCCGCGAGGAGCGTCGCATCGAGGAGGCTCCCAACGCCTACAAGGACATCCGTCCGATCATCGACGCCCAGGTGAAGCAGGGCACGATTCAGACGGTAGCTCGGATGCGACCGCTCCTCACGTTCAAGGCGTGAGCTACAGCGTGTACCTGGTCGCGATGCCGTCGAAGGTGGCGGGAGTGGAGGCACAGGCACGCGGGAAGTCCGCGTTGCCTGTCAGCATCCTGGCTCCGGGAGCGGTGGCAGCGGTGAAGTAGTCCACCATCTTCTGCTTCTCTGGGGTCGACATGGACGCCCAGTAGCCGTCCATGGTGGTCAGAGTGGATGCCTCGACTGTCCCGATGGTGTGGCCGCAGATGCGATCACACAGGACTTCTCGGAGGGCGGTGTCGAAGTTCTCTGCGGGCGTGGGCATCGCAACCTCCTCATCAGGGGATGGTGACGTTGAAGCGGTAGACGAACGGGGTCTTGAGGTTCCAGTTGCCCGAGTCCGCGATCTTGAGGATGGCGGTCACCCGGTCGGCCGACTTCTGAACCAGTGGGTTCGAGTTGGACTTCAACCAGGCGAATCGGGCGTTGAGGAACGCCCGAACCCACGCCGTCTCGTCTCCGCCTGTGGACGGGGGGCGCTCGGGGAAGTTCTTGCGGAGGGCGTCGATGCGGCTCGGGCCCGAGTGGATGCAGGTGTCGTACAGGGCGAGGTAGGCGAGTGGGGTGACGAGCTTCATCGCCTGGCCTCGCTGTTCGGCGGGGACCCAGTAGTTCTCGTCGAACACCTCGTCCTGTGCCCGTTGCATGATGGGGTCCTTGCCCGCTTCGGCGAGGAGGTTCATCAAGTCCTTGACGTGCTGCGGCGGGTTCTTCGGGTCGACCTTGGTGGAGAAGTTCGCATCCAAATCCTTCAGGAACGGACGGAACTTGTCGGACATCGAACCGCCGAGGTCGAGGTAGCGAAGGACGATGGCGTCCAGCGACCCGCTTCGGTCCGTGCTCTGGTGCTTTCCGTAGGAGATGCCCGCCCCATCCGCCAGCACGGTCACCGTCGAGTACGCGGTGGCCGAGGGCAGCTTCCCCGTCTCGTTGATCGAGAGCACGGAGTCGATGACGCGCTTCTGCTCGGGTGTGACCGCGCCCATCAGGAGCCTCCCTTGCGGAGCAGGGGGAGAAGGTGTGGGCGGAGGGAGGGGTTCGCGTTGGCGAGGCGGATGACCTTCGCCCGCAACGCGGCCTCACGCGGCTGGTGGAGGTAGTGCTCGACCACATCCGACAGATCGGAGTTGGCCCGCGTGATCTTGGCCTCCACCCAGTCGGGAAGCTCCGCGTCTTCGGTGATGTACTCCATCAGCATCTCGGCGTGTTCGGCCATGGCGCGAACCGCCTTCACGCTCATGTAGTTGCCGTCCATGTCGGCTTTCTTCGTGGTCTTGCTCATGGTCCCCCCGTTCATGTGCCGACCGCGACGGCGGTGACCGCCACGCAGCCCAGGATGATGCCGCCCGTGATGGCCCAAGCGATGTTTCGCTGTTGCCGGACATCCTTCAGGCGCGTCTCGGCGGTGATGGCCCGCACCTCGAGCGTGCGAACCTGGTCGTTGAGTTGGGTCACCGTGAGGGCGTCCACGGTGAACTGACTCTCGCAGGCCGCCAGCGCCTTGTCGCTCACCTCAATCCACCGGAGGGTGGTGGCCTGGCTGTCCGCGAGCGCGGGCTCACAGATGGCGAGCTTCTTCGCCGAGATGAGCGCCTTGTTGAAGTAGGGTTCGGGCATCAGGTAGCTGAACTGCCCAACGGTGAAGGGCTTCTTGCCCGGCACCGTGATGGTCGAGCCCTCAGGGATCTGGACGACCCCCTCGGTATCTTGAGTGGCCTCGTCTCCCGCAAAGGCGGGAGCCAAGGCCAAAAACAGGAGGTTGGCAAGCATGATCAGTCCTTCAGGCCGAGGATGTGAAGCACGGCTTCACGGTCTTGTTCGTTGCACTCTGCTTCCCCGAACGCCCGGTCGAGGGCCTTCAAGGTGGGGGACTTGTCCTCCAGGTCCCCGTACACGAGTGTCCGCACGGCCTTGATGGCCCGCACGCTCAACGTGACGCTTCCATCGGGGTTCGGCTCGTGGCCGGTGTGAAATGGGGTTCGCATGGTCGGCCTCAGGGCTTGGAAGTCGTGGGCAACCCCGCGTCGCCCCATCCTTGCTTGAACACGCTGCGGGTCAGGATGTGGCCCGTCGGCTCCGCGAAGAACGGGCCGGGGAGCGGAGTCACAACGTGGTCGTAGCCGAACCAGTGGCCGATCTCGTGGGTCAGGACGAGCGCCTCGACATCAGGCGGGAACTCCGGGGTGTCCAGGAGTTGGCCGTTCTCGTCCATGATGGGCATTTCGGGCTCGAGCAGCACCGCTGGGAGCATGATGGCGGACCAATTCACCTTCCCAGTTGGGTCCAACACCGTGACCGTTTCGCCGAGGTGCTCTTCGGCGAACTGCTGATCCCGAAGGGACACAACGATGTCTCGGCGAGAACAGGGTAGGGTCCGAGGTTTCGCATCGGTGGTCTTGCACTGTTCGAGGGAGGCACAGGGCACCCGCTTGTAGACGCCCATCGGGTGATCGTGCTCCTTCCAGAACTTGATCGCCGTGTTGGCGACCTCCTCGGTCACCCAGGGCACCTCGCCCTCGCAGACAAGGAGGTCAGGCACCTCAACGTCCTGGTCCCAACGCTTGGCGACCGTGGGGGTGCCGAACAGGTGCAAGTAGAGAAGCAAACCGACGACGAACAGGGTGAACGGCACCCCAATCATCAAGCCGATCCGGTTCGACTTCGACAGGGCCATGGCATCCTCCTTCCCCCACGGCGGCATAGGCATCCCACCGGATCAGCCTCCGAACAGCTTCTCCGCCTCTTTCTCCTTCGTGTCCGCCGTGGCGTTCTTCACCTCTGTCTCGACGGCAGCCATCTGGTCGGCCACCTCCGCCGCCTTGGCCTTGACCTCGGAGGCGGTTTCTGCCCCCTCCTTGCGCGTCTCCGCGACGGTCGTGGCTACGGCTTCCCTCTTGGTGGCGGCGGCCGAGGCCGCCGCCGCAGCCGCCGTAGCAGCCGCTGCCGCAGCCGTTGGAACAGTGGGATCGCCCCCGTTGAAATGCACGAGGACAGCGACCACAACGAGGATGGCCACGAGGGTCACAGCACCGATGATCACGTAGGTCTTGGTCTTGGAATCCACGGGTCCCCCTACGAGCCTGGGTGGATAGGGAGAACACCGAGTCATTCGGGCACTGGAGAAGGAGCCCGAACTCCTCGAGGAGGTCACGCTGCGCCTGATGGCTCGGAAGGCCGGGTTTCCCGACACACCTCCGCCGCGACCCGCTGAGATCACGATCGGTACGCAGACTGCGGACGGGCGCTACCTCGTGGTGTGCCAGGACTGGACGGAGCACGAGCGTGGGTGGGGGTCGAGGCCCGATGGGCACTCCCTTCACCTGACCTTCGCGGACCGCGACATCTACGTCGAGGGGTACAACGCGACGTACAACAACCGGCCCACGGCTCCCGACGAGTACACCGAGGGGCACTCCATCCGACCGCGCATCGTGGCGGTGGACAAGGCCACGTTCGACGCGCTCGTCGCCTACCCGAAGAAGGCGCATCAGTACCCCTGGTGCGCCCATGGGATTCAGTTCAACAACCCCCGCGTGGGTCCCGTGGAGTACAAGCCGTGAGCCACCCTTCCATCGAGGTCGAGGGCAAGACCTACAAGGTCTACGTGGTCAGTACGTCGGACGGGGTGGTGGACCAGAACCACTTCGGCATCCACGAGGCGCACAGCCGGGGTCGCAACTGGATCGCCGTCATCACCCCGAACCGGGCGAAGCCCGGCGGGCTCGAGCGGGAGTGGCTCGACCGGGTGCGGAGCACCTTCTACTCGACCTCTGGCGTCACGGCAGGCGACTTCATCGAGGTCGGGGCCGACTACATGACGGGCGCGGGTCGTCGTCATCCCAATCGGTCGTACTTCCGCGTGCTCGTCGTCCGGGCGAACACCTGGGTCATTCGGGAGGCCGACATCCCTACGGACTCCCTGACCATTCCCCCGTACACCCCCGAGGCCGAGGCCGCTCGAAAGGCGCTGGCCGAGGACGCGGTTCAGGTTGCCTCGTGAGTTCGCCCGAGGAGCTACGGCGCATCCTCGACGGCTTCGACTGGGTTCGGGTCAAGAGGTACGATCCCCCAGCGGAAGCATCAGTCGAGGAACGGCTGCGGCTCCTCGAAGCACACCATCAACGCGAGACAGAGTTCCTGATCACGAAGTGCCGACAACTGGCCCAGGAACTCCTCGAACGAGAACCCAAGTGAACGCGAAAGTGCAAGCCATCGTCGCCAGGCTCAAGGCGGGCGAGAAGGTCATCAACAAGGAAGGGGGGAACTCCATGACCCCCCGCATCGCCAGCAAGCAGCCCGTGACCATCGAGGCGGTCGATGCCAGCAAGCTCGAGCGTGGCGACATCGTGTACGTCAAGGTACGCGGCAACGTGTACACCCATCTCGTGACCGCCCTCCGCGAGGGTGAGGTCCAGATCGGGAACAACCACGGGCACGTCAACGGCTGGACGAAGCTCGAGAACGTCTACGGCATCATCACCGAGATCGACGGGGTGCCTGTGGGCGGGGCTCGGGAGAAGGTGAAGGCATGATCTGCCCTCTGTGCGAGCGGGATGTACCCGCGCTCGAAGATCACCACCTCAAGACGCGACGGAAGGACAAGGAGGACACGGAAGGCGTTTGCCAGCCGTGCCACTCGCAGATCCACGCGCTGTTCTCGAACACCGAGCTTCGCAACGAGGCATTGGGGCTCGATACCATCGAAGGGCTCAAGGAAAATGAGCGGATGGCGAAGGCCATCAAGTTCATCTCGAAGCAGCCTCCTGGTCAGCGCGTTACCACCCGGCAGTCAAACCACGCACGTCGTCGGTAGGTGCCCATGCCGAGCTTGATCGTCCTGGCGGCAGCCCGGGGAGCCGCATTGCTTCGACCCACCATCCTTCGGGCCTACCCGCCCGTGATGGCCCGGTACAAGATGAGCAAGGAGTGGTTTCGCGACGGCTTCTCGTGGGACGACCTGTCCGAGGTCGTCGAACTTGGGCTGCCGGTCTGGTGGAACAACGCGCTCGTCGAGGAGGGTTGGGACCGCCTCCGGCGACGGCTGAACCCCGACCTTCCCGCGAACCCGACGCTGGAGGAGGTGCTTGCCGCCTCTGCGTTGGCGGTGGAGCGGGGGTTGGCGACGCGAGTGGACATCGAGAACTGAGAAGCCCGGCCCACGAAGGAGCCGGGCTTCTTGTTCCCGAGGGGGACGACTCGAGCGGATCAGCCGCCGAGGGTCGCCTTCAGGTTCTTGCCGGGGGAGAACTTCGGAGCCTTCTTGGCGGCCACCTGGATCTTCTCGCCGGTCTTGGGGTTGGTGGCCACGCGGGCCTTGCGCTCGGTCGCCTTGAAGGTGCCGAAGCCCTGGAGGCTCACCTCGCCGCCGCCCTTGAGGGTGGAGGCGATGAGGCCGGTCTCGCCGTCGAAGATCGCGGCCACGATGTTGCCCGCCTGGACCTTGGAAAGACCCTGGCTCGCGGCCAGCGACTCGACCATCTCGCTCTTGTTCATGACTTCTCCGCAGAAGGGGGTTCTCGATCTTCGTGATCGAGCCCACCAACACTACCCACTTCCACGAGATCCGGATCTCCCCTTGCGCGATCTCGAGTGGTGGAGTAGAAGGGTGGTGAGGGCTACGACCGACAACACCTCCACCACCAACACCGCTGTCCTGACTTCCTGGCTGGCTCCCCGTGATCGTGGGCCGCCGTAGTCCAAGTTCATAGCGGGGTGGAGCAGTCCGGTAGCTCGTTGGGCTCATAACCCAAAGGTCGGTGGTTCAAATCCACCCCCCGCTACCATCCGTCGCGGAGTGGCGCAGTCAGTAGCGCGCTGGGTTCATGGCCCAGAGGTCGCCCGTGCAAATCGGGCCTCCGCAACCATCTTGAAGCGGGATGGAGCAGCCAGGTAGCTCGTCGGGCTCATAACCCGAAGGTCGCAGGTTCAAATCCTGCTCCCGCAACCATTGACGCGGAGTGGACTGGAGGCGGTTCCAGCCTGGGTTCATACCCCAGTTGACGTGAGTTCGAGTCTCACCTCCGCAACCACAACAAGCCCCCGATGTGCCCTCAAGGGAGTGCATCGGGGGCTTCGTTGTGCAGGCTTGCGAGATACTCCGCGATTCGACGCTCAGCAGCCTTGAGGGTTTCCGGAAACCCTGACGGAACGAGGAGGTCACAACGCCCTGACTTGCCGTACAGCTTGTCCATAGCGCGCCCTTCACCTTGAAGGGTGTATGTGCCATCTGAAACCCGGATGGACTCATCCCAGCAGGTCGTCTCGCCGGAGGCATGGAGCACTCGGAACAGCCGGTCACCGACGACTTGGTAGAAGCCCAGGATGCGCTTCATTTCCCCGTAGAGATCCTGGTAGGGGCGGCGCACCAGTCGTGCGATGAACGTGGCCTTCATTTCCTCGGTCCACGGCTCCTGTGGCGGAGACTTGGTGTATTCCTCCGCAAGATCCGGCGGAATGTCCATGTAGAACACGGGTGGACAGTCCGCGAGCTTGTAGAAAACGGTCCATGCGGGGCCAACCTCGTATCGAGGCTCTTCAGAGAGAGCCTCGTCGCGAGTCGCGAGCAGAATCTTCCCGTCCTTCCACTCGGCGAGACCGTTCTTCCGAAGGAGCCTCGCCTGACCCGGGTGACACCGACCAACTTCCACCTGCTCACCGTCGACAACGGCGAGCATCTTCACGCTTGAGGACATGTGGACCTACCTTCTGTTCATTGTTCGGTTGCGACGCTTGCAAGGCGGGTGTCGCTTCCGGCGAACGGAAGGTAGGTCACGATGGGTAGCCCGTGACGGCCTCTCTCCCCAGAGCGGGAGAGGTAGCCCTGCACGAACACCATACCACTACTTGGCGCTCTTGACGGCCAGCAAGACGGCCTGGCGGAGAGTGCGGCCCTTCACCGTGACGCCCCCGACGGTAATCGAGCGGCGGTCAGACCCGATCGTGATCTCGCCCTTCAACGCGAGAAGCTCTGACCACTCGGTCTCGTTGGGCTGCTTGCGTTGTCCCGCCGGAGCAATGTCGTGCTCCGTGCGGAAATGACAGATGCGAGGGGCGGAGAGCTTGTACTCACGGGCCAGCACGGCATCGGTGACCGTGCCGAGGCGGTCGAACAGGCCGGGGTATCGCTTTTCCATCTCAGCGCGCGTCATACAGTCCTCTACGCATCGGGGTGCTCAGATCGTGTGGCAGTCGCGTAGTCTCTTGCATCGCGAGGTGTCTGTGGGATCCGACGAGATCGACAAGAGCAAGCAGGCCCAAGAGGACGTGTTCACAACACTCCTTCAGTCCAACGCGATCCCTGGCCTCGAGCATGTCGCCATCAACGGGATGGCCGAGATCCGGGCGCTGTGGGACCGGGCTGCCTCGATGGGACCCAACGACCTGTTCGTGTTCCAGATCGATCGCGAGGTGATCGAACGCGGCTCCGAGATGGCCGTGGGTTCGGCCTGGATTCTGACCAACATGCCTGCCAACATCCACGGCAGAGTGATGCTGTCCTTCCGGGGGTGGGCCGACGACTCCAGGGAGTTGTTCGAGATCCCCGAGGTGGTGGAGTTCTGCCGGGTGCTGTTGCTCGGGTCGCCCCTGTCCCCCTCGAAGAAGCATGCTCGAGCGGTGCTCCGCGTGCTGGTGGACGAAGCCGCACTGGCTAGCCAGATCGGCGACAAGGGGCACGATGCAGCGGGGCAATACTGGCTCATCGCCGTGGCTTTCCACGAGGAGGTCATGTCTCGGACCCAGAAGTCCTCGACGGGGATCTTCCGCGACGTGAAGATGAACGTGAAGATCCGGGAGTGGCTGCTCGGCAACGGACCCGCACCGACCGCGTAGTGCTTGGCGAGGTACCCGATGGAAGTACGAACCCTGACCGTCCGTCGATCCGACCACGACATCACCGTGGAGCTTCGGGAGACGGACCCCGGGCGGTGGGTGTTGACTCAGGCGCTCGACGAGGATGGGAACACGGTCACGCTCACTCGTCTGGAGTGGGAGGAGGTGCTTCAGCGCGCCCTCGACGGCCAGGACGAGACGGGGCGGTAGCCCGCGCTTCCTCCTGTGCCTCGGCCGTATGCTCGAGAAGCTCGGAGAGGTCGGCGATTCGCTCGCAGATGGAGACGAGCTTCACCACCGCGTCCACGTCCTCCTCCTTGAGCTTCTTCTTCACGAGCGCCACGTAGAGCGACGCGATCTCGTCGGCGTCCTTGCGAAAATCGGTTGCCACGACACACCTCGGGGAGTTCGCGGGACTCTACCGACGAGCCCCGTTCCGCGCAGTTGTCACGGATTGTCGCAACCGTGTTCCACCGCGCACGAAGCGGTCCCTTCACAAGCAGTACCCTGTGGAGGTGAGAGATGTGGACGCCCTGTCCTGACAACACCCACGACTGGAAGCACATCGAGGACTGGACGGGTCGCTACCGCTGCGCGCACCCAGCGTGTGCGGTGCTCGGCTACAAGCCCGCAGCGGTGCTCCCGCCCCTGGTCGGCGGGAGGCGGGTCGACATCGTCGTGTACCGGTGCCCGAAGTGCCACGGACCCACGACGAAGTTCAGGTACAAGCGTCTTGGGGAGTACCGGGGGCGGAACGGGTCGCAGCTTTGTCCCGCGTGCTCGGTTCAGGGCTGAGGTGTTCTCGCGTAGGGGGGTTGGAGGAATCCCACCCATGTTCACGCTGACCGACGACGAGAAAGCTGCCCTCGACAACGCCACCAAGCTGTCGACCGAGGTGCAGGAGAAGAGCCGAGCCCTTCGGGGGCTCGGCTACGGAGCGACCCCCGAGTCGCGGGAGCAGGCCCAGGCCGAGTTCGACGCGGCCAAGAAGGCGGCCGACGAGTTCTCCGTCAAGGAGACGTTCCTCGTCGCCATGCTCAAGACCGAGGCGAACAAGATGGTCGCGGAGAAGCTCCCCGGCGGGAGCTTCCCGGCCCTCCTCACCATCGCCGAGCAGATGCTGGCCGCCCTGGACACCGAGAACGGTCAGCGCACGACGGGCCTCGCGAAGAACGTGGTCCTCCGGGTCCTCGGGGCCGGGGCGGACATGGACATCCACATGGCCCGCGCCCGCATCACCAAGGCCCGCTACGACTCGCTCCTCGAGGTCGGCCTTCCGGAGGACCTCGTCCGCGAGATCCTCATCGCCGAGGCCAGCAAGCCGATGGCGTTCCCGCAGATGGCGGCCTCGTCCCGGAAGTGAAGGCCCTAGCAGCCCTATACTGCCGCTGATGTAGCGCGATGCCACGAGCGAGGCGGCCATGCTGGCGACCTGGGTGCAAGACGACACCACCTGGACGTTTGAACGGCTGAAGGATGGTTCGGTCCAAATCTCGAAGTTCGAGATGATGGACGGGTTGGGGATGGGGGAGCACCTCACCATCCCCAACCTGCTGTGGTGTGCGCTCATCGCGGTGATGGCCCCGTCCGGGCCGACTTCCAACGCTCTGGTGTCGGCACTCCTCCTCAACGATCAGAAGTTCGCGATGAAGGAGCTTCGGGAAGCCGTGGCAGCGGTCACAGCTTCACCCGAAACCCTCAAGTCCAAGCGTCGGGATCAACGCCTCAAAGAGGTCGCCTCCCCGCAAGAGTACGGCGAACTGGAGGACGACGAGGACACCGACGAACAGGACATCTTCGACGAAATGCCGGAAGAACCTGAAATCGAGTAGGTTCAGACCCATCAGTTCTCCGCGTACAAGGGGCGGGAGGTCGAATGGGGATCACGGGGGTCATGCTGCTCGCCCATGCGGGACGAGTGCTGGTCCTTCTACGGGGCTCGACGGCCCCGTGGTTCCCGCTTCACTGGAACCTCCCTGGCGGGATGGCCGACGAGGGCGAGACGCCCGAGCGTGCCGCTGTTCGGGAGTGCGTGGAGGAGACAGCCATGTGGCCCCTTGCTCCGCGCCTCCTCCGCACCATCGACATGGGCGACGACGGGTTGCTCTACGCCTACGTGTCCGAGGTGGGCGAAGGCCCGCTGCGGACGTGCTGGGAGAGCGAGTCCCACGCCTGGATCAGCCTCCACGAGTTGGAGAGCTACTCGTTCGTGCCGTTCGTGAAGGACTTGATCGGGTTCGCCCTGTCGCACGAGTGAGGTTTCGCGTAGAGGGGCCCGGAGGTTCCATGGGCAGCCCTTCTTCACGACACATGTTCAGCAACTTCAGCTACGAGAAGTCCATCGACGAGATCAAGGAGGCGATGGAGAAGAAGATCACGGCCCTCACGGCCAAGATCGAGGACCGTCAGCAGCGGATCGTGCGGCTCCGGAAGGAGTTCGACATCTCCGACGCCGAGATGATCGACCTGCTCACCCAGTACGGGAACGAGTTGGTCAGCAACCGCGTGGTGAACGCCTCGATCTCGTACTCGACCAAGGCGAACAACGGGGACCAGAAGATCATCGGGGCCGGGGTCGTCCAGAACCTCATGACCGAGAAGTCCCTCATCGAGACGGAGAAGGACTCGGTGGAGAAGCTGGAGCGGATCGTCCGCAACCTGCGTCCGATCCGCCACGTCACCAACGAGGGGGCCGAGTGGGTCCAGACCTCGTTCCGGCTCAACGAGGACGAGTTGGAGTACCTCGGCTTCTAGGCCGGGCGAAGCTCGACCAGCCGGACTTCCTGGTACTTCGACGACTGGGACGACCACGTCCGGTGCCGCCACGCGACGGCACCGGAATCCGTGGATGACCCGTCGGCGTCCTCGTCCGTGTAGGAGTTGGCCTCGACCAGGAGGTCCGGCCCCCACTGAAGCCACTGGTGGCCCGTGGACCCCGAGACAACCTGGCCGTTCTGGAGGTTGTTCCACCCCTGGGCCACGTACCACTTCCCGGCCTTGGGCGTCCCCGTGTAGGCGGTGCCGATGCCCGCCGCCACACACTCGTTGACCATGCCCCACGGCTCGTTGGCGGGCACCATGAACCGCGACCAAGCCGCCGAGGTCCACTGGGCCGTCTTGTCGTAGACGCGGCCCACGATGCCCGCCACGAACACGCAGCAGACGGTCTTGGTCTTCTTCCCGGGAGTCCACACGACGCTCGAGGGGGCCAGCCGAGAGGGCTGGGCCACCAACGACGGCTGTGAGCCCGTGGCGTAGTCCCAGCCCACGTACCACGCCGTCTCGACCAGCATCCGACGGGAGAGGTCGTCGAGGTCGTCGTAGGACGGGGCTCCATGCGTCGCCGGGGTGGCCAGTAGGGCGTCCCACGTCAACGGCCCGACGATGCCGTCCGGAACGAGGCTGTGATCCGCCTGGAACTCGATGACGGCGGCCTCGGTCCCTGAGCCGAAGATGCCGTCCACCACTACAGGGTAGTGGTGGACGTTCAGCCGTTCCTGGCAGAGGACGACATCGGAACCACGGCTCCCCTTCTTGATGGTCGCGGGCATGGGATCACCAAGCCTTCATCAGCGTGTAGCTGAAGGTGTCGATCCCAGTCTCGGTCACCTGCTTGCGGGCAAGCTCCATCATCTCGCGGAACCCGTCGGTGCGGGCGTGAACCTGGCAGCCCGCCGACCAGGCGGAAACCTCAGTCTTGGTGTTGGTGACGTTGTAGGGATCGCTCGTCGCCGCGTGGAGGTTGATCCCGCTCGACGAGGTCTCCTTGATCGTGGCCGGGTCGTAGTCGAGGATGTTGTCGAGGTCGTTGTCCCGGTAGATGCGAACCTTGCCGTTCCGCTGGCACAGGGCCTCGTACTTCCCGCCGTGAAGGTCGATCTTCCACACGTCGAGGTACTGGCCCTCGGCGAGGATGGCGACGCCCGCGTCGCCATACCACTTCGACTTGTCCATCAGGTAGTAGGTGCCGGGGTCGGTGGTGATGGGCCAGTAGTGGACCCGCCACATGCCCTTGACCGTGTAGGCGCAGCCCATGATGTCGTCGAAGCTGTTGGCCTTCGGGTTCGCGCTTCGGATGCCGAACAGGAACAGGTGGTAGTCGCCCTTCCAGGGGATCTTGAACCCGAGTTCCTTGGCCCGCTGGAGTTCGCGGGGGAGCGGCTCGGGAGGGGGGACTTCCTGGGTCGGTGAGGCCAGCAGGGCGTTCCAGGTGCCGGGACCGACGATGCCGTCCGCACCGAGCTTCTTGGCCCGCTGGAACGCCATGACGAGGGCTTCCGTGCCGGAGCCGAAGTCACCGTCAGCGACGGTCGGGTAGCCGTGGGCGGTCAGGCGTTCCTGGCAGAGCTTGACATCGTTGCCCTTGCTGCCCTTGCGGATGGTCTGTGGGGTCGACATGGAGCCTCCACCCACGGACGAGTAAAGGCACCTCATTGAGGCCCACGAAGAAAATCTCTCGAGTGGGTGTCCGATGCGCGGAGGGTCGTGCGTCTCTCATGACGTAGGGGTTCAGAAGCACTGGCCTCCTGCGTAGATCAGACCGGAGACGACATGACCACCCGCATCCTCGTTGCCCCTTCCGCCGACCTCGCCCGCACGGTGGCGAACGTCGAAGTCACCATCGAAGCCGAGTTCGGCAGCGTGGTGATCGAGGGCAGCCGCTTCACGGCCGCCCACCACCAGCCGCATCTGGCGCACCGCCCGGCTCCGTGCAACGACACGGAGATCCCCGTGGTGACCGAGGGGGTCATCCTCCTCTCCCACGTCGACCTCGACAGCTTCGGCGGGGCTCTCCGTGCCCTGGGCGAGTTCCCCGCCCTGTTCTTCTCGGCGAACCAGTCCTTCTGGGCGCTGGCCCAGTTCGTGGACCTCAACGGGGCGCACAAGCTCGGGAAGAGCGGGGCCTCCGAGGCCGACCTGGCCCGGCTGTTCGCCTTCTGGGCGTGGTCGAAGTCGGCGGTTCCCCGCCTCCCCCGCGACGCGGTGTCCGACGTGACCGACCTCGTGCGGAAGGCTGGTGTGGCCCTTCGGGACATCCTCGATGGGGACGAGACGCTCCTGGCGGCCGGGCAGGCCATGCGGGATGCCGAGAACGACCTCAACCGTCGGACCTTCGTGCGGGTCGAGGGCTCGGTCATCGTCCGCATCGCCGAGGTCGGCCGCGACTTCTGCAACCACCTGTACACCACCCCGGACGGCACTCCCGCCAAGGCGGTGGCGGCCTTCAACCGCGAGTCGGGCTCGGTGACCATCAGCCTCGCCGACCCCATCCCCGGCGTTTCCTGCCGCGCCATCCTCCAGGCCCTCTGGGGTCCCGAGGCAGGTGGTCACGACGGGATCGCGGGGTCTCCGCGTGAGAAGAACATGGGCGTGGAAGGGCTCGAGGCCGCTGTCCGCGCCCTGTCCGTCGCCCTGTCGGCGTAACGCACGGGTTCAGACCCTCCGCTTCCTCGCGTAGAGGAGGCGGAGAGTCTCATGGCACGACAGAAGGCACTGCCCACAACCGAGATCGCCCCGACCCCGAAGCTGCCGGAGGTCATCCCCGAGCCGACCACGCGAGTTCGGACGGAGGAGACCGACTGGCGGCGTGCCTTTGCGGTGCTCGCCATCCAGGTGGGCTCGGGATTCATCGACAGCGGCACGCTGTCCCGGTACATCGAGCATGTCCGTCGTGAGTGTGGGGACGAGGCCGCCGCCTTGGCCCTGCAAATCTTCAACGGCACCCGCTCACAGTGGATGCAGAACTTCATGGGTTGACGGCCCATTCGCGTTGAAACATGGGGTGACCCGATGATCAAGTTCAAGGCCGACCGGTGGGACGAGCGTGCTCTGGCGGAGCGCATCTCCTGCATCGTCGAGGGGGACCCGACGTGGAAGGTCACCGTGAAGTGCCAGGTGGGCATCTCGGGTGTCCCGAACACACTGGACGAGAAGGGCCTCCCTCCATTGCCCCGGGCGTGGCAACTCGACTGGAACAACAACCACTGGCTCAACCCTCGTCCCGACGAGGGTGAGGGCGTGTACCACTACAACTACCGCTACTGGGATGCCGAGGAGATGGCTGCCCTGGCCGTGGTGCTGAAATGGCTGCTCGGCGTCGAAATCCTCGAAGTGACCAAGACTTCGAGGTACCCCAAGCCGGAGACGACCTGATGCCGTCCTATATGACATGCACCATCAACCTCGCGGACACAACGGCCGCCCTCGACGACATCGACACCCAGCCGTGGAACAAGATGCAGATGGGCAACGTGCTCATCGACTTCACGAAGGTCCAGAAGGCCGTGCGGGCGGTCGGTGCCCTGCCGGGCATCTGGTACTTCCTCGAGTGCGAGGTGCAGGACAGTGGGGAAGTGCGGCTCCTCAAGCTCGAACTGGAGGAGGAACGTCAGAGGCGACTGGCCGAGGAGGATGCCAAGATCCCGTACCCTCGGGAGTGGCGAGAGATGCCGTACTGGGGGCTTCACTACCGCACGCTCCGCAAGTCCGACGACCTCACGGGTCCGGGGGTCGGCTACGGGCACACCGAGTCCGGGTTCTACCCGCTGGAGCGTGTGCTGGAGCGTGAACGTGAGGTGGCCACTCGTGAAGGCCGGGAGCCCGACGAGGCGTTCATCCGCTCGCTGTTTGACCGGGAGCCCCATCTCGAGTTCAAGAACGGCACGAACCTCCGCTCGCTCGAGGCTCCCGTGGGCACCGTCGCCATCAACGAGGAGACGCGGGAGAAGCTCGTCTCCTACGTCTGTCACGACATCTCCTCCACCTTGCTGTGCTCGGACGGGTGGGAGCCCGGCAGCGAGTGGAAGGTCTAGTTCAGCCCCAGACCTCTCCGGCGTAGTGTGGGCTGTAGGAGTGCGAGATGATTCTGATCAAGCCTGGTGACACCTCGAAGGTCGGGGAGTGGGAAGCCGAGTTCAAGTGTACGGGACACGGCAACGGCAACAAGGGCTGCGGGGCCGAGCTTCGCGTGTCCGGGTCGGACCTGTTCCAGACCTACCAGTCGTGCATGGGTCGCGACCAGACGTGGTTCGCCACGTTCATGTGCCCGTGGTGCGGTGACCTCACCGACATCGCGAACACCGACGGCTACCAGCACGCCAACGCCAAGGGGATGCGGGTCCGCATCCAGGAGCTTCCGTTCCCGGGGAGTGCCAAGATCGAGGCCGCCCGTGCCCGCCTCCGGGACAAGCAGGACTACATCGCCCCGCACTTGCTCCCTTGAGGGTTCAGGACTCCACCCCTTCAGCGTAGAGGGGGTGGGAGACACCTATGGACTTCAACCTTCGTGACCGCACCATCCTGCTCGTGGTCGGTGGGAGCCGCGCCTACGGCATCCACCTCCCGACCTCCGACGTGGACGTGAAGGGTGTGGGCATCGCCACGGCGGCCTACTACCACGGCTACCTCGCCAAGTGGGAGCAGGCCGAGGGCGCACACATGGCCGCCTTCGCCGACACCCTCACGCCCGAGGAGACGATGGCGATGGAGGGGACGAAGCTCGAGGGCACCGTCTACGACCTCCGCAAGTTCGTGTCCCTCGCGGCCGACGCGAACCCGAACATCCTCGACGTGCTGTTCTGCCGTGACGAGGAAGTGCGGGTCACCAGCAAGCTCGGGGACAAGCTCCGGGAGCACCGCGACCTGTTCCTCTCCGCGAAGGCGAAGCACACCTTCTCCGGCTACGCGGCGAGCCAGTTGAAGCGGATCAAGGGGCACCGGGCGTGGCTCCTCAACCCGCCCGATCACCAGCCGACGAGGAAGGAGTTCGACCTCCCCGAGAACACGCTCATCCCGGCCGACCAGTTGATGGCCGCCCAGGCGGCGGTCCAGAAGCAGTTGGACTCCTGGGAGTTCGACTTCTCCGGGATGAACGACGCCGAGATCATCCACGTCACCGAGCAGGTGAAGGCGTACATGACCGAGACGCTCGCGTTCCTCGGCTACCCGAACCCCGAGGAGGCCAAGTGGCTGGCCGCCGCCCGCAAGGTGGGGCTCGACGCCAACCTGATCTACGTGATGCAGAAGGAGCGCGAGTACGAGGCCGCGTCTCGCTACTGGAAGCAGTTCCAGGACTGGAAGAAGAACCGGAACGAGGCTCGGGCCGAACTCGAAGCCAAGTACGGCTACGACACGAAGCACGCGGGGCACCTCGTCCGGCTCCTGAAGATGGGTCGCGAGATCCTGGAGACGGGCAAGGTCCACGTCTGGCGTGGGGCCGGAGGGCCTGGGGACGCCGAGGAGATCCGCGCCATCCGCAACGGGGCGTGGGAGTACGACAAGCTCATCGAGTGGGCCGAGGCCGAGGACAACGCCCTGGAGCAGATGTACCGGGAGCGGAAGTACGTCGTGGCCAAGCAGCCCGACCGGAACGCCATCAACAAGCTGTGCATCGAGTTGGTCGAGACGGCGTTGTCCGAAGGGGTGCTCCGGTGAGCCAGGCAATTTCCGCTCGGGATCTGGAGGGCAAGCGCATCACGCGCTTGTTCTTCCGGATGACCGAGTACACGGTTGATGTGACCGCGCCGGACGAGCGTCACCTGTTGAACTTCTGGGTGGAAGTGGGGAAGGTGCGCCTGTTGGTGCTCGATCCCTATGGGGATGACACGCTCCCCGACGAGATCCGGGAACGGGTGTTCGGCAAGGCCCCGTACACGATCGCCATCGACACGAAGACCGGGGGCATCTGCAAGGTCACCGCCTACACCAGGGAAGATGGCGTCGAACTCTACGTCGAACCCGTCAACGGGGCGGACACCCCCCGCATCCCTCCCCGTTGGCGTCATCGGCTGCCCGAGTTGGCGACGCAGAAGCGTCCCTATCGGTGCCACATCGATCCGCACACCCTCGAACAGTTCATCGACCGCGAAGCAAGCTACCGCGATGTGGGAGCAAACGTAGTGTTCTCCTTCGACTTCTACGGAGACGGGATGCTCGAAGTGTGGGGAGACCACTACCGCAAGGTGTCCCGTTGGCAGTTGAACCACAAAGTGTCCCGTTGGCGGTGAATCCCGCAGCCTTCCGCGTAGAGAGCCCTCATGCAGCCTGTTGTTGTCGAGCGTCACGTCACCGCTTCGGGGGTCCTCGCCTCTGGCATGTTCGGCATGTCGGAGGGCAACGAGGCCCACATCTTCGGCATCCTCCGGGACACGCTCTACTCCGACAAGGAGTTGGCGGTCATCCGGGAGTACAGCACGAACGCCTGGGACGCCCATCGTGAGGCGGGCAAGGGGGACGTGCCCATCAAGGTGGTGCTCCCCACGGCGCTCGAGCCCTCGCTGGTCGTCCGCGACTACGGGAAGGGGTTGTCCGAGGAGGACGTGTTCGGCACGTACACGCAGTACGGGGCGAGCACGAAGCGCGGCTCCAACCTGGGTGTTGGGCATCTGGGCATCGGCTCGAAGTCGGCGTTCTGCTACTCGGACACGTTCACCATCACCTCGTTCCACGCGGGGATGAAGAGGGTGTACGTGGCGACGCTCGACGAGTCGAACGTCGGTCAGGCCATCAAGATGTTCGAGGAGCCCTGTGGCGAAGAGGAGACGGGCATCGAGATCAAGGTCCCCGTAGACCCCAAGAACATCCACGCTTTCCACCGGGCGGCCACGACGCTGTTCCCGTTCTTCCAGCCGACGCCCAACATCAACATCCCCATCACGCCGCAGGACTTCGACAAGCGGGTGAACGGGTTCATCCTCACGCCCGACGAGCAGGCCGAGAAGACCGACAGCCGCAAGTGGATCGCGGTGATGGGTTGTGTCCCCTACCGCCTGGACTTCTCGAAGTTCGGCTCCGAGCTTCTCGACTCGGCCCTCTCCGAGATCGTCAAGAAGGTCGATGGCGGCCTGTACTTCGACATCGGCGAGATCACGCACGGTGCCCACCGTGAGGAGGTGTCGTACACCGAGCGGACGAAGCTGGCGGTGGTGAAGCGGCTCCGGCTCCTGTTCGACGAGTTGGTGGGTGAGCTTCTCACGACCGTGGAGAACCCGTCCGCGACGCCGTGGGAACGGCGTTTGGCCGTTCGGAAGTTCCAGTCGGACACGAAGCTCCCAGTCCCTCCGAAGTTCGTCCTGTACACCCTGGACGGGACGGGGCTCTACTCCCACGAGCAGGTGCTCGACGGCGACGGCAACCCGAAGCTCAACGAGAAGAAGCAGGCCGTCACGAAAGCCCCCAAGACGTTCCGGCTCCACGGCTTCAGGCACAAGAAGCACGAGTACGAGGGCCGGTCGTCGAAGCTCCTCGAGTGGCCGACCATCGAGATCGACCCGACCGTTCGCATCCTGCTCCGGGACACCGTGCTTCCGCTCCGGGGCTACCGGCTGGGGGTTCACGACCACGTCGTGAGCCCCATCAACGAGTCGCCGATGAGTGCGGTGGAGGACGAGCTTCAAGGCTTCATCGAGCGGGCGGACCTGGTGGGCATCCCTGTGATCCGCCTGTCCACGCTCCCGCACGACGCCACGGTGGTGGAGGAGATCGAGCCCATCCAGGGCTCGAGGCGCACCTACAACCAGAAGCACGTCGAGAAGCACTTCATCCTGCGCCCCGAGGTGACCTCGAAGTATCCGCTCTCGGAGAACTGGGACATCGTGTCCCGCGAAGCGACGTTGGACGACGTGTTCGTCATCGTTCAGCGGTTCGAGGTGAACGGGTCGAACGAGTTCTACAAGCAGGTCAAGCGAGACCGCCAGACGCTCAAGTTCCTGGGCGGCGAGATGCCCCCCCATCTACGGCATCAAGTCCACGGCCGAGAAGCCCGTGCGGACGGAGGACGTGCTCGGGACGCCCTACAAGGCGTGGCGGGAAACGGAGATCCGGCGGCTCCTGGCGGCCAATCAAGAGGTCCAGGATCTCCTCGAGAACCACAGTTGGGCGCTCCTGTTCCGCTACGAGGCACAGCACACCTGGAGGTGGAACGCCCGGAAAATCCACAAGGCGCTCCTCTCGGCGGTGCCCGCGACGCACCCGCTGGTGGTGTTGTTCGACCGCTTCATCAAGGCCCACGACAGGGAGGCTCGGCTGACCAAGGCGCAGCAGGAGCGCGTGGAGATGCTGTACACCGACTTCGGGCTGAAGGACTGGCAGGCTCCGAAAGATCGACAGGCGATGGAGGAGCGGTATCCGTTGCTCCATCCGAACATCAACGGTCCGGGGTTCGGGATTCTCGGCGACCCCGAGAAGAACGCCCCCTGGATCGCGTACATCCAACTCATGGACCAGGTGCTGCCCTCATGACCCCTCCGTACACCGTCTCGAACGACACCATCACCGTCATCCTCGACGGCGAATCCTTCACCATCCGCCGTGGCGCGAAGAACTGGGACGCCGCCAGGAAGGCCGTCCTCGAGGAGAACTGGGACGCCCTGGGAAGCCTCATGTCGCCGGGGCACGCCGTCAAGAAGTGGCTCGGCGGGGGCTGGACGTTCGTGGATCACTTCCTCTGCTACAAGGGGGAGCGCATCGACGAGCGGCTCAACGAGCGGCTCCTGAAGATGGTGGACGCGGGTGAGAGCCCGAACGCCTGGATGAGCTTCTGGGGCTTGCTCCAGCAGAACCCGAGCTACCGCTCGGTGAACCAGTTGTACGCCTTCCTCACGCACGAAGGCATCCCGATCGACAGCGATGGGTACATCCTCGCCTACAAGTCGGTGACCCGGGACTACCTGGACCACTACAGCGAGACGTTCGACAACACGCCGGGGCAGATCCACGAGATGCCCCGGAACAAGATCAGCGACGACCCGATGGTGGCGTGCCACCAGGGCTTCCACGTCGGGGCGCTGAAGTACGCTCAGTCGTTCGGGAGTGCGGACAAGCGCATCATCATCTGCAAGGTGCATCCGGCCGACGTGGTGTGCGTGCCGCACGACTCGTCCGCGATGAAGGTGCGGGTGTGCAAGTACCAGGTGCTCGGCAACTACAGCGGAGCCCCGCTCCCGGACACCACCTTCAAGGAGGACCCCGAGTACGACCCGAACCTCGACGTGGAAGAGCCGGAAGAGCCGGAGGACGAGGAGCCCGAGGACGACGAGAACGACGGCTTCGATGGGATGCCCGAGCGCGAGGACGTGTCGGAGGAGGAACTCGCCGATGCCGACGACGAGATCGCGGACATCACCGAGGAACCCAAGAAGCCCAAGCTGAAGCTGGACAAGCACTGGGCTCCCTTCGCGAAGATGTCTCGAGCCGAACTCGCCGAGTACCCGCTCGACCGTCTGCGGAAGTTCGCCTCGAAGGGCCTCAAGATCGTCGGGGCCAGCAAGCTGCCCGGCGGCAAGGAGGCCCTCCTCGAGCGCATCATGGAAGTCCTGAAGCCGTGAGGCCAGACACCCTGAACGCCGTCGGGGTCATCGCGGGTCACCTCTACCAGATGGCCCGCTGGCACCAGCGGGTGTCTCCGGAGGACATCACTCCGGTCGGCGGTCAGGTGTCGATGTTCATTGGGCCGTGCCTCTACTGCGGTAAGGGCTACGTGCCTCATCTCCCCCACCCGTGCCCCTCGTGTGGGGCCGAACTCCGCAAGGTGGCCGTCTGGCCATTGTGGGTCCGGGGACCTCGGACTTTCCGCGTCTGGCGGCGGTGGATGGTGTTCAAGCGGGCCATGTGGGAGTCGCTTCCCTGGCCCGTGCAGGTGCTCTGGAACACGACCACGATGTTGGCCCGACTTCAGGCGGAGCGGACGTGACCCCCGAGCGTGTCATTCAGGCCCTTCTCCATCATCCCGGTCTGGCCTGTCAGGTGGTGTCAGGGTTGCAGGCCACACATGTCCTGCAACCCTGGACGAACGGATATCAGCGCGAATGGGAGCGGCGTCGCATCGGCTCCCGACAGGCCATCGTCCAGGTGCGACAGACCGGCATCAACTGGACCTGGGAGGTCTGGCACACCGCCCCGGCGGGCATGACCCGACTGGAACAGGGCGTCTACTACAACGACCTCTTGGAGGCCCAGCGCGTGGCCGACGAGTGGGCCGTCTCCCACGGATGGACGCTATCGGAGCCGCTGAGTGGCTGACCGGATGATCTGCTCCAGGAGCCACGGGTAGGACTTCCCGCCCATCTCCGCCATCAGGGCCATCTTCCCGTCCCAGCACCAGCCGGGGTTCGGGTTGACCTCGAGCAGTTTCGGGTTGCCGTCGTTGTCGCAACGCCAGTCGAACCGGGCGTAGTCGCGGCAGCCCATGAGGTCGAACAACGTCTTGCTCAACTCGATGAGCCGCTCGTTGAGCGCGAGGGCCTTGGACTCGTGGTACTTCAACTGCTCCCACCAAGGCGTGCCCGCGACCCACTTCGACTCGTAGCCGAGGATTGGCACCACGTCGTCGCCGAGGTTCGAGTAGTCCACCGACAGCACAGGGAGCGCATGGAGGGTGTCGCCGTTCCCGAGGAGCCCCACGGTGTACTCGGCACCGGACAGGTACTCCTGCACGAGCACGGGGCCGTGACACCGCCGGGCCTCGACGGCCGCTTCGAGACCCGCCCGGTCGTGGACGAGAGAGGATGCGTCGATGCCTACGCTCGAGTCCCCGAAGGAGGGCTTCACGAAGGCCGGGAAACGGCTCCAGGGAGGCACCGGCTGGCCGGGGAGTACAGACACCTCCTCGGGCACGGGAACGCCCACAGAGGCCGCCAGCGTGCGTGTGAGGGCCTTGTCGTAGCACAGGACCAGGCACGAGGCAGGAGCCCCCGTGTAGGGCACGCCCAGAGCTTCCAGGGTGGCCGGGACGAGGGCCTCGGAGCGAGGGTCGTTGCGGTAGCCCTCGTCGCACAGGTTGAGCACCACGTCGCCCTTGTGTTTGGCCGCGAAGGTCTCGGGGGTGTGGTCGTCCACGAACGAGAAGCGGTAGCCCGGCAACGTCGCCAGGGCGTCCTTCATCCGGGCCACCGTGTCGAGGTCGGTGGCGTCGAACGCGCCCGTGGGCTTCACGCGGTCTGGGAGGCGAGGGTCCCCTTGGAGCACGGTGACGTGAGCCGTGCGGGTCCCGACCACGGTGAAGCGGTGAGCCATCATGCCCGGGTCGTAGCCCGAGGTGCCCAGCGACCCGATGACACGCACCGCCTCGAACCCAACCTGCCGAAGCAGGTCACAGATCCGCTCGCGGGAGTAGAGCCGCTCGGCGTAGGTCCGGTCGGCCTCGATGCCCTTGTGGGTGTCGATGACCATCTCGCGGGACACCAGGCGGTCGCCCGACAGCTTGCGCTCCCGAGCCACCATCTTGTTGTTGCCGACCCACTCCCACGACGCGGGGCTGAAGTTCTCGCGAAGCCAGTCCCCGTCAGCCACGTCGAGGTAGACGGTGCCGCCCGGCTCGAGCAAGCGGTAGGCCGCCCGGAGCACGTCGAGGTCCGCGCTCTCATCCTCGAGGTAGCCGAACGAGTTGCCCATCATCGTGACGAGCTTGAACTGACCGAGATCCTTGGGGTGTGCCTGCCGCACGTCGTTCACGAAGAACCGACCGCGACCACCGGCCCGCTCCTTGGCGACTCCGATGAGGTAGTCCGAGCCATCGACCCCGGTGACGGTGAAGCCCCGGTCGAGAAGCTCGATGCAGTGCCGACCCTGACCGCAACACAGGTCGAGGATCGTGTCCGGGGGCTCCACGTTGACGGAAGCGAGGAGGGCATCAACCTCGGCAGCGGTGATCTCGGGAACTTCCACCGCATCTGCGTCGGTCATCAAGTAGGTGGCATCGAAGATGGTCTTCCACCAGTCCGAACGAAGTTTCGACTCGATGTCAGCAGAACGCTCCCCGAGGCCATTATCCATCGACGGCACACTCCAAGTTGGTCGGACACTACCGAGCAACGGATAGGCTGAGGACCGAGAGAACCGGGTAGGGGTCAAGAATCTCTACGAGGTGCGCGTGATCGATCCTGGCCAGCTTCTCTCTCTCACGAAAGCCCTGAAACACGCGGAGCAACCCCTGGTCATCACGGGTGCAGGCATCAGCGTGGCCAGTGGCATCAAGCCGTTCCGGGGGACGGACGAGGCGGTGTGGTCCACGACGGTGATGGAGATGGGCACGCTGGGGATGTTCCAGCGAGATCCGGTTCGCCAGTGGAAGTGGTACCTCGACCGCTTCAACGCCTGCAAAGACGCCAAGCCCAACCCGGCCCACACGGCGTTGGCCGAGATCGACCAGAAGCGATGGCTGCGGTTGGTGACGCAGAACATCGACGGCCTCCACGTCGCGGCGGGACATCGGGACGTGATCGAGGTCCACGGGGCGGCACGGAAGCTCCGGTGCTCGAAGCGTGGGTGCCCCAACGGTGCTCCGCACGGGACGCTGCCGTGGGACGACGCGCTGTTCGCGGACTTCCTGGCGACGGGCTCGAGGGACCTCCTGCCCCGCTGTAAGCGGTGCAACAAGCCGATCCGGGCGCACGTCCTCTGGTTCGACGAGTTCTACACGGACCACAAGGACTACCGGTACGAGGATGCGGCCGACTGGCTGTTCGAGGCCGATGTCCTGTTGTTCGTGGGCACGAGCTTCTCGGTGGGGGCGACGGAGAAGGCGCTGGAGGTGGCGTTCCAGCACAACACCCCGGTCTGGAGCATCGACCCCATCAGCCCGCCGCCTTACGACCGGATCACCTGGGTTCAGGCTCCGTCGGAGGAGGTGCTCCCGGCGGTCGTGGCTTCGTGGGACGCCGCGTAGCGAATCCAGTCCTGCATCCCGGAACGGTCGTGGAAGCCCCGACGCCGACAGGCGAATCGCACCTTGCGGGACACCACGTTGTCGAACTCGATCGTCTCGTGGAGGGGCAATGCGTCCATGAACTCGGAGAAATGCCCCTGACCGGGCTCGACGGCGTACACGCTGACGATGGACACCTTGCCGGTCTCGTCGCGGAAGTAGGTGCCCTCGAGCTTCCCGCCCGTGAGGTGGGAGAGCTTGTGCGACCCGACCGTCTTGTTGAAGACCACGAGGTCGAAGGTCTTACCCATGAACGGGCTCGCCGCAGGCGCAGTAGCCGTTGATGTAGGGACCGCACTTGGGCTTCCCTTCACCGTAGGGGCCTTCGAGCTTGAGGATGCGGGCCGTGAAGCGGGTGGGCGAAGCGAGGAACGTCACCCTGTCGCCTCCGGAGATGTCCCCGTTGGCGACCCAGATGTCCTTGTCCTCGGTGCCGTTGATCTTGCCCTCCTTGTCGTGGGTGTAGCGACGGGCACGGTAGCGGTACATGACGTACCGCTTGCCGTTGCACGAGTCGTCCTCGCAGGCGCACACGCTCCAACCCTTGTCGTTCTCCCACGGAATCAGGGAGTGCGTGTGTGGCTCGACCGTGATGCAGACGGCCTTCCCATGGCGGGTTTGGACCCACGCCCCGGGGACGATGCGTTCGTCGAACATGGCGTCTCCTAGTAGGGGCTTTCCCAATCGACCTCATCGTACCGGTCGTTGTAGTCGGGCTCGTAGTCGTAGTCGGGCTCGTCGTCGCCATCGAAGCCGTTCTCGACGGACGCGATCTCCGAGGACACCTCGTCGATCTCCCGCTGGAGGTTCTCGTGCTCGTCGTTGAGGACGAGCCACTCCTCGGAGTCCTCGACGAGATCGCACATCTTGTTCTCGATCTCGGCCAGCTTGTTCTCGAGGTCGTCGAGCTTCGCGCGAAGCCCCTCGGTGGCCTCGTCGATGGCCATCTGGCGAGCCCCGCCCGGGTGGCAGGTTTCGCAGTCCCCGGCACCACAGTGCCCGGAGTAGCTGGAGTAGCCGCCGCAACGGTAGGTCTTGAAGTTCCGGCCCATTGTCGTGTCCTCCGTACACCCCTACTACGCGGAGGGGTCGTTGACCTGAACCTTGTCCGCGCAGATTTCGGCTACCAGTAGAGCGAATCCTTGTGAAGGCCGTCCATCCGCTCCTCTTCGCGGGCGTACCACTCGGCGAGGTCCGCATCCGAGGGCTCGTCGGCGAGGTTCGAGGTGATCTCGACCAGCGGGAGGGCGTACCGAACCCCACAGATCCCCGAGTAGTCGGCGGTGGGGCGGAAGGAGCGTCCTTCGGCATCCTCGATGTGGATGCTGATGAGGCGGTCGTCGTACTCCCACGACCGCTGGAGGGAGTCGTAGGTGGCGACGGCCTCCTGACCCTCGACCTCGATCCGACGCACGGTCGGGTTGGAGAGGGAGCCCGTCTGCTCCACCACGAAGAAGGTGGGGAGCACGACCTCGGCCGGGGGGTCCACCGGGTCCGAGCCTTCGTCGCCGACGAAGGCTTCGCGGAGGGCGCGGACGTTGCGGCCCCCCTTCTTGTAGGACCGACCGCGCCAGGCTCGCTTCTCGGGGTTGTACATCGAACCTCCTTACACCCCTACTACGCGGAACGGGGCTTCACCTGAACCTCTCCGAGTGAGATTTCTCGGGTAGGGCGAACACATGAAGCTCAACGACATCGCCAAGGCTGTCTGTGACCTGCCTCAGTCGCAGGAGTTGTGGGTTCATCCCGAGACGTACCGGGAGATCGTGAACCTGTTCCCGCCTCAGGAGTTCGACGTGAACACCTCGAAGTCATCCGCCTGGGGTCTGATGGGGACGTTTTTGGGCGTGAACATCCGCGTCAGCCACCTGGTGCCGAAAGGGCAGTTGATGGGGATGAAGCAGGATGAGGGCATCTGGATCCCGCCCGAGCTTCGCATCCCGCCCGAACCCCCGAAGCCCAAGCCGTCCCCATTCGACGCGGTGGAGTCGCTGGCCGAGGTGGGTGAGGACCAGTGGGAGGCCAGAAACGCGAACGGTCAACTCCTGATGGAGTTGACCGAACGAGGTGCCCGCGAGTTGGCGGAGGAGCGGGGGATTCCGCTCCTCCGTTGATCAGAACGCAGCGCCGAACAGATCGGCACCCTTGGTGCTGATCGCTTCCTGAAGCGCCGACTGGAGCACGCCGAGCAGGATCTCCGCCCCGCCGCCGGACACAGCCTTCTGCGTGGTGAAGCTCTTGACGGCCCAGTTGCCCATGTCGTCCGGCTCCACATGAGCCGCGAAGCGGACGGCATCCGGCTTCACGTTGCCGCCGAAGTCGAGGGACATCTGGCCGGTGATGTACTTGCCCCAGTCCGCCGCGTCCGGCTTGGCCGTCAGCACCCTCACGGCGATGGCGGTGGTGCGGCGGACGACGGCCATGCCTGCCGACTTCTTGGCGGCTTCCTTCTTCTCGCCTTCCTCTTGCTTCTTCTCGCAGTTGTCGCGCATCCCACCTTCGGGGAGCTTCTCACAACCGGCTTCGACGCCCTTGGCCGCGCCCTTGAACTTGTCCTTGTTCAGTTCGGTCTGCTTCTTCCACTCGGCCGCGTCCTCGGGGGACATGTTCTTCGTGGGATCCGCAGGCTTCCCCTCCTCGAACTTGCCCTGCATCGGAGCCTCGGGACCGCACGCCGTGATGAGCGGCAAGAGATCCTTGCGGAACTCGGGGTGGCTGTGGGCGAGACGGATGAGTCCAGCGCGAAGGGCCTTGTCGGACATGGGGGAACTCCTCACCAAGTGGAACTATCGAAGCCCTACCGAGATGGGAGGGTACGGGACACCTCCCGCCGCGTATAGCCCGATCAACGATGCCGACTCTCTACCTTTCAAACTGGGGTGGTCACGCCACGCCCGGGGCACACGGCCCTGGGCGAAAGCTGACGATCATGGCCCGCCCCCGGCAATGGGAGCGGGGTGAGGGGGCCGTCCCACTGCTCGTGCCAGATCCCGATGTGCTGCTCGACGTGAAGGAGGGGCGCATCTCCCACGACGAGTACCGGGAGAAGTTCATCCACCTGGTCGCGTTCCGGGTACGCCGCAAGTCGATGGGCATCCAGCCCGGTGAGCTTCTGGTGGTAGCTCCGACGGGCACCGGTCCCGTGCGAGACGGAGACTCGTTGCTCTGTGCCTGTGGAGTCGAGAAGGCTCTGAAGGGCCAGTGTCACCGCGTGTGGGCCGGAGCGTTTCTCGCGGTGGCGGGGTGGAGGGTCATCCTGGATCAGGATGAACTGTCGCCCGAGAAAGCCAGGAAACTGCTGTCCTCCGGTGGGCCATGACTCTCGACGAAGCCTACAAGCTGTTGGGCCTCGAGCCCGCCCTGGAGTTCGAAGCGAAGCAGTTGGCGGCTCTTGTGGCACAGCCACCTCCGACCAAGGTGGACCCCCACCAGACCCTTCTGGCGCACGCCCCTGTCCGGGCCATAGGCACCACCACGAGGATGCTCGTGATGGTGGCGTTGGACGCTGTTGAGGGGAAACGGGTGATGCTGCGACTCCCGACACGAGAAGCGCAACGGCAGATGCGAGGCGAGGTGTCTCGGTTCATCAGAACGTTGGGGGGCACTCAGCGCGAGGTAGACCGGGTGGACGTGGTCCTGACGCCGCAGCGGGTCACGTTGAACGGGGAGCGGGAGTACATCGACCACTGGCGGGACCCCCTCGAGAACGACGACCGCCGTATCCCGGGACCGTTGGGATGGGCGTACAAGGCTCAGGACATGGGCCGGAGCTACCTCGTGTATGACCGCGATGGAGTGCTCCTGGCGGAGGTCACACCGACCGGACTCGTCGATTTGGAGCAGAATCACTGCGTTCGGCTGGAACGTTGGTAGACTGTAGGTGGTGACGCGGGGTGTGGTGAGGAGCGGAGAGCAGGCCCTGTCGGTCTCGCTGATACGACCTCCACACCCCGCGTACCTGCTTCTACGGTGGTCGGTGAGTGGGGCATCCCTACCGGGTAGGGGTGGTCATGCCGTTCGACCAGACCACCATCCAAGACCTCTGGAATGCCTTCCCGACGGGCCACTTCGACGTTCCCGGCACGATGACGGTGACCGGGGTTCAGGTGCTGAAGGGACGCGACGGTCAGCCGGTGTGGTTCTGGCCGGAGGAGGCGCGGTTCGGGAAGCCCGGCACCACGTTGTTCGACGAGGCTCGAGGGCGACTGGATCTCCTTCCCGACCTGAAGGACAACGCCACCTGGTTCGCGGTGCTCCGGCTCCTGGCCGAGCGGTGCAACATCGACCCGAGACGCGGGATGATGTGGGTCCCGAAGGCCAAGGAAGTCGTGGACCGGAAGCGCAACTCGTCGGGCAAGGCCATCGCGGGGTGGTCGCTGCGGACACTCACGAAGCAGGCCACGTTCACCGTTGACACCAACGACGAGGTGATGGCCCTCCTTCAGGCGGTCTCGATGACGAACTGCGCGTGCGGTCGAGGCCCCATGCGCCTTTGCCCCCTCCACGGCGAATCCAAAGCCCGACCCTGGCGGTAACTCAGGCCAGGTGTTCGCGTAGAGGTTGAAACCAACCCGGAGAGCCCCATGGAAGCACAGGTCGAATCTGCCCCCAGCCGCCCGTTCACAGGCACCCTCTGTGTCCTCGACCGAACGGGCGACACGAAGGTCATCTGGGACTCGAAGAACGCGGACGAGGTGGCGGCGGCGAAGGCCGCCTTCGACACCCTCAAGAAGAAGGGCTTCCTCGCCTACACGGTGAGCAAGGACGGAAGCAAGGGCGAGGTCATCCGCGAGTTTGATGAAACGGCGGAACGCATCATCATGAGCCCGCCGATGCAGGGCGGTTAGGATCTGGTATGATGGGCTATGCCCACATGCACAGTTGCGACTTGTACCCACCCGATAGAAGCCAACGGCCTCTGCCGAGGCCACTACCTTCGGGTGTACCGGCACGGAGACACCTTCGCCAACATCCCCCTGGGAGCCGCGTTCACTTTGCAGCCAAAACCCCAACGGGTGTGCGAAGTTCCAGGATGCGGGAGAAAACACCGTCGCAACGGGTACTGCCAAGCCCATTGGGCCCGAGTCAAAACAAAGGGAGACCCGGAGCCCCACACCCCCATCGGTCGATTTCGAGGGGGGCATGTAAGCGGGGGGTACCGCTACTTCAAAATAAACGGGCAATCCGTTGCAGAACACCGGCTGGTGATGGAGCAGCATCTCAAACGAAGGCTTCAGCCAGAAGAAACGGTCCATCACATCAATGGGGACAAGCTCGACAACCGCTTGGCGAACCTCGAGCTTTGGACAAGCAGGCACCCCAAAGGTCAACGGGTGGAGGAACTTGTTGACTACGCGCTTGAGATCCTCACTCTCTACCGCCCCGAAGTCCTCTTGAAAGGTTGATTCCCATGCCCCTCGGCTACACGTCGGCGGCCACCACGACAGGCACAACCAAGGTCATCTGGGCGAACTGGGTGACTGCATCCAACACGATCACGACCAGTGCGTCCACGGACACCATCTGGCGGATCTGGAGCGACAGCACCAACACGACGGCGTCCATCACTACGACGGCGGCGACGGACACCATCTGGCCGATCTGGGTCAACCAGTCCATCCAGACGATCCGTCCGGTGGGTGCCCCCATCAGCCCCCAGGTCGCGGCGGAGGCCGCTGCGGAGAGGGCTCGTCGAGACGAGGCGTACCGGGCTCAGCGGGCCGAGGAGGACCGGAAGCGGGCTCTGGCTGACGAGCGGGCACGTCAGCTTCTCGTCAGCGTGCTCTCGGACCAGCAGAAGAAGGATCTGGCGAACAACGGGTACTTCTTCGTGGACGCCCCCAGCGGGCGTCGCTACCGCATCGACAAGGGACGTTCGGGCAACGTCAAGGTCATCGACAAGGTGACCGGCGTGTGGACCGAGAGCCTGTGCATCCACCAGCGGGACGATGTGCCCGTGTACGACACGATGGTGATGCAGAAGCTCCTCATCGAGACGGCCGAGGACGAGTTCCGCAAGGTCGCCAACATCACCCACAAGGCGGGCGGCTACTCCTACGGACAGGGCATCCTCGACGGCGAGCGGCTGGCTCAAGTCCTCCCGTTCCGTCCGCGTGAACAACAGGCCGCTGCGTAAACACTGGGGGACGACATGACGGGATGGCAGTTGGCACAGAAGCTCGGTCGAGTCCGAGACGACCTCGGGATCATCGAGGGCTACGCGAGGGCCATGAAGGAGTCCATCGACCGGGAACTGGACGACGACCACTTCTCGGACAAGTTCACGAGTCGGTTCGAGGAGGCGCTCGAGCGCATCCGGGGCGAACTGGACGAGTGCTTCGAGGCGGTGGACGACCTCCCCAACGGCTCCCTGAAGTAGAGGCGGTCGATGGATCCCAACGCCACCATCGACCGCCTGTACGACATCGTGTTCGAGGGCGGGGATGCGGACGAAGCCCGCGACCTCGCGGAGAACCTACGCACCTGGTTCGCCAACGGCGGCTTCGCTCCGGACAACGACCGGCTCGTGAAGCTCGCCAAGGTCACACAGCGGCTCGTCGAGGACTTCTGGCTCTAGGGAGCCGGAGTCGGGGCCTCTTTCGGCTTCTCCGGAGTGAAGGAGATGTCCGCCCCGTAGAGCTTCACCGCTCCCGCCACTCCAATGGACGCCAGGAGCCCGAGCACGAGGAGCAAGGCCAGCCACCAGCCTTGCTTGGTCTGCTTGTCGCCAAGCTCGTCGTTCTTCGACTCACGCTTCTCGAGATGGCCGAGGATGAGCGCAAGGGTCTGACGCCCGATCTTGGGGGAGTCAGACTCCTCGACTTGGGGCTTCTCATCGCTGGTGACTTCAGGCTCCGACGGAGGCTCCGTCCCCTTCTTCTTGGTGGCCATGCGAACCTCGCGGGCTGCTGTCTTGGCAAACATATAGCCCTGCCACCGAGGTACAGAAGGGTCAGGCTGAGAGTTGGCGCTGCTCGATCACCTTGCGGCAGATGTCCAACAACACAGGCTTCCCGCCCGGAATCTTCGAGGCCCGCTCGACCTTCAGGACGTGCGTGGCGTACTTGCGGAGCGCGTCCAGGCTCATAGACTCCAGGTCCGGGTTCGCCTGAGGCTTCTTCGCGGGAGGCCCACTCGGAGCCTTCACCATGACCTTGACCTTGGCCTTGACCGGCTCGACAGGTGTAGGCTTCGGGTGCTTGATCGCGTAGTTCCACCGCGCGTTCTTGATGCGGCAGTCCGTCGAACAGTAGAGGGACTCGGGACGGGCGTTCTCGGTGCAATCCTTCCAGGCACACTTCGGGGGCACTGGAGGGGGCACCGTGTCCAGCCGGGGTTCCGCCTTGGGCTGGTTGGGCGTCTGTACAGGCTGAGGCGCAGGCTCTTGCTTCGGGCGGTTCGCCGCTTCATCATCGGCCTTGAGCCGGAGGGTTTCCAGGCGAACCGGAAGCTCGCGGAGCCTCTTCCGGATGTCGTTGAGGCGACGTTCGACCTCGCCCCGCACAGTCTGCTGGGGGATCTCGTCGGTCAGGCGTCGCACGGACGCGACATCCAGTTCGATGAGGTTGAACACGCACTTCACGTCGAAGCTGTTGGCCTGGCGAGACTCCCGGATGGTCTTGGCGAGTTGGTGAAGCCCCTCCGCCTGAGTTCGCAGCTTGGTGCTTTCGGCTACGGCTTCCTCACGAGCCTGGATCAGAAGTCGGTGTGTGATGTCCGCGTGGCCGAGGAGGCGTTCAGGTACGGGGGAGGCTTGTGGGCGCTCAACCTTCGGAGCGGCCTGCCGTTCCTCGTATTGCCGAGCGATCTCGGCGTCGGCGACCTCGCCGTAGAGTTGCTTGCCGCAGGTTCGACAGTGGAGTACCGAGACGCCCTCTCGAGCGGACCATCCAACCGACTTGTCCTTGAACAGGGACGCCCCCGACCCGCACTTGGGACACCGGGCCTTGAACTCGCTCATTACGAAATCACCCCAACGAGCTTGGTAGTGTGCGAACACGGAGGGAACAGTGCCCATCTACGAGTACCGCTGTGAAGCCTGCGGCAAGGAAGAAGAACTGCTCCAAAAGATGGGCGACGACGCCCCTCAATGTAACGACCCTCGATGTGATAGGCACGGACAGCCGATGCACAAGAAGGTGTCGCGGTCGAGCTTTGAACTGAAAGGTGGGGGCTGGGCAAAGGACGGCTACGGCTGAAGCCAGGCGGGAGCGTCCGCGTAGACGTACTCGCGGTACGAATGCAGGTCGTCGAGCGGGTAGACGTGCTCCCCGTGGTGCTCCGTGAAGATGAGCAGCCATTCGCCGGGGTGCTCGCTCGCTCCCCACGCCCCCTCCTTCACCTCGGGGTCCTTCCACTTCATCAGGAAGGCGTGGGTGAAGAACAGGGTCGTGCCCTCCTCGTGGATGACCCGCACGATGTGTCCGAACCGAGGGTCCGTGGCGAGGAGCTTCTTCCCGTAGTCCTCGGCGACCTTCTGGGCTCGCTGCATGAAGATGGATGACGGCATGGCGCACTCTACCCCCGAGTGGGTTCAGCCCACCCCGCTGTTGGCGTAGGAGGTGTGAGGAGCGTGCATGTTCAAGCCGGGCGAGTTGGCGAGCGTCAGGGGCAGTGGGAGGCGTGTCGTCATCAAGGAGATGCTCCGCAAGCCTCACGAGGACGTGCTGTTCGGGCGCAAGGTGAAGTACCCGAGGCCCATCCTGTGTACGTCCGACGGGCGGGACGAGATCCTCGACGAGTCCGACCTGTTCCCCGCGCATCCCACGGTGCAGTTCACGGCTTCGGGTCGTCATGCGGCGACGGAGAAGTGGGCCGAGGAGCACCGCGCCCGGTGGGCGAACGAGCCCAAGATCGACTACGACCTCCGCCACAAGGTGGAGCAACAGCTTCAGAAGGCCCCTCTCACGGTGAACCTGCGGGGGCACTGGAAGAACGGGTCGATCCTGTGGAGGCCCGAGGAGTTCAAGCAGCGTGTTGCTCGGGACATGCACCTCCTGGGACGCGGCATCAACGAGGACGACCTCCGGGAGTTGTCGGAGGCCCTCACGGCGGGCCGGGCGACGACGAGGTGGATCAACCTCGGGAAGTGCATGGCCACGCTCTCCAACGAGTGTTCGTACTGCGGCAAGGGCTACTTCGACCTCGAGATGAACGGCGTGGAGGTCCGGTTGGCGGGCGACGACTGCCCGCTCCCCAACGGCTTCGAACCCAACGAATGGGAGTTGAACGTCCCGAGCGGGAAGATCGTCGTGGCGAACGACCTCCGGGAGTGGTTCCCGCTCCCCGAGGGTGACGACGACATCCCGAGCATCAACACCATCCTCGGCTGCCGCCTGACCTCCCAGGCGTATGCCGCCGTGGGGATGGCCCATGCCTCGGTGGGGAACACCTGTCCTGGCGTCTACAAGCTCAAGGACGGCTCGTTCAAGATCGCGAACGAGCCGCCCGACGAATACTGGGACGGCAAGGCGTGGGTGCCCTACAAGCGGAAGCCGAAGTTCAAGGGCGAGCGCGTCGCGGGCATCTGCACGGACCTGTGGTGGTACTCGCTGTGCGACCTCGACGAGTTCAACCGTCGCGTGGAGAAGTTCGGAGGCTCGCTCGAGTCGGCGAATGCTGAGGTCATCGACGTGAAGCCGGGGGTGTACCGATTCCGGCACAACGACGAGGCCAAGGGCCAGGACGACCGGAAGCAGGAGACGTTGTTCGCCACGTTCGAGTGGGTCCGTCCTCCCGACCAGGTGAAGAACTTCCTCAAGGACTGGATGTCGGTGGAGGTCAACCCGCACGCCTTCGTCCAGGCCCAGGTGAAGCGGTGGCCCACGCTGTACGGCGTCACCAAGAACGGCGACCGTGAGGATCCGGTTCCGTGGGCCGAGATGACCGAGGAGCAGCGATACCATGCGTGGCATCGCGTGGCGGACCACATCTTCTGCACCATCGGCGGTGGCACCGACTGGCACGACAAGGGCTTCCCGCTCGCCAAGGTGGACCCGACCATCCCCGACATCGAGCCACCGTCGTTCCGGGCGCAGTTCCACTGGTACCCGTTCGCGAAGTCCTACGGCGGGCTGTTCGCGCCCAAGACGCTGACCCCCTCGTTCGTGAAGCTCGCGTTCCGGGTCCTCGAGTCGGTGATCTCGTTCGGCACCGATGTCCAGGACGGTTCGCACTCCCGCGACGTGTTCGGGACGCGGGGGCGGATGCTCCTGGCGGTGAAGCGGTATCGGGAGTTGGCGAAGCAGTACCCCGACCAGGCCGACCCCGAGTACGTCTGGTGGCTCTCTCAGAAGGGTCGGGCCGAGAAGTGGGTCAAGAGCTTCGACCTCGGCCCCGTGTTCACCGACAAGCACCGGGAGCACGCGAAGTCGCAGCGGTGGGTTCCCGAGGACGCCTACGCGGTGGAGTTCGACGCCCGGAAGCTCAAGGACGGGCACTTCGCGGGCAAAGGCGGCTGGGAGAACCCGAAGACGGCTCCGAACTACGCCCTCGTGGAATGGTCGGACAACGGGCAGCCGCCCGAGACGAACTGCTTCTGGGCCAGCCACGCCATCCGCACGGCGGTCCCGATCTACTCGGTGGCTCGTGTCGTGAAGGTCGGCGAGGTGTCCCACATGGGGGAATCGCTCGTGGAGGTGGCCTACGACTACGGGACGCCCTGGATGATGGACCCGACGAAGCGCAAGGCCATCCGGGAGCGCGATGAGAAGGACGCCATCCGCGTGCTCACGAAGGAGGAGTACGAGGCCCTGCTCGTCAAGGTGAAGGGCGAGGTTCAGGCGGAGGCCCCCGCCGCGTAGAAGGTGAGGAGGACAGCATGTCTCACACCCTCAGCCCTTCGGACCGCGCTCTCGTCACGCGACTCGCCCAGGAGGCCATCGAGGTCGACCTGGGCGAGATGAACGCCTCCGACGAGGGGTGCGTGTTCATCAACTACAAGCACGAGTCCGGGAAGTGGTGTCGGGTCGTCCGCACCTACGGCCGCTACCTGGTCGTGTTCCGGTTCAAGCCGGGTCACCGGCCCTCGGACTCCCACCCCGAGTATCAGGCCATGTTCCTGGCCGACGACGGGAGCCTCCACGCTTTCTTCCCGAAGCAGTTCGAGGGCGCGGGCTACGACAAGAAGGTCTACGAGTACCTCCGCGATCACGGTGCCAAGCGGTTCAACGGCCGCAACTGGCAGAAGCAGATGGCGGAGATGATGGCGACGCTCGCGGGCGAGTGGACCTCGCCCTGGGCCTGACCTACACACCTCGAAAACACCAGGTGTGAGGCTGGTTTACGAGGCCCTCTTTTCTCGGAAACAGGGGGGTCTCTGCACAAGGTTGTGGGGGTAAAGAGGGAGGTCAACCGAGGACATCCACCATGCCGACATCTCCGCTCGAGCTACGCTTCAGCATCCTCACCGAGGCCCGGAGTCTCCTGTACCGTCACTGGGAGGAGAAGGTGTTCGTCGAGAAGGCGACGGCCGAGTTCGAGAAGCGTCCGCCCAAGGTGATCCCGCCGCCCACCATCCGCAAGATCATGAAGGTCGCGGAGGAGTTGTACGGCTTTGTGGAGTCACCCCCCAAGGTTGCGGGGACTCAGCCCACGCCGCCCGACCAAGATCCGGTCTGATCGGGTAGATAAGGCCCTCCCCCGTCTCCCCAGGTGTTGTGGTGACCGACAAGACCATCGAGCAGAAGTACAGGAAGCTCACAGACATCGAGCATGTCCTGTTGCGGCCGGGCATGTACGTCGGCTCGACCAAGCCTCGCGAGGACGACGTGTATCTCCTCGCGGAGAGCGGCAAGTTCGAGCGGCGGAAGGTCACCTACAACCCGGCCTTCCTCAAGATTTTCGACGAGATCGTCAGCAACTCGGCGGACGAGCATCGTCGGAATCCGAAGCTCGACACCATCCGGGTCGAGGTGGACGCGGCGGCGGGTCGCGTGAAGGTGTGGGACAACGGCGGCATCCCTGTCGTGAAGCACACGGAGCACGACGAGTGGGTGCCGGAGATGATCTTCAGCAACCTGAAGGCGGGCTCCAACTTCGACGACAAGGAGGACCGGCTCGTCGCGGGCACCAATGGCGTCGGTTCGACCCTGACGAACATCTTCTCGACCGAGTTCCGCATCCGGACGTGCGACACAAAGAAGGAGTTCGACCAGACGTTCACGAAGAACATGACCGAGCGGGTCGAGGCCAAGGTCACCACCGCGAAGAAGTCGGGGTTCACGGAGATCACGTTCACCCCGGACCTCCCCCGCTTCGAGATGACCGCCATCGACGACACGCACGTCGAGATGCTGCGGAAGCGGTGTCTCGAGCTTGCGGCGTGCAACCCAGCCCTCAAGGTGGTGTTCAACGGCTCGGAGTACCGCTTCGACTCGTTCGAGCAGTTCTGTGCGTTGTTCGCGGACGGCATCATCTACGACGCCCGAGGCCGCTGGCGGGTGGGCATCGCCCCATCTGAGGGGGCGTTCACCCAGGTGTCGTTCGTCAACTCGGTCGAGACGCGGGATGGCGGCACCCACGTCGAGTACATCATCGCGCAGGTGGTGAACTGGCTTCGCGAGAAGATCCGCAAGAAGCACAAGATCGAGATGAAGCCCGCCGAGATTCGCAGTCACTTCACGGTGTTCGTCCAGGCGGACATCGTGAACCCAGCGTTCTCGAGCCAAACGAAAGAGAAGCTCATCACGGAGCCCAAGGACTTCGGCTCGAAGTTCGAGGTGAGCGACAAGATGCTCAAGGCGGTGCTTGCCTCCGAGGTGGTCCAGCGGATCCTGGACTGGGCTCAGCAGAAGGCGTTGGCCGAGGAGCGGAAGCAGCTTCGCGACCTCAACAAGACCATCACCAAGAGCAAGGTGATGAAGCTCATCGACGCGAAGGCTACCGTGGGCCGCGTTCGGTGCTCCCTGGCTCTGTTCGAGGGGGACTCCGCGTCGAGCGCGTTCCGGAAGTACCGGAACCCCGAGCTACAGGGGGCGTTCCCGCTTCGGGGCAAGGTGCTCAACGTGGCCGAGCTACCCGCCACGAAGATCGTCCAGAACCAGGAGATCAAGGATCTCCTGACGGCCCTCGGGCTCAAGATGGGCGAAGAGCCGAAGGATCTGCGCTACGGGAAGATCCTGATCTACGCGGACGCCGACCCAGACGGCGACTCCATCACCGGACTCCTCATCAACTTCTTCGGCCGCTACTGGCCCGAGTTGTTCGAGAAGGAGCGGGTGTTTCGCGTCATGACGCCTCTCGTGGTGGCCCAGCGTGGGACTGAGAAGCTGTGCTTCTACACGGCGGCGGAGTTCGATGCGTGGTCGTCGGGTCGGAAAGACCTGTCCAAGTGGGACATCGCCTACAAGAAGGGGCTCGCGGCCTTGGAGTCGGAGGAGTATGAGGATATAATCAAACAACCCCGGATGTTTGCCCTGGTTCCCGGTGAGAACATGCGGGAGACACTGGACTGCTGGTTTGGTGCCGAGGTGAGTGGGCGAAAGCGCAAGATCCTGGGGGCTCCCGAGGAGGGATGATGTCGTTCATCGGAATTGAGATCGAACGGTCCCCAGCCAAACGTCGAGATGGGTCTGGAGACATCCTTCCTGGGAAGTTCACCAAGAAGCGGGTCATCGTGTGCGTGTGTGACCAGTGTGGGTCGCGTATCACGAAGAAGTACAAGAAGGGCAACCTGTCGAAATACCAGGAGGGCCTCTCCTACTGTGACCAGACGTGTGCCGACCGAGCCCTCTCGGCTGGTGGGGCCACGCGAGCGCGGATGGATGCTACCTGCGTGGAGAAGTACGGCGTAGACAACCCCGCCAAACTCTCCGAGACGTGGGCCAAAATTGAGGCCACCTGCATTGAGAAGTACGGGGCTCCAAGCTACCTCGGCTCAGAGGACTGCCGTGCGGCCACAGCTACATTTCTGGAGAAAATGGGGGTCAAAGGCTTCATCTCCATTCCGGAGGTTCAACAGAAGTACCTCCGAGCCATCCGTGCCAGATATGGCGTGACAAACCCGTCGCAGGCTCCAGAGGTAAAACAACAGAAAGAGCAAACGAACCGGGAACATTGCGGATTTCCATTCCACTCGCAACATCCTGAAGCTCGTCTACGGTTTTCTCGGCTGGCTCGGACACCTGAGTTCCAGGCCAAGCGCCACGCCACCCTCATGCGAAACGGGGTGTTCAAACGGCAGGCATCACGCGGGGAAGACGAGGTGTTCTCCACTCTCGTCAAGGTGTTCCCCCGGACCGAACGACATGTGCGTGTCCACCGCTGGAACATCGACTTCTACATTCCCGAACTAGACACCTACATCAACTACAACGGGGTCTACTGGCACGGCCGTTACGTCTCGGAATCTGATCTCCAAGCGTCCACGACCCGACAGAGCAAAATCATCCTCGGCACGAAACAACGAGATCGCGAACGTGCTGTGTGGTTCGCGGAGCAGGGGATGTGTCTCGAAATCATCTGGGAAGACGAGCGAGCGACGGCTGTTGCCGAACTTCTTGCGCGAAAGGACGAGGTGTCGAATGGATAAGCGCGTCGTCGAGGACTTCTTCGACACCGAGTACCGGGCCTACGCGATGTACACCATCGAGAACCGAGCCATCCCCTCGGTGATCGACGGCTTCAAGCCCGCCCAGCGCAAGATCGCCTTCGCGGCGAACAAGCTGTGGAAGTCCGGCAACGAGAAGCCGATGAAGGTGTTCCAGCTTGGCGGACAGGCTGCGGCCCTCTCGTTCTTCCATCACGGGTCGCTCGACCAGACCATCATCGGGATGACCCAGGAGTTCAAGAACAGCCTGCCCATCTTCCAGGGCATCGGTCAGTTCGGTTCGCTCCGGTCGCCTGAGGCGGGTGCTCCCCGCTACGTCGGCGTGAAGTTCAACGAGAATTTCCGGCGGCTCTACAAGGACTTCGACCTCGTGACCGCCCAGTACGAGGAGGGCGAGGAGATCGAGCCTCGATACTTCCTCCCCATCATCCCAACGGTGCTGCTCAACGGCGGGTCCGGCATCGCGGTGGGCTTCGCGACGAACATCCTCAACCGGCATCCGCTCGACCTCATCGACGCCTGCATCGAGGTGCTCACCGGGAAGCCCATCTCGTCGCCCCTGAAGCCCTGGATCAACGGCTTCTACGGCGAAGTGGATCAGGTGCCGGACACGAACGGACGCTCGTGGGTGTTCCGTGGGGCCTACGAGGTCAAGAACACCTCGCAGGTCGAGGTCACGGAGATTCCACCGTCGTTCACCTACGAGAAGTACGAGACGCATCTCGAGGGCCTGGTGGAGAAGGGCGTCATCCACTCCTACGAGGACTCCTCCTCCGACCGTGTGCGCTACCTCCTGAAGTTCCCTCGGGTGACGCTGGCCGACCTTCTCGACAAGGAGAAGCTCGGGGACACGCTCAAGATGCGGGAGCCGGAGACGGAGAACCTCACGACGCTGGACGAGCACGGGAAGCTCAAGGTGTTCGAGCGCGTCACCGACGTGGTCACCTACTTCGTGCAGTTCCGACTGGGGTACTACGAGAAGCGGAAGGCCCGTCTCCTCGCCGACCTGGACCGTGAGATCGCGGTCCTGACAGGCAAGGCCCAGTTCGTGAAGGCCGTCATCGACGGGAAGGTCGTGGTCGCCAACACCAAGAAGGAAGCTCTGGTTGCGATGATCGCGGCCGAGGGCATTGCTTTGGCAGACGGCACCTACGACTACCTCCTCGGAATGCCGATCTACACGCTCACACACGAGCGGTACCAGGAGTTGCTCGCGAAGCTCGACGGGAAGGTCGCGGAGCGCAACGAGGTGGCGGGCACGACGCCCACCGAGTTCTACCTGGCCGATCTGAAGGAACTCCGGAAGCAGTTGGGTGGGAAGGGCGGTGTTCCGCTTCCTACCAAACCGCCACCGCCCGCTCCGAAGAAGAATCCCGTGACGACTTTCCTCTCTGAAGGCATCACCAAGCCGACTGCACGCAAGGTGGAGATTTCGGAAGCCGACGAACATGTAGATGTTCTCGACATGTTCGCGCAGGGTGCGGATTAGCATCGCTGTCCCGCGTAGAGACTTCTCGGGAGGTTTCTATGAACGTGTGGCTGTGCATGACACGCGAAGAAGGTGCTGCGAATCCCACTCCGAAAGTGCTGGCTTCCGAGGAACTCGCGCACCAAGAACTGGCTCGGTTTGCACGGGAGCACGAGATCGAACCCGAGCACTTCGACTTCGAGCACGATGCCACGGGTCGGATCCTCTGGTTCGAATCCACCTCGGGCGACGGTCCCGAGGCGTGGGTAGACGGCCCGCTCGAGGTTCATGCCGGGTAGCGTGTGGGCAGGAGGCTCGGATGGCTCGGGCGGATCTGATGGACAACAGGTGGAAGTTCGGCACGTTGGCCGAGTTGGATGCCGAGGCCCAACGTCGTCGTGACGCGGGGCACGAGGTTCTCGTCGCGAACGACGTGAAGGGACGACGGTTCGGCTTCCTCGACACAGTGACCGAGGAGTACCTGTTCGTGCCCTTCGGGAACCTCTCGGCGGCACAGATCGAGGCCCGAACGGCTGGCGAGGCGGATCCCGAACTGACGGCCTTGTTCGAGGAGCGGCTCGAGTCGGACTTGTCCGACGAGGAGTTGATGCTCGAGGCGGGAGAGCGGGAGGCGGCAAAGAACTGGGACAAGTTCCCGACGCCCGAACAGACGGCGGCTCGGAAAGACGCCATTCAGCAGGCCCTCCGGGTCTACGACATCGAGCCTCGTGGGAGTCGAGTGGGTGACCCGTTCCGGGCCGTGTGGAGTCGGTTCGCACACGAGGAGCACCACGGGTTCATCTCGGTGACCACAGACCATCTCGGGATCACCTGTCTCGTGACGCCCGACGGGGAGTGGACGCGGGCACTGCATCTGACCCGCCTGGCGTGGGCCGAGGGCCAGACGGAGGCCGACATCACCGAGTGGATGTCGGAGCAGATGAAGGTCATGTGGTCGTTGTACAAGAGCATCCCCAGGTGCGATTGCCAGGAACATCAGCGGCGGCGGTGGCAACAGCTTGCGGCTGAGGTGCGTGGGACTCCTCGTTAGATTGCCTTTCCAAACCTCCCCGCATGAGACTTCGCTGGACCATGCTGCCGGATGGGACCTGGCTCCGTGAAGACGGTGTGAGGCTGTCGCGCCACGGGCACAAGTACGACCCGGAGTACGTGTGGGCTGCCACTTCCGAGACGCGGGGTCGGGTCGAGGTCGAGGCTGCCAACGTGTTCCTCGCCATCGACGAGGTCGACCTCGTGTGGCCCGAACCTCAACACCCGTAGGTGGGCGGGGTTCAGCCGGAGAGGCCCCCCGCGTAAGAGGGGCATGTTCGGTCCTGCCACAGTCTTGCGCCATCGCGACGTGTCCTACCTGGACGCGATTCTCCTCGACGAGAAGGGCCGCCTTCGCCCGGTGGCCTCGGCGTCGCTGGGAGGCGTGAAGCACGAGGATCTCCTCTACTGGTGCCACACGCACGCGGTCTACGGGCTGCCCACGTTCGAGTTGGTCGGCTGGCTCAAGGACCGCATCAAGGGGCGGACTGCCATCGAGATCGGGTCGGGGAACGGATGCCTTGGGCGAGCCCTGGGCATCCCCATGACGGACTCCTGGATGCAGGCCACTCCGGAGATCCGAGCCCTCTACGCTGCACAGGGCCAGAAGCCGATCACCTACGGCGAGGACGTGGAGCGTCTCGAAGCCCTCGAAGCCGTCGCCAAGTACAAGCCCCAGGTCGTCATCGGTCAGTGGGTGACCGAGTGGATCGATCCGAACCTCCCTCCGCCGCCGGGCGGGGGCTCGATCTTCGGGGTCAAGGAAGCGGAACTGCTCGCACAGGTCGAGACCTACATCCTCGTGGGGAATTCCACCATCCACGGTCAGAAGTCCCTCATCCGCAAGCATCCGCCCGAAATGCTTCGTGCTCCCTGGATTTGGTCCCGGTCCCAACACCCGACGATGAACTGCATCCTCGTGTGGGACCGTCGGTAGAGGTTCAGGTTAGACACCCATCCGCGTATACAGGACGGAGGTGTTTATGTCGGAGACCGAATCCAAGTACAAGCGCGGGCCGGGCTACGGCACTCGTGGCGAGCGGGCCTACAACCTGCGGTGCGACGGGCTGTCGTGGCGGGACATCGCCCTGACGCTCGAGATGCCCTCGGCAACGCCCGAGACGAACATCGAGTCGGCGGCCACGAACCTGGCGAAGAAGTACGCCAAGGCCAAGGGTCTCCCGTGGCCCATCGAGATCCCGAAGGTCGAGGAGGAGCTTCCCCCCGAGCCGGGCGAGGACGTGGAGAACCCCCTCAAGGAGCGCCAGCGGCTCGCCTACGAAGCCCGTGCAGGCGGTGGCGGTTGGGCCTGGGTGGCCGAGGTCACGCTCTACTCGTGCATCCCCCACGCGGTCGCGGGTGCTCGGCGGTACGCCAAGCGGGAAGGGAAGCCGTGGCCGATTCCGACCTGACCAAGGAAGAAGCTCGGGCCATGGTGGCTCGGCTGATGTCGGCTCTGTCGCGTCACCCCGACGTGTACCACGAGTTGCTCGTGGCAGTTCGCACGGCCAAGGTGGCCGGACCGTGGGTGAAGGCGAAGGCCCCCGGGATCGAGATCGGCAACGGCATGTGGCGGCTCAAGGCACAGGGGCCGAAGGAGCACTGGGATACCGGCGATGTCGCAGTGGTGAGCCCCTCGCGGAAGCTCGAGAAGCCCGAGGAGTACCAGTACGCCCTGGAGTACGACAACGAGGGCGAGATCGTCAGTTGGGACGAGGACGCCTACGAGCGGGATTTGGAGTCGTATCGCGCGACGCTGCCCTTGTGGAAGCCGTGGACGTGGCGGGTTGGCCTGAGCGACTCTGGCTACGCGAACACCCGCGAAGAAGCCATGGCCCTCGCAGACGAGCACATGTGTTCCAAGGGGTGGATTCTCGCGGAGGGGTGAACCGGGTAGTAGGGGCGAGGGTTCAGACGATGAAGATCCGTTTCGTGTGCCAGGAACCGCGTTGGGAGATGACCGATGACGTGCATCTCGACCCGCCGCGTTGTGGTGGTTCGGGGGTCATTTCGGTCGAACCCGCGAGGTGGGAACAGGGTCGGGTAGAGGCCGTGTGCCCTGCCTGTCGGCACACGACCTACTCGGACGTGAGCGCATTCGAGGTGATCGACCACGAGATGCCCGTGGCTGTGGGCGTGCTGGCCGTCAACGGCGAATGGGTGCTCGGGGTGTCCCGCAAGGACAACCACACGGCGTTCGGCGTGCCGGGCGGCAAGGTGGACCCGACGGATGGTGAACTGTCGCCTCTGGCCTTCGCGGCGACCCTCCGGCGGGCTGCCGTGCGGGAGTTTCGGGAGGAGACGGGCATCACCCTCGAGCCCGAACAGTTGGACTTCTTCTACCAGGGGGTCTGCCCCGGTGGTTCGGACGGCATCGCCTACTGGATGGTGACCCTCCAGGTTCGGGACGGTGTGGCCCTGGCCGCACCTGTCTCGCAGCCGGGCGAGGGTGTCGTCAAGTGGGTGTCGTGGGAGACCCTGTTGGGTGGCCCGTTCGGCGGCTACAACGGCCGCCTGCGCGGGGAGTTGACTCGCGACCTGTTCGACCTGGAGGACGAGCGGGAGTACATGGCGACGCGGATCTACGACTCCCTCGGCATCCCCCTGGAAAACCGTGAGCCCTGATTCCCTCGACCTCATCGAGGAGTTGGTCACAAGGTTGGAAGGTGCTGGAGCCAAGGTGGCGGGGGCATCCGTCATCCGGTCCTACAGCAACCGTGTGCTTCAGTGGCGGGCGGTGTTGGTGTTGACCCGCTCTGAAGCAGACAACTTTCACAGCAAAGAGTTGAACGGCTACGGACGCACCGGTAGGGACGCTATCGCAGCCGTGACGCGGGAGGCCGATGTCCTCCTCAAACAGTGGGCTTCGACCCGGAGCGGGAGCCCCACAGGAGCGTGAGATGGTTGTGTTTGTTGAAGTCCTCCTGTCCGACGCACTCATCGACGGGGCAGGAGGGATGGCGGCCATCCCGCTGTCTCTCTTGGAGCACGAGGTGGAGGCCCTTCAGAGCTTGGTCGTCGAAGCTCGCGCAGGCAAAACCGGAGCTTCCGCGAAGTGGATTTTCCGTTCCGCCACGGGCTCGTTGGTGGACACCCGGCTCATCGTGGCGATGTCGGTGATGTTCGACGAAGGCGACGACGGCGGCGGCGAGGAGTTGGATCCCGACGACAACGACGAAGCCGAGGATGAGGCCGAGCCGATGAAGACCCTCGACAACTAGTCGAACAAGTCGGCGAGCCAGGACTCCTTGTTCGCCGCGATGTCCTCGGGGTTCTTGGCGACTCGCTCGCGCAAGCGGGCGAGGTCCACATCCGTGAGCATCCACAGGTGCCGTGTCCCCGTGGGATCGGTGACGAACAGCCCGTAGTACTCGGTGTCGGCACCGAACTTCGGGTCCTTGTTCTGGACCTTGGCGAACACTCCGCGACGCCGTTCGGGGTCGTCCTCGGGGTTCTTGTCCGCACGCTCCTGGAAACGCACGGCCTCCTCCTCGGTCACGAGCCAGTACTCCTCGCCGAGTTCGCCACCCCGAAGGGCCTGGACCTTCAGGAACCAGTACCAGGGGTCTGCCCCGAACTTGCGGTCGAGGTTGTCGATTCGCTTCAAGCGTCCCGTAGCCATGGGATTACGCCGCCACAGCGGTCTTGGAGAGCGCGATCGTCTTGAGGACACGGAGAGGCTCGAGGCCCCCTGCGGGGAAGTCGAACCGGTCGATGATCTCGATCGTGCCGGTCAACTCGGTGTTCTCGTCGGCGTACAGGGCGGTGATGGACAGGTTGTACGGAGCGGCGGCGGTCGAGTCGGGGAGGATGATGGTCCAGTAGGTGTCGCCGTCCACCAGAGGAACTGGGGTGGCGAACGCTCCGGTGCCGTCCCCGGCGGAGTAGGTGAACGCTCCCGCGTCTCCGGTGTAGCGGAGGCCCACCGCGATGGCGAACTGCTCCCCCTCGGTGGCCGCGTACTCCAAGCCGATCTGGACCTGGGTGTCGGAACCGATGTTCCCGAACTCGAGGGCGGACTCGTTCGTGACGGTGACCACCTTGGCCGTGTTCAGGATCTCGTACTGGCCGCTCTCTGCCAGTAGATCCCGAAGGGGGTTCCCCCGGTTGAAGAACTTGTTGGGGAAGGACATGACCGCCTCCTGTCTGACCCTGCGGCGGGGATAGCCAAACTACCCAGCGGTAGCGTAGTAGTCGGAGGGGTCAAGATGCCCGAGCAGACGTTCCTCAACCTGTTCCGGAAGTGCAGCCACGAGTACAAGACCATCGCTCCGGGTAGTTGGGCGGTGTCCCCCCAGTACATGACGGTGACCTGTTCCCGTCTGGCTGGCGACGCCAAGGCTAACGGGTGTGTGGTCCCGGACTGCCCCCACGCCCCTCCCAAGCCCAAGGAGAACGGGTGACCCACGAACAACGTCTCGGCAACCCCTCCGAGTTCGAGACACCCCTGAAGCAAGCATCGCCGTGGATGTGGGTCGAAGGAGGTCCCGCGACCCGGCTGGACTCCACGGGATCGGCTCTCGCGGAAGTCTCGAAGCCGCTGGACAACGAGTGGTCGGGCTGGGTGCTCCTCTACGGGGCGAACCGCGTCTCCTCGGAGGAGACTCCGCCGAGGACGTGATGGGGCGCATCGACGCCATCCTCGAGGGGGCGGGCTGGACGTTGACACCAGGGGGTCCTCTGGCCCCCGCTAGGAAGCCCGTTACGGCCGACCGTGTGGTAACGGCCCTGATGAAGGATCCCAAGCTGGCGAAGGAAGTCCTCGAACTCCTCGGGACCCAGTTCCCTGAAGAGATCACCCACAAGTGAGGTTCAGTTCTGTATCGGGTGTGCGTAGTGTGGGTGTGGGGGTTCTCGTGAAGGTGGTGTTCCTGGACATCGACGGTGTGCTCGCCACCGCCCACACCTACAACGTGTGGCGGAAGGCGGCATGGGCAGCCGCGCATCCTGGTCAGCCGTTCCCGCAGGGCCGGGCCAAGAGGGCGTTCAAGAAGGACGCCATCGCCAACGTGCCCGCCGACGCGACCCTGTTGGACGCGGACTGTTGTGCTCGGGTGCAGAAGCTCTGTGACCTCTCGGGTGCGGTCATCGTGATCTCGTCCTCGTGGCGTCAGGACTTCCCGCTCGACCAGCTTCGGACGATGCTGGCGAGCAAGGGCATCACGGCTCCCATCGTGGGAGCCACGACCACGGACGGCATCCATCGTGGTCAGCAGATCCTCGACACGGTGACCACGATGGGGCTCACCCCGACGGACATCGTGATCCTCGAGGACTACGAGAACGTGGCCCCGTTCAACGGGCGTCGGATTCAGCCCGCTTTCGACGGGTCGCGGGCCGGATTTCAGGACAAGCACCTGGCTCGTGCGCTGGCCATGTTCGGCATCACCTACCCGTAAGGTTCAGTTCCTGACACCCCATGCGTAGTAGGGGTGTCAGGAGGCTGGACTCATGGAACGGTGGCACAACAGCGAGCGTGGTTTCCCGAAGATGCACACGGTCTACCCGGACGGCATCACGTCGGGGAAGGCCCTGATCAAGCACATCGGGGTCAGCAAGGCCGACGCGACCTTCTCCGCCATCCGGGCGATGCGAGACGGCCGTGGCTCGGTCCGCGAGGGCGACGTGTACGCCCAGTTGTACGTGAACGGCACTATGTGGATGTCGGACACGCACGACGAGCAGCGGGACCACCACTCGGCCCTCTGGCGGGCTCGTGGCGAGGTGCTCATCGGCGGACTCGGACTCGGGATGGTGGCCCTCGGCATCGCGCTGAAGCCCGAGGTCACGAAGGTCACGGTCATCGAGTTGAACGCGGACGTGATCGCTCTCGTCGAGCCGTACCTCCGGGCGGCCATCGAGGCGGCGGGGCAGGACCCGAACAAGCTCGTCATCGTGCAGGCCGACGTGTTCGAGTGGAAGCCCGCGAAGGGCCAGAAGTTCGACACGATCTGGATGGACGTGTGGGCGACGCTCTGCACGGACGACCTCAAGGAGCACGCCAAAGTGAACCGCAAGTTCGGTCGGGCCAAGAACCCCGGAGCGTGGATGGGGTGCTGGGGCCACGAGCTTCTCGTCCGCCAGCAGCGTCACGAGAAGCGCGAGAACGCTCGGTGGGGAGGGTTCCGGTCGGCGTGGCGGTGAGGGAGTTCAGCCAAGGCCCCTCGTGGCGTAGACAGGGAGTGGAGCCGAAGCATGAGTCACCGGACCGACGTTCCCGAGATCGACCACGCCTTCAATGGCGGGCTGCCTCCGGGCATCGTCGTCATCGAGGATAAGACCGGAGAAGCACTCCGCCTCCTCGACCACGCCAACAACGTCGTCGAGCACTCCGTCGATGTGGACAGCATTCGGCAGCACTTCCAGGCGGGCACCAACCTCCTGGTGGTGCCGTTGATGGCCACACACGGAGGTGTTCCCGCGAGCCTGGAGACAACGCTCGGGGTCGTGCGAGGCGAGCACTCCAACCGCACGCTCATCCTGGTGGTCGATCTGGCCTCGACCGAAATGGTGCGGCTGGCCGACATCGCCATCACGGTGTCTGGTTCGACGTGGCACATCATCAAGTCGCGGGCGTTGGGCACCATCAAGTCAAGCCAGTTCGAGGTGGTGCCTCGGCCCGCCGTGAACAAGGACTCGGTTCGCATCCCGACGGGCCTGGTGGCCCTCGACGCGGCCCTCGGTGGCGGGATGCCCCAGGGTCTCGTGGTGATGCGGGGAAACCGGGAGAACATCGCCCGCGTGCGGAAGGCGATGTCGAACGGGAGCCACTTCCAAGTTCTGTTTCGACACGACCGCGACCTCGACACGCTGCGGGATGCGGTGGGCTACGCCGTTTCCGCCAATGCCCGCGACAAGGAGATGCTGATCCTGGATTTCGGGGACCTGACGAAGAAGTTCCCCTTCGACCCGGCTCAGGTTCGCGGCCCGATGATCTCCGTGTCCGAACGGGCCGTGGACAGCATCAAGCCGGTCTGCGTGCTCATCGAGGCCCACATCAACCGAGAGGCCGACGCGGTGCTCACGGACGTGGCGGACGTGGTGCTGAAGGCCACGGACGAAGGCCCCTGGTACGTCCAGAAGCCCTACGGCGGGAAGATGGTGGCTTTCGAGGCGGCGGAGAAGTTCGACCCGCTCGAGGTGCCCCAGCCCCCGAAGCAGCCCATGACACCCGACCGGGTGCTGAACGCCTTGTTGAGCGACCCCGCGCTGTTCATCGCGGTCGCGAAGCGGATGAAGGTAGCCCAGCCGTGGGAGGCGGTGGGCAAGGACTGGTTCCAGCGAGCCGAGGTGGTGTTCGACTTCAACGTCCTCACGGTTCGCAAGGAGCAGAAGGGCTGGTTGTGGAGCTTCTTCATCCCGATGGAGGGCTCGAACGCCGAGGAGGCGAAGAACGGGGGCTTCTTCCCGACGGCCGAGGAGGCGAAGAAAGCGGGCGACGACTGGCTTCGCCGTCTGGGCTGGTACGTGCTCTAGGGGGTCGCGTGGACATCAGAGACATTCAAAACTGGCTGACTCGGCACCCCCATGAGGCTTGGCAAGTGCTGAGTCAGATGGTGGTTTTGTCCGCGTGGCAACAGGTAGAAAACGGGAACTTTGTGCGAAAGATGCCTTGTGGTGTTCCCGCTGCGGAGATCGACCTTTTGGATGGTTCGCAAGTTGGGGGTGACAACGAGGAGGAGGAGGAGAAAGGCGAAGCTGTGTACGTTCCTTCATGGTGTGTCCGTGTGTGGAACGCACACGACTCTTTCGACGACAATAATGACCGTTATGTAAATTGGCCCGACGAATACCAAACGGCTTCGCAGGCCATGTCCGAGGTTGATGCGAAACTGCGGGAGATGGGGTTTGTGCTCCTCTGAGCTAACTGTGCCCTCTAAAACTCAGGCGTGCGCCTCAACGCCTCTTTCAGCGAAGCAACCTCTGCCTCAAGCTCTGCCACCCGCGTCCGTTCACGCTGGACGTCATGTTCCATGGCCTCGAACCGATAGGCGATCTGCCGCTCGTTCCCTTCGCTGAAGGCAAGGACAGCGGGCTTTCGCTCCGCTTCAGGGGTGTCGAGCCACACGAGCAGACGCTCCGCATCCGCCCAGTGAAGAACCCGCTCTCGACCCGCCGCCATCTCGGCGAGGATGCGGGCTTCGTCGATGGCCTCTGCAATGCCTCGCCGAAGCTCGGCGGCATCATCTGTCCAGAGGACGGCCATCTTGGCGAGAATCTGGTCGGCTCGAGCGAGGGCTTCGCGGGAGGGGTTCATCGAACGACCTTGGCGGTCAGGTCGTCGAGGAGCTTGGAGAACCGCGTGCGGCTGGCCTCAAGGTCGATCCCGTACAACTCGAGTTCGGCCTGGACCTCCTCGTCGGTCAGCACCCACTTCTCGGGGTCGGGTCCTCGGCACTCGGGGGTGTGCTCCTGTCCGATGATGGAGCCCCAGCAACCGGGGCAGGTGTCTTCGGCCATCGCCGTCACCCGACGGAAGCCCTCGAGCCTCTCGTCCTCGGACATGGTGTCGTGCCGCTGTCGAAGCCGCGTTCCGGGTGGGGCGTTGGGGTCGACCTTCGAGGGGTCACCCAGCGGACCCGTGATGCGGGGCGTGGGAGCCGTTCTGCGAGCCAACGCGGCCACCCGCTGAACGGTGTGGAACGTCTCCACATCGAGCATCCGCTGTGCGGACGTGCCGTAGAGGGACGCCCGACAGGCAGGGCAGTCGACCTCGTCGAACCGCTTGTAGTCGAGCATGTCCCCTTCCGGGGCACCACAGGCTCGGCGTTCACGCACTTGTAGGTGGATCACGCGACCTCCGACCCACCTTTACGCCATCCGATTGCGAACCTCCACCAGGGCTACGACAACTCCGGAAACTACGCCCAGCAGGGGGGTGTGTTCCTTGGATGAGCCCTGACCGACCTACGCCAGCAGCGGAGTGGTGCTGCCCCCTCGACTGGTTCGCTGCAAGTAGGTTCAGGTCGGAACGCCTCCCGCGTAGTCAGCGCATGGAGGTTGTGATGCTTCGGATCGTGGTTGGCCCCGACGACGTGTGTGGGGGCGCGTGCTGGAACATCATGGGGCAGGACCACGAGGGCGACTGGGAGTCGGTCGCCTCCGGAGGGACCCCGCGTGGTCCTCGAGACACCGAGGACCCGGACGCCTGGCTGGCCTGGGCGCAGCGTCAGGTGGCCGGGGAGACCCGGAAGCGGATCGCCTGGTCGCAGGCCGAGGTGAAGCCCTTCGGGTGGAGCCTCGGGGCCGGACACACCCCGCACGGGATCGAGATCCGCGTCCCGGTGCTCGGGTGACGCCCGAGCGGGTGCTCGAGGCTCTCGGGAAGGACCCCGCACTGCTGTGGAAGGTGGCGCTGAAGGTCCGCATCCTTGGGCCGTGGGAGGAGATCCTTTCGGACTCCGACTCGTGGTGCCGGTGGGATCCGTGGCATCGGCAGCGAGCAACGTTGCGGGCCTACGAGTACAACCGCTGCATCGTGTGGGAAGTCCGGTACATGGGGGTTTCGGGCCAGCCCGAGGCCGCCGTGGTCGGAGGTGTCACGACGGCCCGCGAACGCATCATCGCCGAAGCTGACCGCGTTCTTCGCGCCGCAGGATACGCTCTCCTGAACGAGAAGGTAGACTGATCGTCAGGAAGGATGGGATGAAGCGGTGCGCCGAGTGTGAGACGCCTCCGACTTGCAACTACTACGAAATCTGCATGGAAGGTCGAATCAAGGACGACCCCAAGCCTGATCCCCCAGAGCGACCACCTGCATTTCCGAAGCCCCCGCCCGCCAGTTCCCGACAGAGCCGGGAGCCGGAGCCAGATCCCGATCGGGATGCCGAGTACACGCATCGCGGGCAGAAACGCAAGAAAAAACGGCGGTAACCCGTGGCCGTGTACGTGGACAACGCGGGCATCGTGTTCAAGGGGAAGCCTCGGCACCACCTGACCGCCGACTCGCTCGAGGAGCTTCACGCCTTCTGCGAGCGTGTGGGGATCAAGCGGTGCTGGTTCCACAACACGAAACGACACCCGCACTACGATGTGACCGATGCTCAACGTGAAGCGGCCATCGAGGCGGGTGCCGTAGCTGTGAGTGCTCGGGACCTGATGCTGAAGGCGAAGGCCCTTGCACCGGCTCCGACGGAGCCATAGAGTGTGGGTACCCCGCCAGGGTGAGTAGCCCTGGCCCGACGCCCCCGAGTGGACTCACTCGGGGGCGTCTCTTTTCAGGGTCAGTCCGGGATCTTCTGGATCCGAGTCTTGATGTAGGGCTTGGACGAGACGCACTGGACGTACATCTTGTCGACGATGTCCTTCTTGGTGCCGTCGGGCTTGGTCAGGTTGGACCAGAGCCAGAACTCCTCGGCCTTCGGGTTGTGCTTGTGCAGGTAGCCCCAGGCGGTGCCCTTGTACTCCTTGCCCTTCCAGACGCCCTGGAAGTCGCGGTTGCACTGGGTCACGGCGTTGCCGAGGTACTGCTTCATCGAGCCGGACCAGTTGAGCATGGTCCCGTCCTCGAACCGCATCTTCAGCGTGCTGACGAGGACGTACTTCTGGCCGTTGATCTCGATGACCTCGCAGAACCGCTGGAACGGGTTCCCGCCGCTGAGGATGAACGCGATGCGGTCCTCTCGAGCCTTGCGGGCGGCTTCAGAGATCGGGTCGACAGGGCTGTCGTTGCCCTCCAGCCCATCGAGGAACCAGTCCACCGCGTCCGTCCCGGTGGCCGTGGTGGCGGGGACGGGAGCCGGGGTGGGCTCCGGCTCGGGGGCCGGAGCCGCCTCCGGGGTCTCCACGGTGAGCGCCGTGGACTTGACCGCACCCGTCAGTTGACCGAGGGTGTCGATCATCTCGACGATCTCGGCGGTCGTCTTGGTCGGCACCCGGTACAGCGGGGCAGCTTGCTCGAACTCGGCGCGGAACACGCTCGGGGGGACGCCGTTCTTCAGGGCAGCGTGGACCAGAGCGCGGACCGATGAATCGCGTGCGGAGCGCACACGAGTCCCTTCTTCGTTCATGATTTTCTCCATTCGCTCGCGACAAGCGGGCAGGCAGGCGTTCGAGAACCACCCAAGCGGTGGCCTCGGCGACACCGTACCCACCAGGGTTCAGGTCGTGATGCGGATGGCGTAAGAGGGGCATGAACAACGCCGTCCGCCAAGCGATCACCTTCTTCGACAGCATCGGGCTGCCGACACGCCGCGTCACGAACGGGATGCTGGCGAGCGAGGGGGCCTACGTGCGGCCCTTCCTGGACGGAGTGTGGATCGACCGAGGGGTGCTGGTGTACCACCCCCGAACGGTGAGGGCCTCCGACCTGTACCACGAGGCCGGACACCTGGCGGTGACGCCGGGCTTCCTTCGCCCGCACATCACGCCGGGGATGAACTTCGACGAGCCGTCCGAGGAGTTCACGCAGGCGGTGGATGCCTACTTCGCGACCCACCCGAACGGGCTCACCTCGTACCCCGAGGACCCCGGATGTCGGGCCATCCTCCAGATGGGGGAGTCGGAGGCCATCGCGTGGTCCTACGCCGCGATGGTTGCAGCGAAGGCGCACCTGCCCAGCCTGTGGCGCAAGGACGGCAAGTCCTTTGGCGGCACCTCTGACGCGGTGAAGGCCATGCTGGACGGCGGTGCCCACCTTGGCATTTGGGGGCTCCAAGCGGGAGGCATGACGACCCGCTACATGTTCCCCGAGATGGTTCGGTGGCTCCAGGTTCAGGGTTCGCCCGCTCCCGCGTAGGTGTGGTGAGAGGTTCTGATGCCTACCGTGACCGAAGCGGCCTACCTCGAGGCCGTCGACAGCTACACCGGCTGGTGCTCGACGTGTGAGGACTTCACCCGCGACACCACCGAGCCCGACGCCGAGGGCTACGACTGCCCGGTGTGCCGTCAGCACTCCGTCACGGGGGCGGAGAACGCCCTGATCGCGGGGCTGTTCACCCTCGGGGGAAGCAAATGATCCCGTATCAGGTGTTCGTGCTGCACTCGGCCTACCCGGACGGAACCTGGCGGGGGCTCGAGAAGTGCGCGGGAGCACCTGGGGACGCCACCTTGATCTTCACCACGAGGGAGGCCGCCTCGAACTACCTCAAGGAGCACGAGTGCGACCCATACTTCCAGGTGGTCGAGGTCACGCTCGTCACCCCGTTCATCCGCAAGCCTCTCGATTCCGCGACCTCGGAGAAGGTTGACGCACACCTCTCCGGCAAGAGCGTCTGATGGCCGACACCGACCTGCTCGATCGCCTGATGGCGGCCCTCAACCGCAACCCACTCCTGTTGTTCAAGGTGTGGTCGACGATGCGTCAGATCGGCTTCTACGGGCCTTGGAAGCGGGAAGGTCAGGACTACGTGGTCGAGGACATGGAAGGGACCATCGTGGGCTCCATCCAAGAGGAGGATCGGTTTGAGTGGGAGGCGGGCTCGCAGAGTGGGGGGTGCCTGAGCCTGGCCGAAGCACAGCAACAGGTCGAGGCGGCCCTGTCCGCCGAGGGTTGGAGACGGGCTCCCGACGAGATTTGCTCCCTCACGGAATGGGTCGAGCGGGAGAAGCTCGCGACGCCGTGGGCCGAGAAGGAGCCCGACGGGGACTTCTCCCCCGGATACTGGGAACGAGCCGACAGGGGGGCTGGAATGCCCCTTGCTCGCGTATACCTCGAAAACGCGAAGTGGAAGGGGGTGGTGTTCAAGCCCAACTCCGCGACCATCCGCTACGAGTGCCCTCCCGTAGAGAGCTTCAACTCCTGTGAGTTCGCCAAGCACGCGATCGACGTGCTCCTCTACGAGAACGGCCTCCTCACCTTCGCCGAGATCACACCGGAGCCTCGCTGATGCCCACCATCGACATCTCCTACGAAGTCGCTCTCGCCCGCCACCCGGACCAGGTGAACGCCTGCATCGACCAGGTTCGGGCGGGCAAGTCGAAGGACAAGAACACCGACCCCGTGACGTGGCGGTGGACGTACTCGTGGGGGACGCGGGTCGAGGCGACCACCCTCGAGCGTCTGTTTCGCGAAGGCCCCAAGGAGTGGTCGAAGATGAACGTCGACCAGCGCACGGTGGACCAGGTGATGCGCTCGCTCCCCGTGTGGTTGATGGGGACGCCGCCGAACAAGCGCACCTGTGGCCGGGCCGACCTCGAACCCACCTACATGCCCGACGAGGTGCGGGAGTGGATCCGCAAGGGGGTCGAGGAGCAGTTCGCCGAGGAACAGCGGGTGGCCGCCCTGACTCCCGAACAGCGTCAGGGAGAACTCGAGGAAGCCCTCACACAGCTTCGCAAGGGCAAGGGATTCGTCGAACTTCTGGTGAAGCGGTGACCCCCGAGATGCGGCGGCTGCTCGAGGTTCTCGCCAAGTACCACGTCAGCTTGCCCGTCGGTGCGATGATCGAACTTGGGTTCCTCGATGACCGGATCACGAGCATCTCCCTGGCGGAGATGCGGGCCATTGCAGAGCGGGGTGGCCGCGTGCGGTGGAACTCCAGTGGCATCGTGGAGCAGGTGACGGTGAGCACCACGAATCCGGCGGGGTTTGTGGCTCGGGGCTACTACACCCGAGCGCACTACGTGGCCCCGAGGCCGGTCTTCTTCTGCGCCCCTTACGACGAGCCGGGCGTATTCCTCCCGCCTGTGGGCAACCCCAAGGGCGTGCCCGTGAACCTTGTGAAGCGGCACGCCTAAGGTTAGGGAGAGGATCTCGGTTGGGACGAGATAAACGCAGTAGTGTCCGGTATTTCGTCTATGGCGCTATTGCCTCGGTGGACGCCATCATTTAGGATGCCTCCTACCCCAAGCGCCGCCGCCCATCCTTAGGGTGATCGTCCGAGCCGGGGTGAGGAGAAGCCCGGATGGAAGCTCAGTTCTACTCCCGGCCCATGCGAACCGCGTTGCCGGGCCTGGGCGCACAACCTTCGGCACGGCGAGTGACGGCTCCTCGCCCTGGAAGTGCGCTGGACGTCTTCGGGATCGCGGAAGAACCAATGTCGCTCGACGAGGTGCTCGACTGGTTCGGACCGCGCTCGGCCCCGGTCGTCGTGATGTCGCTCGACGAAGTGCTCGACTGGTTCGGACCACGGCCTGCTCCGAAACCGGTCACGAAGCCGAAACCCACGAGCCTCACCGTCGCTCCCTCGGCGGAGCTTCCTGGCCCCAAGCTGGGCATCGACCTCAACCTTAGGGGTCACGAGGTACGGAAACTCCTCTTCGCGGGCTTCGGGGCGCGCATTGCCCGGTCGGGGTACGACCCCGAGGACGTGTTGCAGGAGGTCTACCGGGGCATCCTGGCTCGGAATGCGGGCAAATGCCCGTTCGATGTTCGGAAGTCGTCGTTCGGGCACTACGTCCACATGGTGTGCGAGTGCATCCTGAACAACTACCATCGGCGGGAGACGAGGCGGCGGGAGGTGGAGCAGGTGGGGATGCCCGCTCCGATGTCGATGCGGGAGGATGACGACTGCGGGACGGTGGATGCGTCGAAGGTGGCTGAGCGGGTGCTGGTGAACTGGAGCCACCCCTCCGAGAACGGCGACGACACGATGGGCGATGCGATCCGTCGGCTCGAGCGTCACCTGACCAAGAAGAACGCGACGGGGCTCACGGTGGACCCGTTGGCGATGCGGGTGGTGGCCCTTCTGGCGACGGGGTTGAACCGGCGGGAGATCGCGGCCGAGGTGGGTGTATCCACGAACCGGGTGAACCTGGTGATCGCGAACCTGCGTGAGCGTGTCGCCGACTGGCTGTAGGTGCGGGGGGCGGATCTAGCCCAAACCGCGTAGAAGAAGGGAACTGCGAGCAGTCTGGCGGTAACGTACACCCCGGGAACCGCTCGCAGTTCCGTTTGATCCTTGATAAGCCGCAAGAAATGATGTCGTCGGAGCGTCAGTTCTGGACCTCGAACGAGCCCGAAATCAGAACCGCTCGCAGGAGCCCCAAATAATCGAGGTTCGACCTTGTTCGTGAGAACGAGGGTCTCAATGCCCGCCAAGTTCTTCGGAGCTTGGCAACGGGTGCGCCCGAGTACCTCTACGGTGAGAACGACTCGCCGTTGCTCCTCGAGGCGTTCCCGGCCGATCCGAACGACCTGTTCAACCTCTACGACACCGTGTTCGGCCTCATGATGCTCGAGGAGAACTCGGAGAATCCCGAAGGTTCCGAGGGTTCCGACGACGCCTCGAAGGACAAGAAGGACAAGAAGAAGAAGGGCAAGGGCGAGAAGAAGGCGCTGAAGCTCCGTGGGCAGGTCGAGGTGTCGCACGCCGTGTCGACGACCCTGTTCTCCGACGACCTCGCGTTCATCCGGGGAGTGAACGCGGGCAGCACGAACCCCGCGCCTTTCGGAAGCGAGCGGCACCACACGCGCTACGCCTACACGGTCACCTTCAACGTGAAGGAGATCACGCAGCGGTGGAAGGTCCCGGTCCTTCAGAAGATCCTCGAGCCCCTGCTGTCCCTCATGGTCGGTGGCGGCCACACGAGCAACGCTTCCGAGTTCACCCCGGCGGTGCTCGCGTTCCGGTGGCACAACACCGCCGGTCGCGGGGGGCTCGCGGTGGGGCTCGACGAGGACATCCCGGTCACCAACGACATCGACCTCAGCTTCCTGGACCGTCGGATGTCCGACCTGGGCATCACGGACTACGAGGTGTTCGGTCAGCGTGCCGGGAAGCCGTCGATCGACGAGGGCTTCAAGAAGCTCCTCAACCAGATCGAGGCGGCGACTCTCCGCTTCAAGAAGGGGTAGGCCATGCTGCCCGATGTTCTGACGATGCGGGTGGACGCCATGAGCGGCCACTACAAGCTGCCGGGTCCGGTGAAGGACAGGTATGTGGCCGCCTCCTTTCCCATCGCTCCGCCATCGACGATGCGCGGGTTTCTCGAGTCGAACGTCGGGTCGGAGAGCGGCACTTTCGAGGGGGAGTTCGCCTACGGCTGGCTCCGCCGCCCGCTTGGACACAGCCGAATGCTTCGGCGTATCCAAGCGGAGACCTCGGCGGCGAAGTTCATCTCGGTCCGCGACGGAAAGGAGCGTATCGGGATGATGGCGCGTCCCATCTTCGTGGACACGCTGTTCGACCTGTCCTACTGCGTCATGGTTCGTGGGCCGTGGGTGGCCCGATGCCGCGAGGCCCTGGCGGGCAACGTGGAGCGGTACGGGGTGCTGAGCCTGGGGGAGTCCACGGACATCGTGTCGTGGGTGGGGGAGCTTCCTGAGCCGCCCCCGTCCGTTCAGTGGGTGGTCCCCGGGCAGCAGATGGTGCTTCCCGTGAAGTCGGGCCGTGGGTTCTCGAACCTCACGGACACGGTGTTCGGATCGTTCGATCTCAAGTTCGGGGAGCCTCACTGGCACGCCCCGGTTCGGAGGAAGTGATGGAAGCCCATGAGTTCAACCTCGAACCGGGGTCCTTGCTTCCTCGGGACTGTGGCTACGTGCTGTTGTCGGCTCTGTCGAAGCAGCACCCGTTCCTTCACGGGCGTGCGGACATCCAGATCGCTCCGGTGCGTGGGACGCGCCTCTACGACAACCACGCGATGATGAGGACGGACTCGAAGTCCATCCTTCACATCCGTGGGCTGACGGAGGAGGACGCTCGCAAGCTCGAGCGGACCTGGTGTCGCGTGGGCACCTCTCTCGTGGCCCTGGGGGAGATGCGGACGCGGACGTTGACGCCATCGTCCTACCTGTCGGCTCGCAGCGTCGTGTTCGCGAACAAGCTGTCGCCGATGGAGGTGTTGACGGAAGTGGCTCGCCGCATCGCCTCTCCGAACATCCGCGTCACCGTGGGTCGTTCCCAGGGGTTGCAGATGCACGGGCGGCACTTCACGGGCTTCCAGATCGGGTTGTCCGACCTCGACGAGGCCACGTCTCTCCGGGTGCAAGCGGAAGAGGTGGGCCGGTTCACGTCGATGGGGTGCGGGGTGTTCTACCCAGGAACGCGGGAGTCGTTGCGAGCGGCCTAGTGGCACCCCAAACCCCTGGGACCGCTCGCAGTTCCGTTTGATCCTTGATAAGCCGCAAGAAATGATGTCGTCGGAGCGTCAGTTCTGGACCTCGAACGAGCCCGAAATCAGAACCGCTCGCAGGAGCCCCAAATAATCGAGGTTCGACCTTGTTCGTGAGAACGAGGGTTTCAATGCCCGCTGAGTTCTTCGGAGCTTGGCAACCGGGTACGGCAGGAACAGCATCACGCCACCCCGTAGAAGTGCCTCGTCGCCCCTCCCGAGGTCGCCCCTCCCTCGGACAACCCACCCGCTTCGTCCCCGAACGCCTCCGCCACTCGCCTCGCCAACAGGTCCGACACCCTCACCGGAGGCTCCGTCGGCCCCTTGGGCAGCCCCGTCACCGACAAGTGCCACATCCTCGTGGCCCCTTGAGGACCACCCGGCGTCTGCTCGAGCGACAACGACAACGACACCAACCCCCGTGCCCCATCAGGAGCCACCACGTCCACCAGCCGGACATCCCCACGGTCCAACAACCCCACCCCAGCCCTCCGGGCCTCCTCCGATGCCCTCGACCCCGCCAGCCCGATGGCCCACGCCACCCCCTTCATCTGACGCGCCAACGCACCCCACCCGTCCACGTCCCGCCCAGGGGCGAGGCTCAACGTGACCACCGCCAGCATCAAAGCACCTCGAGTTGTTGAGCACACACCAGCTTCTTGTTCTCTTGCTCCAACGCACGCAACTCTCGGGCGAACTCCGAAAGCCGATGCCGATGGAAGGCAAGGTCCAACGTGCCCTCCTGCGCCAACATGAACGACATCAACTCAGCGTTCTGATCCTTCTCCAGCTTGCGCTTCCGAGCGATGTTTGCCATGAGTCTGGCCCGTACTGCCCCCACGTCCCCGAGTCCCTCGGACCAACACCAGGCACGAAGCTCCATCGCGCTGAGAACGACCTCACGTTGAGCCGTCTGCTCCCGGAACGCCTGATCCGCCTTCTCAACCTTGTTCCGGGCCTCCTCCGCCAGTCGTCGAGCCTCCTCCTCCGCCAGTCGTGCCTGTCGCTCCTCCGCCGCTCGAGCCTGTTCGTCCCACTTTCGAGTGAATTCCTCCAACAACGCCATCACCGGAGCCAGACCCCCCTCCGACACGAGCTTCGCGAACTCCGCCTCCTTCCATGAAGCGAACTCCGTCCGCATCCCGGGAAACAACGCCATCACCCGTAGCCGCCCGCCGTGTGGACCAACCGCAGACACCGAGCATCATCCAACCGATGGTCCCGTTGATCCCCCGTCCACGGACGCGACGTGTAGTTGAACAACCACACCATCCCACCAGCCTTCTCTCTGTAGAACGCCTCCCGAGCACGGATGTCCTCAGGCGAGATCGGCGAGTGCTGAAGCTCGACCACCCACCCGTCCAACGTCATCACATCCGCCCGATGCCACACCCCAGCCCCCTCATCCCGAAGCGTCACCTCCATCCGGGACGTGTCAGACCCCGCCAACATCTGCTTCCACTTCCGATGCCAGTCCCCCTCCGGCTCCGACCATGCGTCGCACTCCACCCGACGACGATGCGCCCAGTGCCAGATGACGTGTTCCCCACACCGGGACAGCACCTCCCCGCCACACCCAGGACAAGACCCCCGCTCCCCCGTCCGCAACGGATGACGACGCTCCCCGCCTGCCTCCGCCACCAGCATCTCACGCCTCCCTCACACCCGAGACCCTACCCCAACGCACCCCTTTGGGCCCCTTTCACTACCCGTTGAACGCTCACGTCTGCTCCGAGCAGGAAAACACCACCCAACGGACGAACGCCGAGATACGCGGAGCGGGTGCGGTTTGGACCCCGGTGGGAGACACCCGATCCGGCATCAGAACACCCTCGATCTCTGAGTCGATTCTGAAACCCCCTCCGAACAGCCCGAAACATCGAACCTACGTTGTTTTGAACTCGAAACGCAAACCGGTTTTCGGTTTCGGGATGGTGACCCCAACCCTGGAACCCTTCCCCACAACCTTAGGGGCCTCCAACCTTGTGGTTCGGCCCCTCGCAACTTTCTTCGAGCCCGAGGTTCAGTTCTTGCCGCCCATGCGTAGTACAGGCACGAGGCAACGCCTCGGGAGGTCACCATGAACGCCACCCAGACCATCGCCCTCAACAACGCCCTCGACACCAAGGTGGCCAAGGCCGCCCGCGAGGCGGTCGAGCCGGGCTCCTTCGACGTGGACTTCATGGTCCGCGTCACCGGCACCATCAACGTGGCCGAGGACACGGAGAAGACCCCCACGGTGTCCATCCCCGTGAAGGAAGTCCTCGCCCTCTTCGTGGCCCGCTCGGGTTGCACCCGCGAGGCTTCCATCAAGCTCCTCCGGGAGTGCCTCACCGACGCCCTCAAGGACGGCGTGAAGGGTGAGGGGGCCATCGAGGGTGCGGTGGACATCGACGAGGTGTTCAAGGCCGAGGTGGCGGCCCTCACCGCCTCTCTCCCCAAGACCCCGGTGAAGGGCAAGGTCACCACCAAGCTCACCGTCACCGAGTGCTCCATGGGCGGCATCAACACCCTGCCCCTCGGGGCGGCCAAGTAGCTTCCCCTGGACGGGGCCCTCCTGCGTTGTGAGGGCCCCGTCTCTGCTCATCCACAGGAGTCCATCCGATGTCCCGTCCCCACAAGATCAACGTCTCCGAGATCCGTGCCTACCTCGAGGCCCATGTGCTCGAGGTGGCCAGTGCCACCACGGCGGACAGGACGCAGCGCAAGCGGCTCCTCCGCAAGGGTAGCGCGACCATCATCGTGGACCGGCGGTACCTCGTCGAGCGAGAGCCGCAGGTCGTCTACGAGGGCACCGACCTCGACGAGGCCATCCGCGTCTACAACAGCCTCTCGTAGAACTTCGTGTCTGCGTGTAGTAGCCTTCAGGGAGGTGTCCTGTGGCACACCGCTTCGCCGACCAGGCTTTGTTCCTCGTGTCTCCAGCCTGCGTGATCAACGGGCACGAGCCAAGCCCGCCGAGTCCCAGTGGATTCGGAAGTGGGAGAAGATGCAGCCGGACCGGTACTGGTTGCGGACCTGCGAGTCGGCGGTGGTCGCCTCGTCCTTCAAGAAGGATGAGGTCAGCCCCACGCAGACCGTGCTGACCCCGTACCTGATCGGCTTCTGGGAAACGCGCGAGAAGGAACTGGGGACCGTGCTTCGGGTGGGGTCGAGGATGGAGCGGACCTCCTCGACAGCAGGCTCGAGGCCATTGGGGCCATCCCCGTGCCCGAGGGCCTGTGGCGCAACGAGGAGGCCATGCGGGCCCTCTGGAACTCTCCGGACCTCTTCTCACGCACGTAGAGGTTCAGGTAGCTGACCCTCCTGCGTAGTAAGGACATCAGGAGGACACCATGAAGTACGTCGCCCCCCGGTTCAGCAAGGGTCAGGTCGTCACCCCCACGGCTCACGCCATCGACCGGCGTGAGTACGGCACTCGCCCCCGTGACCCAGGCGGAGCAGGACGCCTGGTACAAGCAGCAGTACGCCTACGCTCCCCACGACGACGCGGGGGAGCCCTGGGTCCACAGCGGGACCACGAGCGTCCGGCTCGAGGAGGGGATGCGCCTCGAGGTCATCCGTGGTGCGTGCAAGGCCCGCTCCGGCTGGCACACCCTCCCCGGCTACTGCGAGGTCCGTGACCTCGTGTCGGGCTCGGTGTTCAAGGTCGACCGCCGCCACCTGGTGGTCGCCTAACCTTGTGACCATCCCCGCTTCGCGCCCCACCCCCCTAAGGTTGGGGGAGGCCGGGGGTGCCCAAGGCACCCCCGGGTACAAAAAACCGCTCGGCTATCTCGGGGGGGTCCCCACCCGGGTCGAAATTGGCACATTGAACCTGCGTTGAAAATGACATCCCGAATCTGAAACCGGTCCCGAACCCCTGCCCGTGGCGGGCGGTGGGCATGGGAGGGGTTGTGGGATCGACCCCCCTCGATCTGTGGGGGCTTCTTGAAAGGGATCCGCGAAAAGCAGATCGACCTTTCAGTTTCGGATTTTGGATTTCGAGGTCGATTCCGAAACCCCCTCGATCTGTGGGGGCTTCTTGAAACGGATCGGCGAAAAGCAGATCGACCCTTTGTTTTCGGATTCCGGAATTTGGGGTCGATTCTGAAACCCCCTCTCACGACCTGTTGAGGTAGCGGGAGGCGACGCGGCTGACCCAGGCGGGGGGCGCTGGCCACATCTCGTAGGCTTTGAAGGCGTCGACGACCTTCTTGGGCGGCGCGCGAGGCCCCGAGGGTGGGATGTCGAGTTGGTCGTCGCGGTGGTCGCCGGTCTTGGGGTGGACGAAGTCGCCGACGAGGGCGTAGTG